>Ga0256406_1007415_pt1 | contig 10416 bp, 5 predicted proteins | sample RumenRJG_03DNA_FD_185986 | JGI IMG/M metagenome (GOLD analysis project Ga0256406, IMG submission 185986) | Bovine rumen microbial communities from Lethbridge, Alberta, Canada - RJG_03 | ecosystem: Host-associated > Mammals > Digestive system > Stomach > Rumen | place: Canada: Alberta | collected...
CGCATCATCGAGGTCTCGTCGTGGTACTGGTTGAACACCTTCTTGGTGAGGTACTGCGTGCCGCGCTTGAGGTCGGCGGGGATGGCCTCGAGGGCGTTCTGACAGCAGTTGCCGCTGCACTGCAGGGGCTGCACCGGCTTGCCGGCGGCCTCGGCCAGCACAGCGACAATGGCCTCGAGGTCGGCGCGCGACGTGGTCTCGTCAAGCGATATGCCGATGCACTCGGGGCAGATGTAGCGGAAATTAATCTGCTTCTGCTCGGCCACCTGGCGCACCTTGTCGGTCGGCACGGGGCACTGCAGGGCAAGCGTGTCGAAGAAAACGCGGTTGTGCTGCTTGTAGCCATACTGCTCCAGCTCGGCAGCCAGCTTGGTGGCCATGCCATGGATGTTGGCGGCAATGCGGCAGATGCCTTCGGGACCGTGCCACACAGCGTAGAAACCGCTCATGTTGGCCACCAGCGCCGAAGAGGTGCAGATGTTGGAGGTGGCCTTGTCGCGCTTGATGTGCTGCTCACGCATGCCGAGGGCCATACGGAGGGCGGGGTTGCCCTTGGCGTCGACACTCCAGCCGATGATGCGGCCGGGGAAGGCGCGCTTGAATGCGTCGGTGAAGGCGAAGAAGCCGGCGGCGGGACCGCCGAAGCCCATCGGGATACCGAAACGCTGGGCGGAACCGAAAGCGCAGTCGGCACCCATCTCGCCCGGGCTCTTCATCAGGGCCAGCGCCATGAGGTCGGTGGCCATACCGACGAAGATACCCTTCTCGTGGCATTGGGCGATATAGGCTGTCCAGTCCTGCATCTCGCCGAACTGGTTGGGATACTGCACGAAGGTGGCGAAGTAGGTGGCGTCGAGCTCGGTCTGCGCCGCCTTGCCGGTAACAATCTCGATACCGCGCGGAGCGGCATTGGTCTGCATCAGCGCCAAGGTCTGCGGCAGTACACCCTCGTCCACAAACACCTTGCACACGCCATCCTTGACGGCCTGGCGCGAGCGGCTGTTGAAGAACATAATCATGGCCTCGCCGGCGGCGCTGGCCTCGTCGAGGAGACTGGCGTTGGAGAGGGGCAGGCCGGTCATGTCGGCCACCATGGTCTGGTAATTCATCAGAGCCTCGAGACGGCCCTGCGAAATCTCGGTCTGGTAGGGAGTGTAGCTGGTGTACCAGCCCGGGTTCTCGAAGACATTGCGCATGATGACGGCCGGCGTGATGGTGCCGAAGTAGCCCATGCCGATATAGGTCTTATAGAGCTTGTTCTTCTTGGCCAGCGAGCGGCAATGGTTCAGGAATTCATACTCATTGATACCGGCCTCCAGCGGAAGCGGTTTGCCGGAGCGGATGGCGGCGGGGACAGTCTTGTCGATGAGCTCGTCCATCGAGCCGACGCCGATGGTCTGGAGCATCTTCTGCACATCGGCCTCACGCGAGACGCCGTTGTGGCGAGGGGTAAAATTATTGGTTATCATTGTTCTAGTGTTATTTTCTTATGATGATAGTCTCGTTGCTATTGGCATTGTAAAAGCACCTGGCACGGAGCACACGGTTGTTGGTCTGGATGCGAACGTAATAGGTGCCGGTGCGGTAGCGGCTCATGTCGATGTCGCCACGACGGCCGTTGCCAGTGTAGAGGCACTCGCCCAGCTGGTCGTAGAGGGCCACGGAGGTAACCTTCTCGCGACGGGAGAAGTTCCACTTGATGCGTTTCTTGGGCGAGTCGACAGTGATTTCGGGAATACTTGTAACCGAGCGCACAGCGTCGAAGAAGTCGACAGTATCGCGGATTACGCGGGTACCCTGGCGATAAACGGTATCGACAACGTACACCGTATCCTTCTGTACGATGGTCATGACACGGCGCATATTGGCTCGTATGGTGAGGTTGTCCTTGGCCTGCAGGGTACGGGGGTTGTCGCGGTTGCCGTCGGACCAGCCCTCGAAAGCATAACCCTCGGCACAGAGCGCCATAAGCTTCACATTTTCACCATAGTTGTAGCTGCCGCCACCCACCACGCTGCCCGTCACGGGGTCGAGCACCGAGGCATTGATGGTGATGGAACAACTGCCATGCGTACTGAAAGGAGCATAGTTCTGCCATTCGGCATTGTCGGTATACATCTGCTTGCTGACACAGGGCACCTTGAAGGGAATCCCCTTCTTCACCTCGGAGAACGAGGTGGCAGCCACCTGCGGAGGGGTGGTGGCATTGATAATCACCTGCTTAAGCCCTATGCAGTGGTAGAAAGCACGTCCACCTATCTGGCGCACAGAGGCGCCGATGGTAACCGACGAAATCTTGTGGCACTGGTGGAATGCACATTCGCCAATAGTGGTAACGTTATCGGGAATTACCATGCGGCCAGGCATCGAGCTGCAATAGGCGAAGGCGTAGGCACCGATACGCTCCAGCGAAGAGGGCAGCTGGACAGAATCAGACAACGCATCCATCCCGCAGAAAGCATAGTCGGGGAGAACCTTGACACCCTCGAATATCTTTACCGACTTCAGGTTGCGGCAATTGCCGAAGGCAGTCATGCTCATCGAGCCACCCATGGTGGTGCAGTTCTCGGCACGGAAAAGAACCTCGTTGACACCGGTGCAACCATAGAAAGCCGAATTGCCTATTGAACGCACATTCTCGCCAATCACAATGCTGCCCTTGATGCCGGTGCAACCATAGAAAGCGTAGGGCTCAATGGTGTGCACGGTGGCGGGGATGGTAATGGTGCGGATATCCAAGCAGCCGGAGAAAGCGCGCTCGCCGATAGCCACCACTTCATAGCTGATTCCATTGTACTCCACCACCGAGGGGATGGAGAGCACGCCAGCGGGGCGGACATACGAAGCATAATGGTCGCTTCCGGTAGCCACGGGCGGCACCACTTTCACCTGCCGTTGGGCGGCGTTGACAATGTCGAAATACAGCATGTCGCCATAATTCATCCTTACAGAGAAATCATAAGCCCATGCCGGCATGGCCACTAGCAATGTCAGGGCGAATGCAAGGGTTGCTTTAAGGTTGTTTTTCATCACCTTGGGTATTAAACGTTTCTATTCTATTACAGTTTGGGACCGGCGGCCACCAGGGCCTGTCCTGCATCGTTGTGGGTGAACTTGACAAAATTCTTCACGAAGCGATCGGCCAGGTCGCGGGCCTTCTCATCCCACTGGGCGGCATCGGAATAGGTGTCGCGCGGGTCGAGAATCTTGGGGTCTACGCCAGGCAACGAGGTGGGAACCTCGAAGTCGAAGTAGGGAATCTTCTTGGTCTCGGCCTTGAGGATGGAACCGTCGAGGATGGCGTCGATTATCCCGCGCGTATCTTTAATAGATATACGCTTGCCGGTGCCGTTCCAGCCCGTGTTGACCAGGTAGGCTTTGGCACCGCTCTGCTCCATGCGCTTCACCAGCTCCTCGGCATACTTGGTGGGGTGCAGCTCGAGGAAAGCCTGTCCAAAGCAGGCGCTGAAAGTGGGCGTGGGCTCGGTGATGCCGCGCTCGGTGCCGGCCAGCTTGGCGGTGAAACCGCTGAGGAAGTAATACTTGCACTGCTCGGGAGTGAGGATAGAGACCGGGGGCAGCACGCCGAAGGCATCGGCCGAGAGGAAGATGACATTCTCGGCGGCGGGGCCTGCACTCTTGCCGTGCACGGGCTGCACAATTTTTTCAATATGCTCAATCGGATAGCTCACGCGGGTATTCTCGGTTACGCTCTTGTCGGCGAAGTCGATTTTGCCGTCGGCAGCCACGGTAACATTCTCCAGCAGGGCGTCGCGGCGGATGGCGTTGTAGATGTCGGGTTCGCTCTCCTTGTCCAGGTTGATGACCTTGGCGTAGCAGCCGCCCTCGAAGTTGAACACGCCTTCATCGTCCCAGCCATGCTCGTCGTCGCCGATAAGGAGACGCTTGGGGTCGGTGCTGAGGGTGGTCTTGCCGGTGCCGCTGAGGCCGAAGAAGATGGCGGTATGCTTGCCCTGCATGTCGGTGTTGGCCGAGCAGTGCATGGAAGCGATACCCTTCAGGGGCAGGTAGTAGTTCATCATGCTGAACATGCCCTTCTTCATCTCGCCGCCGTACCAGGTGTTGAGGATGACCTGCTCGCGGCTAGTAACGTTGAAGGCTACGCAGGTCTCGCTGTTGAGGCCCAGCTCCTTGTAGTTGTCCACTTTGGCCTTCGAGGCGTTGTAGATGATGAAGTCGGGGGTGAAGTCCTTCAACTCCTCGGCCGAGGGGCGGATGAACATATTGGTTACGAAATGGGCCTGCCAAGCCACTTCGACGATAAAGCGCACGGCGATGCGGGTGTCCTTGTTGGCGCCGCAGAAAGCGTCGACCACGAAGAGCTCCTTGTTGCAGAGTTCCTTGACGGCCAGCTGCTTCATCTGAGCCCAGACCTCCTCGCTCATGGGGTGGTTGTCGTTGGGGTATTCCGGCGAGGTCCACCAGACGGTGTTCTTCGACTGGTCGTCCATGACGATGTATTTGTCTTTGGGCGAGCGGCCGGTGTAGATGCCGGTCATCACGTTGACAGCGCCCAGCTCGGTCAGCTGACCCTTGTCGTAGCCCGTCAATGAGGGGTCCATCTCGAATTTGAAGAGTTCCTCAAACGAGGGGTTGTAGTGGATGTCTTTGGCACCGGTGATGCCGAGTTGCTCGAGGGCTTGTTTGATATTTTCGTTCATGATGTTGTATGTTTTAATCTTATAAGTGGTTCGGACAGGGAAGTCCCCTCCCCTGCCCGAAGTGGTGTCCGCTTATTTTTTCTCGCGGGCTTCCTTGATGGCGGCCTGGGCGGCAGCCAGACGTGCCACCGGCACGCGGAACGGGCTGCAGCTGACATAGTTGAGGCCAGTCTTGTAGAAGAACTCGGCAGCCGTCGGGTCGCCGCCGTGCTCGCCGCAGACGCCGCATTTGAGCTCCTTGCGGGTGGCGCGGCCACGCTGCACTCCCATCTGCACCAGCTCGCCCACGCATTCGCGGTCGAACGAGTTGAACGGGTCGGCGGGGATAATCTTCTCGTCTACATACTTGCTGACGATGGCGTTCACGTCGTCGCGGCTGAAGCCGAAGGTCATCTGTGTGAGGTCGTTGGTGCCGAAGCTGAAGAACTCGGCCACCTCGGCAATCTGACCGGCCACCAGGGCGGCGCGCGGAATTTCAATCATGGTGCCGAACTTGTATTCAAACTGCATGCCGTACTTCTCCTCGACCTCTTTCTTCACGCGGTCGGCCACGGCCTTCTGGTGGCGCAGCTCGGCGGCGTTGATGGTCAGCGGGACCATGATCTCGAGCATGGGGTTGAAGCCCTCTTTCTTGAGCTCGACCGTGGCGCTGAACAGGGCGCGGAACTGGGTCTCGGTGATTTCGGGATAGATGATGCCCAGGCGCACGCCGCGCAGACCCATCATGGGGTTCACCTCGTGCATGCTCTCGATGCGGGCGCGCAGCTTCTCGAACTCGATGCCGCGGGCTTTGGCCACCTCGCGCTGCTTGTCCTCGGTCTGGGGGACAAACTCGTGCAGCGGGGGATCCATCAGGCGGAAGGTCAGCGGCTTGCCGTCCATCACCTTCAGCGTGCCTTTGGCGCTCTCTTTGATGTAGGGCTCCAGCTCGGCCAGGGCGGCCACGCGGGCCTCCAGGGTCTCGGCCAGAATCATGTTGCGCAGCTTCTCCAGCGGCACCTCGCTGTTCTCGCCGTAGAACATGTGCTCGATGCGGAACAGGCCGATGCCTTCGGCGCCGAAGTCGATGGCCTTCTGGGCGTCGGCCGGGGTGTCGGCGTTGGTGCGGACGCCCATCTTGCGGTGCTTGTCCACAATCTTCATGAACTCCTGGAACAGCGGGTTCTCGGTGGCGTCGATCATCTTCACCTCTTCGTTGTAGACGTAGCCCTTGGTGCCGTTGAGCGAGAGGAGGTCGCCCTCGCGGTACTCTCGGCCGTCGATGGTGACGGTGCCGGTCTCGGCGGTAACCACGGTCTTCTTGCCGTATTCGTCCACCTTGACCGAGTGCTGCTCGAGGCTGATCTTCAGCGCGTCGCAACCCACGATGCAGCATTTGCCCCAGCCGCGGGCCACCAGGGCGGCGTGGCTGGTCATACCGCCGCGGGCGGTCAGGATGCCGTCGGCGGCACGCATGCCCTCCACGTCCTCGGGGTTGGTCTCCTCGCGGACCAGGATGTTCTTGATGCCCTGGGCCTGGTATTCCTTGGCCTTCTCGCTGGTCAGGGCGATGACACCCACGGCGCCGCCGGGGCCGGCGGGCAGACCCTTGGCGATGACGGTGTGCTTCTTCTCGTCCGATGCGTCGAGGATGGGGTGCAGCAGCTCGTCGAGCTGGGCGGGCGATATGCGCATCACCACCTCGCTCTCGTCGATGAGGCCTTCCTTCAGCATGTCCATGGCCATGGTCAGGGCGGCCACACCTGTGCGCTTGCCCACGCGGCACTGCAGCATGTACAGCTTGCCCTCCTGGATGGTGAACTCGATGTCGAGCATGTCGCGGAAGTTCTTCTCGAGGGTCTCGCGGATGTCGCAGAGCTCTTTATAGGTCTCGGGCATCAGCTCCTGCATCGAGTGCAGGTGGCGGTTCTGCTCGTTCTTCGTGTCGTCGTTGAGGGGGTTGGGCGTGCGGATACCGGCCACCACATCCTCACCCTGTGCGTTGATGAGCCATTCGCCGTAGAACTGGTTGTCGCCCGTGGCGGGGTTGCGGGTGAAAGCCACGCCGGTGGCCGAGCTGTCGCCCATGTTGCCGAACACCATGGCCTGCACATTGACGGCCGTGCCCCAGTCGTCGGGGATGCCCTCGATGCGGCGGTAACTGACGGCCTTCTTGCCGTTCCAGCTCTTGAAGACGGCCTTGATGCCGCCCTCCATCTGGGCGCGGGCGTCGTCCGGAAACTCGGTGCCCAGCACCTCCTTCACGCGCACCTTGAAGGCCTCGGCCAGCTGCTGGAGGTCCTCGGCCGTCAGGTCGGTGTCGCTCTTGCAGCCCTTCTTCTCCTTGTATTCGTCCAGCATGTCGTCCAGCTGCTTGCGGATGCCCTTGCCGTCGGCGGGCTCGATGCCCTCGCTCTTCTCCATCACCACGTCGGCATACATCATAATCAGGCGGCGGTAGCTGTCGTACACAAAACGGGGGTTGCCCGTCTTCTTCAGCATGCCGGGGATGGTCTTGCTGCTCAGACCGATGTTGAGCACCGTGTCCATCATGCCGGGCATCGACGAGCGGGCGCCCGAGCGGCAGCTCACCAGCAGCGGGTTCTCCGCATCGTCATACTTCATGCCCATCAGCTTCTCCACATTCTCCATGGCTTTCCACACCTCGTCCATCAGGCCCGTGGGCAGGGCGCAGTTGTTATCGTAGTAGGCGGTGCAGCACTCCGTCGTGATCGTCATGCCGGCAGGCACCGGCAGCCCCAGGTGGCACATCTCGGCCAGGTTAGCGCCCTTGCCGCCCAAAAGGTTCTTCATGTCGGCTTTTCCCTCGGCAGTCTTGCCGCCGAATGTGTAAACGTACTTTGTCATAAAAGATTAAATGGTTTATTATTAATTATTTATATTAATTTTCCCTAAATTTGAGACTGCAAAGATACGAATATTTATTGACATACGCGCACAAATTTACATTATGTTTTCCACATTTTTATCAACATCCCCATCCCGCCCCCTCCACAAACCACCTCCGGGCAAAGTGTTAAAACATGTTAAACAACAGCCCCCTTTAACAACCATTAACACAAATGTTAAATTTACCTCCCATTGCCGAACAATTACCCTACCATTCCCCTACCAAACCCCTGCCAACCCAGTCCAGAAGCCAGTTTCGAGAGATTGCATTCACAACGCATTGTATATCAATCCGCTGCAAACCCCCATTTCCTCCACTTTTGACATTTTAACAGATTTTAACCAAAATGGAACCGTTCTGTCAAAATTCCTAACAAAAGTTAAATTAACACATTTTATGATTGCAACAGCACCTGCATCCCACCCTCGCCCTGTCGCCCTACCGCTTCGCGTAGTGCGGATGGTAGGCGCTGATGGTATTGCGGAGCGTTTCGCGGCTCAGGTGCGTGTATATCTCTGTCGTCGACAGCGAGGCGTGCCCCAGCATCTCCTGCACCGCACGCAGGTCGGCACCGTTCTCCACCAGCTCCGTCGCAAAACTGTGGCGCAGCGAGTGCGGACTTATCTTCTTCCTGATGCCCGCATCGGCCACCGCCTGCTTCAGGAACATGAACACATACTGGCGGCTCAACCTCGTCCCCAACCGGTTGATAAACACATACTTCTCCTCGCCCGCCCGCAGCGGCTGGTGCACCCGGATGGTATGGATGTAGGTCAGCATCAGCTCCAACGCCCGCGGGTTGATCGGCACCCACCGCTCCTTCTCCCCCTTGCCGATCACCTGCAGCATCTGCTCGTCCGCATACACGTTTGAAAGCTTGAGGTTTACCAACTCCGACACCCGCAGTCCGCACCCGTACAGCACCTCCACTATCACATTGTTCCTGTACTGGTCCGGCAGACTTAAATCAAAAGTTGATTGAATTTTCGTAATGTCCTCGTCCGTAAGCACATCCGGCAAGTGGCTCGGGCGCATCGGAAGGTCCAGCAGCTCGGCCGGATTGGCCTTCAGCACATCCTCCACCACCAGCATCTTGTAGAACATGCGCCAGCCGGCAATCATGCGGCGCTGCGACGTCGGGGCTATCCCCAACTCGTTCAGCTCCTTGAGCATCTCGCGCAGCTCCTCGATGCCCACCTCCTCCGGCGCCACGCCGCGCTCGCTCATATACCGCGCCAGGTGGTCGTAATCCTGCAGGTACGACGCCACACTGTTGCCCGCCAGCCCACGCTCCAACTGCACATAGGCCTGCAGTTCGCGGCGCCACCGGCGCCATTCGCGCTCGGCTACACTGTTGGTTTCGTTGTCTTTAGACATTTTCTGCACGGATTTTCACACTGCAAAATTACACATTTCCACCCGCTCTGCCAAAAATAATTTGTCCGTATCGAAAAAGTTCGTACTTTTGTAGTTCAAACTTTTTATTAATAAACCACACAAAACATTAAAAAACAAAATATTATGGCAAAAGTAGCTATTAACGGTTTCGGCCGAATTGGAAGAATGTCCTTCCGCGCTATGCTCGACCACCCCGAGCTCGATGTGGTGGCTGTCAACGACCTCACCGACGCCAACACCCTGGCCTACCTCTTCAAATACGACTCCGTCCACGACAACTTCGAGGGCGAAGTGCACGCCGAGGGCGACTGCATCGTGGTCAACGGCAAGAAGGTCAAGATCTATGCCGAGCGCGACCCCCAGAACCTCCCCTGGAAAGACCTCGGCATCGACATCGTCGTCGAGTCCACCGGCCTCTTCAAAAAGCGTGAGCAGCTCATGAAGCACATCAACGCCGGCGCCAAGAAAGTCATCCTCACCGTCCCCGCCGGCAAGGCCGACGATGTCGACGCCACCGTCGTCATGGGTGTCAACGACAACGTGCTGACCAAGGACACCGTCCTCGTCTCCAACGCCAGCTGCACCACCAACTGCCTCGCCCCCGTCGCCAAGGTCCTCAACGACAAGTTCGGCATCAAGCGCGGCCTGATGAACACCGTCCACAGCTACACCAACGACCAGAAAATCCTCGACCAGCCCCACAGCGACCTCCGCCGTGCCCGTGCTGCCGCCGTCAGCATCATCCCCACCTCCTCCGGCGCCGCCAAGGCCGTCGGCCTGGTCATCCCCGAGCTGATGGGCAAGCTTGACGGCTTCGCCATGCGCGTCCCCACCCCCGACGGCTCCGTCGTCGACCTCACCGCCGAACTCAACTGCACCGTCACCAAGGAGCAGATCAACGCCGCCATCAAGGAAGCCGCCGAAGGCCCCATGAAAGGCATCCTCCAGTATGTCGAAGAGCCCATCGTCAGCATCGACATCATCGACAACACCCACAGCAGCATCTTCGACGCCCTGCTCACCCAGGTCATGGACGGCAACTTCGTCAAGATTGTCTCCTGGTACGACAACGAGAAGGGCTACAGCACCCGCGTGGGCGACCTCGCTGCCAAACTTGCCACCCTGCTCTAATAGAATATGCTTCTGGAAAATAAGACAGCAATCGTGACCGGTGCCACTCGTGGCATCGGTCGCGCTATTGCTATACGATTCGCGCGCGAGGGCTGCAACGTGGCCTTCTGCGGGCGCCAACGCAACGAGGCCATGCTCGCTGTGGAAAAGGAACTGAACGACATCTACTCAGAACTCCGTATTCCGAACTCCAACCTCAAAGCCAAAGGCTATGCCTACAACGTGGCCGACTACGCCTCTGCCCAGGCATTTGCCAAAGAGGTGCTCGCCGACTTTGGCCGTGTCGACATCCTCGTCAACAACGCCGGCATCACC
>Ga0256406_1007416_pt1 | contig 10415 bp, 14 predicted proteins | sample RumenRJG_03DNA_FD_185986 | JGI IMG/M metagenome (GOLD analysis project Ga0256406, IMG submission 185986) | Bovine rumen microbial communities from Lethbridge, Alberta, Canada - RJG_03 | ecosystem: Host-associated > Mammals > Digestive system > Stomach > Rumen | place: Canada: Alberta | collected...
CGTCAAGCATACGGCTATCGTGATGATGAATATTTCTTCTTGAAACTCATTGACATGAGTCGCCATTAATATGTCGAGACTGGTTCATCCCACAGAAAAAATGATTGAGCCAAAATTCTTATAAAAGCAGACTCTATGAATGAATCAGTGCTTCCCTGAGTTGAGATAGATATTACAGGATTTCCCTGATTCTGTCAATCCTTATTTCACTGTATTCTTTTTCTGTATAAAAAACGCCTTTTATGATTTCAGGGAATATCAGGAGTCCCGCCTGCCTGCTTTCAGCCGCTTCAGGATTTCCACGCCGATTTCCTGGTTCAAATAGGCATAGCAGTAGGCGTTCAGGATAAACACCAGGCCCAGCATCACCATGCCGGAGGTGGTAAATGCCGCCTTTCCAGGATCCGGGTCCAGATGGAAGAGGAATGACAGGGGCTTCCAGATCCACTGAATCATGGAAACAAAGCGGTCAATGGCACTGGTCAGGGCGTCTGCAATGCCCAGAATGTAAATGGACACGGCAATCTTATAGGACATTTCCACTACATAGGCCAGGGCTGTGAGATGGAGGGTTTTGGCAAAGGACAGTTTATGCCGGAATCCATATCCCATGGCCATGCCCAGGGCCGCGGCGTAGAAGGCGGTGGTAAAGCCGATTTCCGGTCCCCCGATGATATTGACCAGAAAGATTTCCGCCAGGCTGGTGCCCAGGCCCCACTTCATGCCGTGAAAGCTGCAGATGACGGCAATGGGCACGGCCGACGTGAGCATGGTAATAAAAACAAAGAAGGGCGCCACCAGTTTCAGCAGTACCAGCAGTGCCGCAATGGCTGCTGCTGCCGCCGCTTCCGTCAGATATTTTGTCTTTTGTACCGAAGAATTCACTGTTTCTTATCCTTTCCAAAGGAAGCCGCCAGGGCTTCCTTTTCCTTCTTTGTTTTCTTCTTCATGTGCCACTCCAGGGACCGGGCTTCATGTTCCGTGAAAAAAGTGCGGTACCACACCAGGGTCACCGGCAGGCGGCTTCTGGTGTAGCGGCTCCCTTTTCCGCTGTTGTGGGTTTCGATGCGCTTTTCCAGACTGTCCACTGTATACCCGGTATAGAGGGACCCGTCAGCGCAGCGCACCATGTAGGTAAAATATTTCCGCTCTTCAGAACCACTCATTGATCCAGTTCTTTTCTGCCGGCAGCAGGCTTGCGGCCAGGGAAAGCACCTGGTCCTTCTCTGCTTCATCTGCCGTAAGCCAGCTGATTTTTTCCAGTCTGTCCAGTTCTGGAAGGTCTGCGGCCCCCATGAAAAGCTCTGCCAGACTGCCTGCACCGATGCAGAAGGAGGGCTCCGGAATGTCTTCTCCCAGACGGACGCCGGAAATATCTTCAATGTGGCATTTCAAGCTGTAGAAAACATCTTCCTTCAGCGCACTGATTTTCCCACCTTCCGCCCGAAGCACATAAATCCCGTTATTTTCCGGCAGGAAGGAATCCACCAGCTGGAATGCCACGGTGCCATGGATATGGTCATTGCAGGGCAGTCCGTCAAAAGCGGTGACCGGATCGGTGAGGCGGGCAAGCATGTAGGGGAAAGAGCGGTTCCGGATATAGGTATGTTCCGCCCCGTCTTCCCAGTACCGGAAAGACCGGTCGTCCAGCGGTTCATACCAGATGCATTCATCCACGGATCCCCGATGACCTGCCATAAAGGCATAGAGTCCCTGCCTTCCTTTTTCACTGGCAAAAGCCATTTCCGTCACAATCAGGCGCCGGTCTGCCAGGCTGTAGAACATATAGCCCGCAGGCCCTTTTTCGTCATAGACCAGGGCGATGAATCCGTCCAGCAGTTGTCCATGGATATGGGATTTCCAGGACTTTTCATTCCGAAGGGTAAAGCCGTTTCTGCCTCTGGTATAGGCGTCATACACCCGGGCCAGTTCCTGCCAGCCTTCCCCATCCGTCAGCACCCGGCAGGAAACCGGTTTCTTTCCCAGCGGCGCCAGATGCTCCGGCGATGATTTCCTCTCCCACTGGTGCACGAAAAAGCCAAACCCCATGGGCAGGTAATAGGAAGCAGCCGAAGGCATAAGGGTCACAAAAGGCTTGCCTTCCCGGGCAGCCAAATGGAAGGCGCTGCGAAGAAGGGATGACGCATACCCCCGCCCTCGGGCAGCGGGATGGGTAGCTACGCCGACAATATAATCCGTATCAAACCGGCGGCCTCTCACAGACATGGTATAAGGCCGGCGATGAAGGTCACAGGCAGCCTGCCCATTTTCCTCTCCCAGCAGCACCGTTTCCGGTGTATACAGGTCTTTGAAATACCACTGGAAGAAAGGATCCGTCGGTTTTTCAAAGCAGTAGGCCCAGAGGGCCTTCACGTCTTCTGTATCGGAAGCAGAAGCTTTTCTGATTTTCATGGGTACCTCCTTGGGGCCAGGAAACGGCCCTGCGCCCTTGGGGCGCAAAGTTTCTAAAATTTGACGGGGCTTCGCCCCGAAGATTCTTAAGGCGCTGAGCCTTTGAAGGCGGAAGGGTATGGTATGTCCCTTTGGACGATACCTTTTCTATGCTGAATGCCCCCTTCCCCGGTGCACATCCTGCATACGGATGCGCAAGTCAGCCAAAGCTGGCGCCTGGCCTGCCCATTAAAGCGCTTTCCTTTGATTTGGCTGACCCTGTTCGCGGTCCCCTTCACCCATAAACGGGGCAGGGGATAGGAAGCGCGGTCCATGACAAAGGGCTCCCCGGAGCCTTCTTATTTCTTCAGCACCACATCAAATTTTTCTGTCAGATGATCCGGATTATACCCCATCTTTGCTTCCCGGAGGCCGGGAATGCCCAGATCTTCTTCTCTGTTTACAAACTCCGTGTCCGCAAATTCATGAATCAGGAAATCCCGGTTAATGGCCTGATAGAGACCGCGGATATTGGGATTGGCCTTTTCAAAAATAATATGGGCCATTTTGTCATTCACCAGATCGCCATTGGTGAAAGCCTCCACCTTGCCGTAAATGCGGATAATGGCGCCTTTCACGCCCAGGGCATCCCAGTTGTCAAAGCACACCTTCATGGCTTCCTCTTCCTCCTCAATGTCTCCATGACGGAGGAACCATTCATGAATGCCCTCTTTGGCATCTTCCATATTATCCTTTGTAATGGATTCATACTGATAATCGGAATACTGGCGAAGGAAAGAATTCAGGTGATTCTTCTTCATGCGCAGTTTCTTGCCGGGAAGGGAAATCATATCGGCTGTGCGGTACACATATTCTTCATTGTCCCGGTCTTCAATGAAATCATATTTCCCGGGGCAGAGTCTTTCAATCTGCTCCATCACCCAGCGGGATGCAGACTTCAGACGGAACTCCATGCCCGCCTTGTCCAGTTCTTCATGAATCAGGTCAAGGCCGTGAACGAAATCTTCTTCCTTATGGGCAAAGGGCGGCAGAAAAAACATATCCTTTCCACTGCCGGCGCGGATGAAAAGAATATCATCCTGCACCGCCCACTTCGTCTGGTGAGCCTCCTGCCACAGGAAAAGGGTATTAAAAGTGCAGTCAATCTGCTCATAATGATGAATCTTGAAAAAGCCGTCAATCAGCGGCTTGTCTTCTATGCGAAATGACTTGAATTCTATGATGTCCATCCCCTTATGAATAGGAAAAAGCTTCTAAAATATATTTAAATTTTTGAATACTATACCATACCATTCTAGCACGGCTTCGTTAAATAATAAATAGCAACGTTTCTAAATGGTTGAAAAAAATCCCGTTCCTCTAGTATTTATACCACTTTCGGGGTTTTGTCCGTTGCCAGTCGTTGCCCTTCATTTTCTGACATAAAATCTTATCGGGGTAGCTTTGTGGGGTATTTTGTGGGGTATTTTGCGGGGTATGAAAAGGCGCCTGCTTTACCCTGTATTTATCGGATAAAACAAGCGCCTTGATTTACAAATAAGCAACTTTTAAAAACTCAATGCCTGCAGCTTCTCCATGGCCTGCCTTTTGTCCCCCTGGCTTACGTGTGCATATAAGTCCATTGTCATACTTAGGCTTGCATGGCCTAGAATTTCCTTCAAGGTGTTGGGCGGCACTCCTGCCCTTATGGCCCGGCTGGCGAACGTATCCCGGAAGGCGTGCAGTGAAAAAGGCTTGAGTGGAACCCTTGCCCCTTTGTTGTATTGCTTTTCAATGTATCGCAAGGCGTTTCCTATTGATTTTTCATTTGAAAAGGTCCCGTCAACTTTGGGAAATACGAAATCACAAGGGGAAACAATGCCATGCAAGTCCCGGTATAAACTCCATTGATAGTCTATGATTTCCTTAACTGTTTCATTCATCGGGATATCACGTTTTGACGTCTTTGTTTTGGCGGCTTCTCCAATAATTGAATTTCCTTCCCGGTCTTTCGTTATTGTCCGCCGTATATGAATAATACTATTTTTCCAGTCTATATCCTTCCACTGCAAGGCGGCACACTCTCCCGCCCTGGTGCCAGTATTGAGAAGGAACCGGAAGGCCGTATAGTAATAAGAACCCTTTGCGGCAGAAAAAAATATTTCCAGCTCCCTATCTGTTAACTCCCTATGTATGGTTTCCCTGGCTGGCGGTCCCTTCTGCTTTATTTCCGGAATACCGGCGGCCACATTGCGGGAAATAATATCATCAGCCATTGCCCCCTTGAGTATAGAACCTATCAACGTATGTACTTTATTGGCCGTTGCTATTCCTGTTTTTTCGGCTACTTTATTCATTAACAAAACTATCTGCCGCCGTTCCAATGTTCTTACCTTATGCCGCCCCAGTGTATTCCTCACATTGCGGTTATACCATCTCCGATATAGATACACCGTAGCGGGCCGGACAGAAAGCGACTTTCCTTCTATCCACTCATCGAAATACTGGTTTAGGGTTATGGTTTCATTGGTATGGTAGATACCGGCCTTGATTTGTGCCCGCTTTGCGTCCTCTTTGGCCTGTAAATCGTCCTTCCGTTCAGCATAGACAGAATAACGCACGCCATCAATAGTGAATCGCTTCTCATACCCGCCGCCCGGCCTTTTTCTCTCGCCTGTTTTCAGCTTGCCCATAGCTTCCGACTCCCTCCCTTACCGGCCCAGCAATTTCACAAGGTTTCTTATGGCCCTGCTCCTGGTGGTGCCGTTTCTCCTGCAGTACCTGTCAAGCCTTTCAATGTCCGGACCGCTTAACCGTATACCGTAGCTTTTCAGCCTTTCGCCTTCCGGCTTCATTGGCCGCCCTGGTCTCCGTTTTCTTTGATTCGTCATATTTTCTGCTTCCTCTCTCCTGGTGGTCTATCTATTCACTAATAAACATTTCTCTGACGCATACAGGGCACCTTTCCGCCCTTCTCCTAACCTTTCGTGATAGATTTCTTAAAAGGCGGGGAAAAGTGTCCTATAAAGCCATATGGGCCTATCTGTATCAGTTTCCCTTTTCCAGTGGGGATATTTTTCAAGCGGCGGGCTATTTTTCCCGCTTCTTCCAATCGTACGGCTCTTTTGGCTTCTTCATTCATTTCTATGGCTCCCTTCTCCTGGTGTTTATGCTGACTTTGTTCTTACCCGCATACCATGTATACCAATGAAAGCTCACTATCACGCCTGGCAATATTGCTTCTTTATCCAGTTCTCTATTGGTAATGTCTCGCCGCTCCTGCATTGTAGGAAAGCGGGGAGTTGTTATCCACTCATGGCGGTCTGTCTTTTCTCCATTTGGAGAATCAACAACCATCTGCAGTACATCCATGAACGACCGTTTTCCTTTATCAGAAAGGCCGCTCCATGCCTGCATGAAATCCACCCATACCCTCAACCTGGCGGCGGGTATGTCCTTCAACTGTCGGGCTATCGCTTCCGCCTGCTCCATCTCTTTTCTTTCCATCTTCCTTATCTCCTTTCGGAATAATTGCATATCAATTACAATTACAGGATAACTGACGGAAAGCGCCGTTTCTATGGTAACTGGTGATAATTCAAACAGTCCTTTTCAGCACTTTGGGACATAAAAGCATACCGGAAAATGGTATTTTTAAAAATTGACTTTTGAAAAAATTAGTACCTGGTACTAATGGCATCAGCCGTTTTCTGCTATAAAATTTTTCTTGTTTAAATTTTCAGTTCATTCTATCCCCCTCTGCCCGGTCCTTGCCCTGGCGTGATGGAAGGAAATGGGCTACTTTTCCGGCGGACAGTCATAGGGAAAGGGTGCAAGGCTCCATCATGTAACTTCTCCCTGGCGGCCTTCTCTTCCTGGCACTCTTTGGGATGTCGTGGCCACCCGGTCCGGAATGCATGGCGCTAGCCATTCTAGACAGAAGAAATAAGGCGCAAGGCTTGCGCCTTCAAACAAGAAAAACAAGCGGAAAACTTGCGCTTTTGTACCCATCTTCACTATGTGCCCCTACTTTAAATCTAATAATATGCAAATAAAAAATAAATCATTAAATAACAACCGCAAGCGCCCCTGCTATTTTGTACCTAGAATTGCGGCGGGGGATGGGCCGACCCTTGAGACGGCGTGCCCCCTTTGGAAGAACCTACCGGATGGGGTACAGGGGGATGAATACATCTATACGCCTGTCCAGTACGGAATAGGCTGCATGGCCTTGACCTCTTGCCTGCCATTCCACGCATGGCCGCCGCTCTGCAGCCGTTCTCCTCTCGACTGTCCGCCGGTACTGTCGGGCCATTGCGTCTGCCTGCCATGGGCGTGGCCTGGTTAAGCCTTGACCATAAAGAACTAACGTTCTTTTATGAAATCATCTTTTCCAGTGCTATAATGAATACAACAAGCGGCGGGGTGTTATTGCCCATAGTCTCCGCCGCCTGTTGCTCTGCCGGAATCCTGCAATGGTTTCCGGCTCTTTCCTTTTGTTATCGCTTTCCATCTCTGCCCTTATGCCGGTCCTGCTCCATGGCGGCCTGGCTCATGGCTTCCAACACATCGCCCCATTTATACGCCATTTCCTGCCTGGTGGTCTGCACGTCTTCCGGGCTATCGGGGAAACATATTTCCTCCTCATCATCAATCAATAAACGGCGGGGTGTGTCTAAAATCTCTCCGTGGTCTCCGCAATTTGTATATATTTCTTTCATCTTGCTTTTCTCCTTTTACCTGGCGCCTGCTATCTTGCGGGCGCCTTCTTCATGCTTGAAATCAAATATCCTTGCCGCCGGAAATAATCGGCGTTCTCTTCTTCCATCTGACTTGGAAATCAAACTCCTTTATGAATGTGTTCTTCACCTTCGGCCCTGTAGTCCAGCCATGAATCAGAAAGACTATACACCGATTTCACCCGGTCCGCCTTTCCATCAAGAAGGCGTTTGATGAATCCATGTCTGCAAAGCGCTTCCACATCGTGATAGAATCCTGCCCTGTTGGTGTCATACAATCCTTCACTATGAACCTTTTTCCAGTTCAGATAAAACACCTCGGGGCGCTGGTACTCTTCCATGTCCGGATAATCTGCTCCGGGTCTGTCTCCTGTCCAGCGCTGCCAGCGGCAGAAAAGGTATAATTTGGCCTGTTTCCCTGTAAGCTCCTTCCATGCTTCTGAACTAAAAAGGCGTGGAATGTCTAAATGCTTATGGTTGTCTCCGACGCTGCTATTGGTTTCTTTCATTTCAATCTTTCCTTTCTTTTGGAAATCAAGCTCCCCATAAATGTGTTCTTAAATACAGGGGGCTTTTTTCACTGCTTTTCTGCTTCTCTGATTTCAGTTTCTTTTGCCTGGTATGGTAACTGTTATTAACTCTGTCGGATAGCCCAACAAGCTGGCCCGTCAAAATGGCTCAAACTTGTCGGATAGCCCGACAAGTTTAGGCCTATTTTCGGGCACGTTGTCGGATAGGCCGACAAGTTTAGGCTTCATCTTGTCGGATAGGCCGACAAAGAATAAAAATTCATGTTTCATTTTCGCCCTTGTATTTATGCCACAAATCAGAAAGTCGGAATACAGATTTTCTTCTGCCGCTTTTTCCGTTGTAAAGGCACTCTATAAGCCCCCTTTCACACAATGCCTTCACGTCAGCATAGAATCTTCCTTTATTTTCTTTATACACTCCGGCACTTCTAACCTTTCTCCAGTTCAGATAAAACACCTCGGGGGCCTGGTATGGCTCATAGTCCGGATAATCCGCCCCTGGCCTGTTTTCCCTCTTCGTCCAGTACTGCCACCGGCAGAAAATGTATAATCTCACCTGTTTATCTGTAAGTTCTTTCCATGCCGGTGACGTGTAAAGGGTGTCATAGATAGCCATGTAAACGTGGCGGCCCTCGGGGTGCATTGTCTCGAATGTAGGCGGCGTATACTTGCGCTTCTTTCCCATAGGGGCCGCCGCCCTTATTCGTCTTCATCGGGTGCAAACATATCTACTTCCGTCACTTTCCGCACGCCTTTGTCCTTCCATTTCCTACAGTATTCACGGAAGGGCCGCAGTGCTTTTGACCGATTCGCAAATACTTTTTCCATGTGCTCCCGCTGCTTAAATACATCTTCCGGGCTTGCCGGAAGGAAATAGCCGCCCGGTGTGGTGTTATCACAAATTAGCGCCCCCGCCGCCCGCTCTTCATATACCATTGCTCTTACACGGCGACTGGTTACATCAAGGGCTCTTGCAACATCAGCCGCCTTCACTGCTTTCTTCTCTCCGTAGGCCTTCATGTATTCAAGAAATTTTCTTACTGTATTCATGGCTCCCGGCTCCTTCCTCTATGCTTCACCTACATGGAAATGAATGTATACTTCATCAGTCAAATCGCTATCCTCGATACGGGAATAGATATAATCCTCAGCGTCCCAAAAGGTGCGGACTTCGTCAAGGGTGGATTCTTCCGGCCGCTCATCATACCGGCATTCTTTCAGCAATCCGATTTCCAGTACGGCCCTTTCGGCAGTAACTTCATCGGCACCTACCGGCAGAAAATACTTTTTCCCCTCATCGTCCCGCCATACCGGGCGGCCATAATCTCCTTCATACTTACCGCCGCAGCAAATAATCATACCGTCTATGCGTTCCTGCCTAACCTTCTCCCTCACTTCGTCCTCACTCATCTCAATGGCCTTTGCAATGGCTTCCACCTTCACGGCTTCCGATTCTCCAAAAGCTTCTTTCCATTTCAAATAGTCGGTAATCAGAAATTTCTTGTTATCCATCTTCGCCCAGCTCCTTCCTGCTATGCTTCCTGGCGTGCCAGTTCATCAATCGATTTGTCTATAATCGTTCTATCGTATACCGTGCGGCGGCCAATCTTGCGGGCGGCTCCAATCTCTCTTGCCCATTCCCTGGCCTTTGATTCTCCCAGCCCGGTATATTCCATCAACTCTTTCATTGTGAAAAGCCGTTTTTCATGAAACTGTTGTTTATCCATTCTTGTTTCTCCTTCCATCTCAATAAAACTTGAACCACCTTAAACCGTTGCGCAACTTTGTTATAGGCTTTATACTGTAATTAGCTTACAGAAATTCAATAGAATGTTCAAATAATGATTATGATATTGAAATATTGATATTTTCAATTTATTTATTGAATTTATGAGTATTCGAATCTCATATTTTCTATATTTGGGGAAATATCGCTATTATGAAAGGGCAATAATACTATGGGCACTTCGGAAGAAATAGGAAAGCGGATAAAGAAATTACTGGATGAAAAAGGGCTGACGCAAGAAAAGTTTGCAAACCAGCTTTCCGATAAAGGTATAATCGTTTCTCAGAATCAAATATCCCGACTTTGCGGCGGTAAGCAAAAAAACCTTGACCCCGACTTGATGATTAAAATATCGGAAATTTTAGGGAAATCACTGGACTGGATAATAGCGGGGCGGGAAATAGATACACGAAAGAAATATACTATGCGTGACTTCTGCCGTATGTTTGCGCAGTTGCGTGACTATACGCCTTATGAAATTTCTATTTCACTCAATGGAGAAGTGGGTATTATCTTCAATACTCATATTGCAAAAAATAGCCCGCTTTTGAATGAAATAACATTATGTGAAAAGCTAGATGACAATGATAAAGAGTATCGGGACATGGTGGCTTATTCTATTTGGCAGTTTCTGAAAGAATACGAACATTTCCGGGCTCTCAAGTCCTCACTTGGCTCAAACAATTTTGATTTACTATTGGAAAATGCCCTGGATAAAGTAGATAACTGTACCCCTTCAGAAATGAAAGCAATTTATAGTGCTTGTACAGAAGCATTTGAAACTAAAAATGATAAATGAATCGCCATTAAGGCAATAGCCTTGATAGCATTGCACGACAAAAGCGGTAGTGTAAAATAGTTTGTGTAAATGAATCTTGCTCAAAATATTTTCATACCTCATACTTAAGGGGAGAAAAAGGAAAAGGAGTTACTACCATGGCAAAGCGTACCCTTACCCCTGGCGAAAAA
>Ga0256406_1007417_pt1 | contig 10415 bp, 7 predicted proteins | sample RumenRJG_03DNA_FD_185986 | JGI IMG/M metagenome (GOLD analysis project Ga0256406, IMG submission 185986) | Bovine rumen microbial communities from Lethbridge, Alberta, Canada - RJG_03 | ecosystem: Host-associated > Mammals > Digestive system > Stomach > Rumen | place: Canada: Alberta | collected...
ACAGATCTGTCGACATTCCGTTCAAAATTCCTCTATCGACAGCGAAGCAATGGGGCATCTCTCAAAGTCGACACGCGACGGACTCATCGAGTTGGGACAGTATCTCTCACGCCAACAGCAAGGGCACATAGAGTATCTGAAGACCCTCTTTCCACAGCTTACCCCCACTGAGCTGGAAATTTGCCATTTGGTGGTCAAAGGACTCACGATAAAGGAGATAGCCACAACGACAAACCGCAGTATGAGCAACATAGGCACTGTGCGTGGCAACATCAGGCGGAAACTGAATATTCCCACAGACACAGACCTGCGGCAATACCTGCAGCATCAACTCAGACACTCTTAGCACGAGACTTTGAATCCTAAACAATAAACAAAAGAAAGAAATGAAACGATTCAATTTTCATTCCATCCCCGCAAGGAAGCTCCGCTTCTTGGGCCTTCCTCTCGTCTATTTAGGCGTGGCAGAACTTGCCATCATCTACTTTTGTGGATGGACCGACAAAAACAGCCTGCTACTCTTAGGCTTATTCCTAATCGTAGCAGGCATCGTAGGATACGTATTGCTCACGAAAGCCGCGGGCAAATACTGAACAAGTTCTATTCTTCCTCCGGCGTGATGAGCTTATAGCCCTTGCCGTGGATATTGATAATCTCTATCTGGTCATCGTCCTTGAGATGCTTGCGCAGCTTTGTGATGTAGACATCCATTGAGCGGGCATTGAAGTAGTTGTCGTCAATCCAGATGGTCTTCAAGGCAAAATCGCGCTGCAGAATCTCATTACGGTGAGAGCAGAGGAGTGCGAGCAACTCGTTCTCCTTAGTGGTGAGCTTGGTCTGCTTGTCGCCGATGGTGAGAAGTTGCTTCTGTGTGTCGAAGGTGAAACGACCGATGTGATAGAGTGTGGACTCCTTGTTCTTCTTTCCGCGGACACGGCGCAGAATGGCCTCAATGCGCAGCACAAGCTCCTCCATGGAGAAAGGCTTGGGAATGTAGTCGTCGGCACCAATCTTGAAGCCCTCGATGATGTCCTCCTTCAGAGCCTTTGCAGTAAGGAAGATGATAGGCATCTCGGCATTTGCCTGCCTTATTTCCTGAGCGAGCGTGAATCCATCCTTCTTGGGCATCATGACGTCGAGCACGCAGATGTCGTATTTTGTCTTCATAAACTCCTTGTAGCCTTCCTCGCCGTCGGGGCAGAGTGTGGCCTGATAGCCTTTGGCCTGGAGATACTCCCGAAGAAGCATACCCAAATTCTCGTCGTCCTCGCACAAGAGGATTTTCAATGATTCTTCCATAGTTGTCAACGTTTTATTGGTTTATACTCTTTGTTGTTTTCTTTGCTTGTTTTGTTTTGTATGTAAGAGAGGTGCAACCTTTATTCATCCTTGATGACGGGCAGCTTGATGGTAAAGATAGTACCCTTGCCATACTCGCTGTCGACCTTGATGCTGCCCCCATGCAGCTCAACCATCTTCTTTACGTAGGCAAGACCCAGACCGAAGCCTTTCACATCATGAACGTTGCCCGTGTGAACACGGTAGAACTTCTCGAAGACTTTCTTCAAATCATCCTTCTTTATGCCTACGCCGGTATCGCGTACTGAAAGGTAGAGCCAGTTCTCATCGTTCCAAGTCTTCAGATAGACATCGAGCTTCTCGCCAGGCTTACCGTATTTCACTGCATTGTCAAGGAGATTGAAGATGACGTTCTGGAAATGAACCTCGTCGACATAGATGGTTGAGTCGACAGCTTCAATATCGGTATATATCTTTCCTCCCGTATGCTCCACTCTGAGCGTAAACGACCTGGAGATATTCTCCACCATCTCGTTGAGGTCGAGACGCTTCTTCTTGAACACAGCTTTCTTGCGGTCGAACATCGACATTTGCAGAACCTTCTCCACCAGGAATCTGAGGCGCTTCGACTCGTCTTGTATGACTCCTCCAAGATGCTGCATCATCTGCGGACTCTTTGTCACCGAAGCATCGTTCATCATCTGGGCCGCAAGCGAGATACTTGCTATAGGGGTTTTCAGCTCGTGGGTCATATTGTTTACGAAGTCGTTCTTCATCTCCGTGTAGCGTTTCTGACGGAATATCACCACTATGGTAAAGATGAAGGTGACAAGTAATACGAGGGTGAAGATAACTGACGGTATGACAAAGCGCACTGAAGAGTAGATGTACTGGTTCATCTCCGGGAAGTGAATCTTCACAATGCCCATCTTCGACTGCGGGTCGTTGTGGAAGAGCACCTGCGAATAGGAGTACTGCTCGCCTTCATCGCTATAGTCGGGACAGCGATAGACCTCCCGCCCATCCTGAGTGGATACCGTGAAATGGTAAGGAATATTGATACCATTGTTCATGAGCTCGGCCTTGAGATCCTGGTCGAGCATCTTGAAGTTGATGCGCTCCTTTAGAGGCTTCTCCGAGGCACTGTAAAGGATGGAGTAGACTACGTCGTCGAGCAACGCTTTCTGATAGACGTAGCGATTCTTGACAATCTCCTGCAACGATCTTGAAGCCTCCGAAAGAGAGTTGCGGTCGTTGTGGAGTATCATCGCCTTGGGCACCTGCGAGGGCTTGGTGGTGATGGTCTTGAGCTCGAACTGCGAATAGATAGTACCGTCCTTTCCAGCTACAGAATGTTGCCGCGAGAACTGCACGGTTCCATCAGGATGCCCCGAACGCGTGCCCATGGAGTCCTTGCTGAAAGCACGCCGCTCTGTCTCATTGACACTTTGTTCCAGATAGCGTCGCGTCTCGTTGAACTCGAGATTGCGCGAAGCCTGATTGAGTGCTCGGTTCACTGATTCGTCGAACTGTTCCTTCTTCATCTCGACCATCTCCTGGATGTAGTTGAGCTGAAGAAAGAGCAGGGCGAGGAACGACAGGCCCATGATAACCGCTATTGTCCATATTGTCTTCTTCTTCATGAGGGCAAATTTAGCCATTATCCTAACACGTTAACACTAAAATGTTAAGTATTTCCTTTGAATTCAGTTATATTAACAGAAGAAGAACGCAGTAAGTACATATCAGTATCTACACACAAAGAAGAAAGCGAGACTATATCATGAAAAAGCCCTGGCATGAAAGATGCCAGGGCTTCATTATCAAAGATTTTGAACAGAGTTATCCGAAAGCATATCAGTCGCCTTCCTTTGCCAGCTCTGCCTCATGCTCAGCTATGAGCTTGTTCTGGATGTCGTTCGGAACAAGCTCGTAGCTTGAGAACTTTGTCGAGAACGAAGCGCGACCGCCAGTAAGGCTGCTCAAGGAGATTGAATAGTTGCTGAGTTCTTTCAAAGGAATCTTGGCTTGCAGCTTTTGATATCCAGCCTCGCTGTCCATTCCCATGATGAGGGCACGGCGTCCTTGCAGGTCGCTCATCACATCGCCCATATAGTCAGCGGGAACATAGACCTCAAGGTCGTAAATAGGCTCCAGAATTTTCGGTCCGGCATTCTTGAAGGCATCAGAGAAAGCCCGGCGTGCGGCCAATGTGAAGGAAAGCTCGTTGGAGTCGACAGGATGCATTTTGCCGTCGTAGACTACCACGCGGACATCACGGGCGTAGCTTCCTGTGAGCGGACCGTGCTCCATGCAGTCCATGACACCCTTGAGAATGGCAGGCATGAAGCGGGCATCAATGGCACCACCAACCACAGAATTGATAAAGACGAGCTTACCGCCCCACTGCAGGTCAATCTCTTCCTTTGACTTGACGTTCATCTTATACTCCTGCTCATTGAAATTGTAGGACACGGGATCGGGCATGCCTTCAGCATAAGGCTCGACGATGAGGTGCACCTCACCAAACTGTCCGGCTCCACCACTCTGTTTCTTGTGACGGTATTCAGCCTTGGCCTTCTTGGTTATGGTCTCACGGTAAGGAATCTTCGGCTCCTCAAAGACAACGTTCAGTTTCTCGTTGTTCTCCAGACGCCACTTCAGGGTGCGAAGATGGAATTCGCCCTGCCCGTGAACAATAGTCTGACGCAGTTCCTTGCTCTGCTCCACCACCCAGGTCGGATCTTCCTGATGCATCTTCAGCAATGCGGCCATCACCTTCTCTGTGTCGGCCGGCACTACGGCCCTTATGGCACGCGAATACTTCGAGTTGGGATACTTGATAAAGTTGAATCTCCACCCACAGTCCTTTCCGTTGAGTGTGTTGCCCGTCTTGACATCCTTGAGTTTCACCGTACAGCCGATGTCGCCAGCATTCATCTCCTCAACAGGAATGCGGTTGGCTCCGGCGCAGGCATAAATCTGGCCGAGGCGCTCCTTACTTCCCCTGTCGGCATTGGTAAGGTCGTCGCCCACCTTGACTTTACCACTCATCACTTTGAAGTAAGACACTTCACCGATATGTGGTTCCATGCCCGTCTTGAAGAAGTAGAGACTCTCAGGACCCTTGCTGTCGGGAGCAACCTCCTCGCCGCGGGTGTTGTGTATCTTCGGCATCTCGCTCACGAAGGGCACAACGTTGCCGAGGAACTCCATCAGACGCCGTACGCCCTTGTCTTGTGCAGCACACACGCAGAACACGGGGAAGATACTACGCGTGACAAGTCCCTTGCGGATTCCCTCACGCATCTCGTCTTCAGTAAGCGACTCGCTCTCAAAGAATTTCTCCATGAGCCCCTCGTCGTTTTCTGCTGCTGCCTCAACGAGAGCCTTGTGGAGTTCCATGGCCTTATCCATCTCCTCGGCAGGAATGTCCTCGATGATGGGCATACCTCCCTCGGGCTTCCAGCTGTACTTCTTCATAAGGAGCACGTCGATAATCTCATTGAAGTCGGGACCGGTCTTGACAGGATACTGTATTTCCACACACTTCGAACCATAGATGTCGCGCATGGAGTTCATCACATTGTCAAAGTCACACTTCTCGGAGTCGAGCTGATTGACAAGGAAGATGACTGGCTTCTTGAGCTTCTCCGTGTAGCGGAATATGTTCTGCGTGCCTACCTCAGGGCCATACTGACCATTGATGAGAATCACGGCTTGGTCGGTGACGTTGAGGGCTGTGATGGCACCTCCCACGAAGTCGTCGGAGCCCGGACAGTCGATAATATTCAGCTTCTTATTGTTCCATTCCACATGGAATACCGTTGGGAAAACGGAGTAACCATATTCCTGCTCCACGGGGAAATAATCGCTCACGGTGTTATGCTGTTCCACCGTTCCGCGACGCTTGATGATACCACTCCCGTAAAGCATTGATTCGGCAAGAGTGGTCTTGCCGGAACCCGCACTGCCAACCAAGGCAATGTTCTTGATTTCGTTCGTCTGATATACTCTCATAACAGTTATAGATTTAAAGTGTTGTACTTACTTTAAGGAAACGCCGTCTAAGGTAGACATTTTTCAAGAAAGGACAAAACTTTCGGCAAGATAACCTCTCAATTTTAAAACATATTAGTACTTTTGCAAGCGCTAAATCACTGTTATCACCATGTCAGGGCTCTACATTCATCTGCCTTTCTGTGCCTCCCGGTGCATCTACTGTGGATTCTACAGCACCACCCTACCCTCTCTGCGCGACCGCTACATTGAGGCGGCCGGACGTGAGATGGCTCTTCGCAGGAGTTACCTCAATCCGACCGACCCCTGCCTAAAAACCATCTACCTGGGTGGAGGCACACCAAGCCAGCTCAGCACAGGCCAGTTGCAACGCCTGTTCCACTACATTGAAGAGACATGGTCCTTGGAGGCCGAGCAACTAAGCAGGATGGAGATAACGATGGAATGCAACCCCGACGACTTGACACCCGACTATGTAGAGGGACTGAGGAAACTTCCCGTCAACCGCATCAGCATGGGTATACAGACGTTCTCCGACAGCAGACTGGCCTTTCTGCACCGACGCCACACTGCCTCTGAGGCCACAGAAGCGGTGAGACTATTGCAAGAAGCGGGATTCTCAAATATCAGTATCGACCTTATGTTCGGCTTTCCTGGAGAGACTGTTGAAGAATGGAAAGACGACTTGCGTAAGGCCCTTTCGCTTGGAGTACAGCACATCTCGGCCTACAGCTTGATGTATGAAGAGGGAACACCTCTCTACAGAATGCTCAAAGAGGGAAAAATAAAAGAGACCGACGAAGAGACCAGCCTGGATATGTTCCGAATGCTCATGGACAAGCTGGAAGCGACTGGATTCGAACACTATGAGATAAGCAACTTTGCACAGCCCGGATTCCGCAGCCGCCACAACAGCAGCTACTGGCAACAGACGCCCTACATTGGCATCGGTGCGGCAGCTCACTCCTATGACCTCAAGTCACGGCAATGGAACTGCTCCAGCATCAACCACTACATCGAAGCACTCGAAGCAGGAAAACTACCGCCCATGCAACGGGAGGAACTCGACGAGAGCACCCGCTACGACGACCTCGTCACCACCGCGCTACGCACACGGGAAGGATTGTCCATTGAAAGTCTCTCACCCTACTACCGCCACTATCTTCTCAGTTGCGCCCAACCCTGGATAGAAAGCGGCAGGATGGAAATCAGCAAAGGCCACCTGCGCATCACTCGCAAAGGAATCTTTGTGAGCGATGACATCATGAGCGACCTCATGCACGTATAAAAGTTTCAGAGCAGTCCTTCCAAAGATCCCTCTTCCTTATACCTATTATAATAATAGCTCTTGATGTCGTTGACGATGTCGCCCGTGCTGCGTTTCCCCGTGACATAGGGCTTCAACATCTCCCCGACACCCATGCACACAAAGATGATAACCACACTGCAAAAGAAATTCAGCATCTCGTTGTGCAGATAACCAGCCTGGGAGAAATAGATTCCGGGCACCAACTCGAAGAGCAGCAGAAGCCAGTCGCCAGCCGTATTAAAGCTCCGGCTCGCCTTCAGCTCATCAGTGTACTTTTGTGGAGCCTTAGAGAGCAACTGCTTCTGATGCTGTTTCCAGAAATCCTCAAATTCCTTTTCCATACCTATTTAAATATAGTAGAAGGCAACTCCACTGTTTTTTAAGCGCGGGCTCGAAATAGTATTCGACAGACCGACGGACCTTCTACCTCAAACAGCATGATTACTTCTGATTCTCCTCGCTCACTGCTTCCTCCTCCTTGTCGTGCGGCAAAATAAGATTGAGCAGTACACCCACTACAGCGCTCAAGCCTATGCCACCAAGCGTGAAGCTACCGGCAGTGAGCACAGCACCACCGATACCAAGCGTCAGAGTAACGGCCATGATGATGGTGTTGCGTGTGAGCCCTACGTTCACTTTATGCTGAATGAGATTCTGGATTCCGACATTGGAGATAGTACCGAAGAGCAACAGCATGATTCCTCCAAGCACAGCCTGGGGAATAGCCTGCAAGAGTGCCGACAGCTTTCCAACTACAGAGAATACGATAGCCGTGGCGGCAGCGATACGAATGACCTGCGGACTGGTGACCTTCGTTATCGACATGGCTCCCGTAACCTCGGAGTAGGTAGTCACCGGAGGCCCGCCTAAGAAGGCTGCAACCAAGCAAGCCAGACCGTCGCCAAGCATCGTACGGTGGAGTCCGGGGTCTTTCACAAAGTCCTTACCGGCCACAGCTCCCACCACGTAGACGTCGCCAATATGCTCTATCACGGGTGCTATGGCCACTGGTATCATATAGAGGAACGGCTCCCAACGGAATTGGGGAGCACTGAGATGAGCTATTGAGGAGGGCAGTGAGAACCACGAGGCTGCGGCAACCTTTGAAAAGTCAATAGGCTCTACACCGAAGAGATGATAATGGCCAAAGAGCAATGCTGCCACAAAGCCCACTGCGATGCCACAGACCACGGGTACCAACTTCAGCAGACCGCGTCCGAGGATGAGAACGGCTATAGCAGTAGCAAGCGAAATGAAAGCAAGCATCCAGTTGGTCTTAGCCATGTTGACGGCAGAACCTGAGAGTGTCAAGCCAATGAGAATGATTACAGGACCTATGACAACGGGCGGAAAAAGCTTGTCAAGCACACGCCTGCCTTGGAACATGATGAGAAGGCTCATGAGGAAGTAGACCAAAGCCACACCGGCCATACCCGCCAAGGTTCCGGGCATACCCCAAAGACGGGAAGCCTCTATGATGGGTGCTATGAAGGCGAAGCTGGACCCGAGGAAGATGGGAACCTTGCCACCGGTAACGAAATGGAAGATAAACGTGCCGAGACCGGCGGTGAATAGAGCCGTCGCAGGGTCGAGACCTACGAGCAACGGAACGAGGACTGTAGCGCCAAAGGCCACAAAGAGGAATTGCACTCCCACAATACCTCTCCTCAAGGGTGTGGATTTTATAGTATTCATTCAAAATGCAAAGATAGTGCAAACGAAAGGAACAGCAAAGAAAAAGAGAACTTTTTCTTTGATACTCCTGAGTGAAGCCTATCTTGGAGCGTCAGCTCAAAGATAGTGCAAACGAAAGGAACAGCAAAGAAAAAGTTCTCTTTTTCTTTGATACTCCTGAGTGAAGCCTATCTTGGGGCGAAAGCCCAAAGATAGTGCAAACGAAAGGAACAACAAAGAAAAAGAGAACTTTTTCTTTGATACTCCTACAGCACTTTCATTCAAAACAAAATGCAGTTAAGGAGGATACGTACCCCAGTCTCGCTCCGCTCAGCTGTTATGTGCATCTCTGATGAGATGCTCCTGACCGAATATTAGGTGCATGTCCTCAAATATCCACTGCAGGGCGCGGCCCTTGTGGCCGTCCGCATCCTTCGGGCAAACCAGTAATTCTACATACCTTCTACATTCGCTGGATGCGGACGGCCACAAGGGCCGCGCCCTGCAGTGGACATGCTTTCTGCAGTCTTTGTTTCTGGGCGGCTACAAGCTATGGGCTAACCGCCCCGGCTGGGTTATCTACATTTCTGATGAGATGCCCGACCGAGGCCGTCAAGGCTATTGCGGGGACTTTATCCCCAGACTCGCTTCGTTCGGTTGTTACGTACATCTATTTCGAGATGCTCAAGACCTCTCTGAAGTCGTCCCTGCACAAAATTAGATTATCCAATGGGGCGATGAAGAAAAGTCCTCTGCAGGGCGCGGCCATAGTGGCCGTCAGCATCCTGTAAGAAAGCAGCGAAATGAAAAATCAGGAATAACGGATGGTGGGAAACATATATCCAACCTCGGAGATGCCGTGAAAGAAGAAATAGATGACGAAATGGCGCAAATTTATTCAGCTCTTGCGACCACTCCAAAACATGCGGAGTTGCAGTGAAGAGGAGATAAAGTTTGATTGAGGTGCAAAGAGAACTCAATTGGAAAGAGTGTGCAATGGAAAACTTTAATTTTTGATACGCGAAATCATTGCATTAATGGGGCTCCATCTTTCGGAATCCTTTACAAACAAAAATCTCAAAATAGAGAAAACTTGGGGGCTTTAAGACCCATTTCGCAGTAATTTTCGCTGGAGATCGGACTTCGAGAGCCTCGTGATAGGACTTCGAGGGCCTCGTGATAGGACTTCGAGGGCCTCAAAACATAGGTTTTTCAAGGCAAAAATAGGCCTTTATCGGCCTTTTTGAAGTTGTTTTGAGGGCTTCAGAAAAGTCACAAATACACAACTATTTAATATTCAATACATTACAAATTTATTAAAAATAGGCCATATTTCGGAGCAAAGTTGGTCTTGCTGCAAAACATGCCCGAATTTTGGCCCTTTCGCGTTTCTTTTTCTTTACAATCAATCTCCCGACCTTTGATTTTTGATACGCCTTTTTGCGTCGAAGCCAAACAAGTGTGCAATGGAAATTCCAGTAACAAGCAGGAGTGTTCCACAGCTGTAAGCAACCTATTAGCAGGATGTATTTTTATTACTCAAGTTTCGGAAGCATCTATCCCTTGGAGCACACCCGACTTCGTCACTTTTTTGTTGAGATAAAATACCATTATTGATAATCAGTAACTTATAAAAAACAGCAAGAGATTTAGAGTGACGCATTTGGTAATATTGAGAGAGCCTTTAAATGCAGGACATCAAGTTATGGATAATCAACAGTTATATCAGCGATTACTGATTTAGACCAAAACCGATAAAACCTCTTTGTGTCAGTGCCAAGGGCTTAGGCCCTTGGCCATTTGAGGATTGACGGCTTTTGAGAGGCGTTGCCTCTCACCGCCGCCAACCCTCAAATGGCAGATCCTCCAGGGGTGGATCTTGTCGCTGACACAAAGGAAAACCTCGAAAACAGGCTGACACATTTTGGAATGTCCATCTCTATGATGACAGAAAGCAACCAAATCAGTAAAAGGGCAAACTTTTTTAGTAAAAGCAGCCGAATGACAACTTTTGCAGGCATGGCAGATGAATGAAGAAGCAAAATCACGACAACCAAAATCAGGAAAAGACATTTCACCGTGTTAGCCTGTTTTTACGGTTTTTCTTGCTGTG
>Ga0256406_1007418_pt1 | contig 10414 bp, 9 predicted proteins | sample RumenRJG_03DNA_FD_185986 | JGI IMG/M metagenome (GOLD analysis project Ga0256406, IMG submission 185986) | Bovine rumen microbial communities from Lethbridge, Alberta, Canada - RJG_03 | ecosystem: Host-associated > Mammals > Digestive system > Stomach > Rumen | place: Canada: Alberta | collected...
TGGGTCAATGCACAAGGCAAAGATATGAAATCGACAATTGAAATTTTTGATTATATCAAAGAACATTGTGAAAAATATAAAGCTAAGCTGCGGTTGTTCGTACTTGACAATGTGCCAGATATCACTTCCGAAAGCGATGCTCGTGCGTTTCATGATTTATTGCTCCGGGTTGTGACGCTCGCACATCAGAGCAAAAATGAAGGAATGCTTTATTTGTCACTTGCTTGTGGACGAAAAACAATGAGTGCCGACATGCAAGATGCCGCATATTGTTTCGGTTGCAATCAGCTTTTACATGTCTTGGGAGATAGATTTGAAAATGCACAGCCACTCCTGATGGGTGAAATAATTCGTAATGAGGCGATAAACCACAAAGAGCAGATTTTTGAAGATTGCGAAATAATCAGATTTTCACCTGCAACTGATTATTTTGATTTCATAGAGCAACAAAAGCAGCAATCCCAGCATTTCTTTACATCATACTATCTGAACGAAAAAGAGACGCGCTCAAATTTTCATGTACTTTACACGCTACCTCCGTCCAAGATAGAACAATTAAAGTCGGAACATATTGGTGTTAATCCAGATAAACAAAAGCAAGAACTTGATTGGTTGAGGCAATTGCCCAAGTCTGATTTACATTGTCATTTGGGTGGTGTTCTAAATCCCATGGATTTGATAGATGTCGCAATTAAGTCGGGCGATGTTGTTGATAAATACGCTGAACAAAATCCTGATTATGCTGCATGGATCAAAGAGGTGGATTACCACGCATGTTTTGATTTAATAACTCCAGAATGGAAAACAAATGTGAAAGAAATTTCCGAAAAGTACAAAATACCGAAAAGTTATGTTTCAATACCTATTTTGCGTCAATTTAATGGTCGTGAAGAAGAATTGTCAAAACGCTGGTATGGCAATTATCATAGTGAACCGGACTTTTGCAAAGTTGGAATAGAAAAATATGAACAGCTCGGTGATTTACAGGGATCGTCGCTTCTTGATATACCGAGCTGCATAAAACAAACGATGGAAATTTTACTCAGTCGTTGTATCAATGAGAATGTGAAATATTTGGAAATCCGTTGTTCTCCGTTCAACTATGCTAGGGAGGGGTTCTCCGTTGATGATGTCGTTCGGTTGATATGCCATATGATGGATTCCGTGAGTGACAAATTAGAGACTTCCTTGATTTTCATTATATCACGCCATCGTGGAGACTCAACATCAGATTATGTAGATTTGGTCAAACGTCTCAAGGACAAACAATGGTTCAATAAAATCTTTCGTGGTTTCGACCTAGCAGGAAATGAAAGCATCAAGACACCCGAAGAATTGCGAGATTCTTTCATGGACATCATGAAGGAATGCTACAATATTACCATCCATGCTGGAGAGACAGAGGAGGTTGAGAGTATTTGGCAAGCGGTCTACCATCTAAATGCAGAACGTGTCGGACATGGCTTGAAACTGTTGGATAATGGAGAACTCCTGACAAAATTCTTGGAGCGCGGCATCGCAGTGGAGATGTGTCCGTCGAGCAATTTCCAAATTGTTGGATTCAGAGACAACTATTTGGAAAAAACGGTGGATTTGCCAGAGTATCCGCTGAAAAAGTATCTTGACAAGGAACTCAAAGTAAGTGTAAACACTGACGACCCAGGTATTTCACTCACCGATATGACACATGAACTGCACAAAGCGGCACGAATGACTCCATGTGGACTTTCTAAGTGGGATATCTTGCAATTGATATGTAATGGGTTCCGCTCTGCTTTCTATCCGTATGAACAGAAAAAACAGTTGATTCGCAATGTAGAACGTGAGATAGGAAATTTGATAAACAATGGTATATTATGAAAAACGAAAATGTATTGTGTGTGACTCGTCAGTTGATGAATGCTGCTTTTGATTTGGAAAAACAATATTGGAAAGTGACAAAATCAACCATTGACTCTTTGCCATATGAATATCATAACAGAAGTTTGGCGGAACGTGATTTTCAACTAAAGCAGATAATTCCTTATGCTATAGTCCAAAACAATAAAGGTGAATTATTATGTTATCAGCGACATGGCTCTGAAAAACGGCTGACGGATTTTTACTCTGTCGGAATAGGAGGCCATGTGAATGATCTTGATATGGGGCAATCTTTGTCTGAATGTCTTATTTCTGGATTATGCAGGGAATTTCAAGAAGAAACAGGTTTAACATTGACATCTGATTCTTTTGAATTGATAGGTATGATTAATGAGGAAGAATCGGAAGTCGGACATTGTCATACCGGCTTTGTCTTTCTTGTGAGAATAGAAAGCTCGGATTTTTCTTTTGATACAGAAATTAAAAATCCTCAATGGGTGCGACTGGAGAATGTTGATTTCTCAAAATTTGAACTTTGGTCGAGACTTGCTTTGAATTTGATTTCTTCGATATATAATTTTATTTTCGATATTGAATATCTTAAGTCATAGATTGTCTAAAACAATATATATATTTCATTTATGTTGGCGTCATTCATAACATTTTGGATAAAGTCACTAATAAATAACATTAGAATATGCAGTATCAAGTGATTAACACATGTGGAACTAGTACTTTGACAAGTCCAGCAAGGGGAAATAAAATACTTACCGATTCTCTAACCAAATGGAGTAACGCAAAGATAGAATCCGATATCGTAGATGTTGACTTAGAGAATATAAAAAATCATTGGTCTGAGCAAATTTACAAATGGGAAAATTATAATGTAGAAGAGGCAAAAATTAATTCTGCAGAATTAAAAAGTCTGATCAGTTGGCAAGAAAAAAACAAAATAAATTCACGAGATTGTTTTTGCTATTTAATATATACAGATACAGTGTTTGGATGGCTGGCCGCACAGTTAGTTGAGGTATGGCTAAAAAAAAACAATTATCAGGGTGTAAAACTTGTTGCTATTGGAAATTTACAAACATCTGATTTAGAAACGTTTGAAGAAGGGTTGTCTAATTTGGCAAGGTGGGCTTTTGACAACATTGATCCTGATAATAAGTCAGTAAAGAGGGTTTTTAATGTTGCCGGAGGATTTAAGTCAGTATCTGGATTTATGCAGTTGTTAGGTCAATTTCTGGCTGATGAGACAATTTACATTTTTGAAAGTGGCAATAATGTGCTTTCTATTCCTCGCATGCCAGTCATCTGGAGTGAGGTGGATTCCATTAGAGAATATTTTGATGACTACCATAGGATCGCATTAGGTATATCTTTAGAGAATTATTCCCATTTGAATTCATTATGGATTAAAAGAGGAAAATTTACTCCCTGGGGGTTAATCGCTTGGGAAAATGCGAAGAAGAAACTTTACACAGAAAAAGTATTTCCTATTATATATGACAAAGTGGTAGAAGGGAAAAGATTTAGAAATTCATTGTTCGACTTAGATGGGACAAGAATAAAACAATTAAATGAACGATTAGATGATCTATGCTTTTACAAAAAAGGAGAAGGTCGTAATTGTATCAAAAGGTTAGATTACAAAAAGTTAAGACAAGTTCATGAAGATTGCACTCACGAATGCGATGCATGGGCAGACAAGGATTGCAGGAGATTATTCTGTAATGAAAAAGAAGGAAAAATTATTGTCGAATTATTGGGTAAACCTTTACATTAAATAGTATTCTATTATGAGTAGAAATGTGTTCATATCGTTCTTAGGAACAAACAATTATGTTGAAACAATATATATGTTTCCTGATAAATCTTTATCTGAACCCGTACGTTTCATTCAAGAAGCCTTGATTCTTAAACATTGCCAAAATTGGTCTTCCAAGGATAAAATCTTTATATTCTGTACAAAGGGATCTTTGAAAGCCAATTGGGAAGATGACGGACAAAGGACAGAGTTAGCTATAGAAAAAGTTGGACTTAAACGTAGATTACAGGAAAACTTTCATTTGAACTCTATTGTAGAAATGGTTCCGATAGATGAAGGTTTTTCTGAAGAAGAGGTTTGGAAGATATTCGATGTCGTATATGAGAAATTGCAACCTGAAGATGAAATCTATTTTGATGTGACTCATGCGTTCAGGTCTATACCGCTTTTCTCCTCCGTACTTTTTGATTATTCAAAATTTATGAAACGAACAAATGTTGTTTCGATTCTGTATGGTGCTTTTGAAAAGTTAGGAGCTGGATACGAAGTCAGAAAGATGGACGTTGTAAACCGTGTCGCACCAATTCTGGATCTTACAAATATCATTAAATTACAGGAGTTTACAGATATGGCTAATGCCATGTTGATGTACGGAAGAGTGAATGAATTGAGTATGTTGTTCAAATCAGAAAAGGATCAACAACTTAAAAAAATAGGAAAATCATTAGGTGATTTTGATGAGTATCTAAAAACCAATAGACTTAATGAAATAAAATCAGGAAAATGGCTCTGTGATTTTTACAATTGTCTAAAATCATTAAAAAAATCAAATATCCCTACTCCTATTAAGACGATTGTTTATCGTTTGGAAAATGAGTTTTCTTCATTTGTACCAGAATGCAGTAATCTTAACATAGAATCTGCAATAAAGTGGACTGCAAAATATGATATGATATTGCAATCCTACACTTTAGGACAAGAGTATATGATTTCTCTTTTGTCAGAAAAATTGAAGGAATATAATTTTTATCAAGCAGATAAAGAAAAAAAATTCCGAATATATGTAGGAGCTTTGTTTGCAATTTCTGATAATGATGTTGCATCAGGATCTATTGTAGGAACCCTTTCCGATAACATAGACTTGACAAAAAAACTTCTAGATATCGATTGGATAAAAAAGATCCGTCCTTTATACGGAAAATTTTCAGATTATCGAAATATAGTCAACCATGCAAAGGGATCACAACGATATTCCGATATTAAGAAAACATTTTCAGAAACCTATAACAATTGTATTGAATTAATAAAATCATGTTAATTAATCTGTCTAATCATCCTTCATCAAAATGGATGAAACCACAAATCGAAGCAGCTAAGAAGTATGGTGAAATTGTGGATTTGCAATTTCCTAGCGTCGATCCGTCTGGCGATACAACCTATATCGAGGATTTAGCGAATGAATATGTGCGGAAGATAATATCTATTGCTAGTGGAGACGGTGCTGTGGTACATGTCATGGGGGAAATGACTCTCACTTTCGCCATCATCTGCAAATTGCAGAAAGTGGGTATTGAATGTGTGTGTTCCACAACGGAAAGAGTGGTGGAGGAAATCGGAAATGGAGAGAAAAGAGTTTTGTTTAATTTTATAAAATTCAGAAATTATGCCCAAATGTAAGAATGCTGATGAAAGATACAGACTCTATGACAGACTTTTCCGTGATACCAACAGACCTGATGGATATTGTTGGGAAGAGATTTCCGAGACGGTGTTAAACAAGTTGGATCTGGAGAATTTTTCGCAACAACAGTTTAATAGGGATATACGAAACATGCGTGCATTGTTCTTCAAAAACATGGATGTTTTTAGAAAGTCGCAAGTGGGCAAGAAGGTTTATTATACATATTCAGATAAAAGACAAGGTATAGATGTAAACAGCAGAACTTTCGAAACCATTTCAAAACTTTCACAAATGGAGGGGCTTGGGATAGATGACCTTATCGATGAATTATGTGAAACTGCTGGAGTTAATAGAACAGACAATTCTGTAATTTCATATGCATCGGATAAGAAATTGGAAGGATTGGAGTGGTTGCTTCCTTTTTATAATTGTATCATTAATAAAAAGGTTATAGAAGTTGTTTTTCTGAGAGATTTTGAAAAGGAGGAAAGATACATAATTCATCCATATCATTTACGTCGGTATAATGGGAGGTGGTTTTTGTTTGGCTGGAATCCAAAAGCTGAACATGTCTACAATATTTCTTTTGAAAGAGTAATTGATTTTAAGGAACTCGACATCCCTTATGAAGAACCTGAATGTCATGGACTTCAGTTTGGTGGTGATAATGATTATTACAAGGATGTTGTAGGTGTCACAAAATATGATGATAAACCTATCCTTACGATTCTTATCAGATTTTCTGACAATTCTTTTAATTATGTTCGTTCTAAACGTCTTCATCCTACTCAAAAAATATTAAAGAATAATGAGATTTCAATTGAAGTCTCTCCCAACTATGAGTTAGACTCGTTAATTCTTTCTTTTGGAGACAATGCGGAAGTTATTGCACCTCCTATATATAGGGACCACATTAAGAAGATAGTAAAAAGTCTTGCTGATAAATATAAGGATTAAAGACAATGATGTTTCAGCCCGGTTCACAGAAATGTGAGTCGGGCTTTTTGTTGAACGCAAAATGTTAATCGCAATGATTTTGAAAGCCATACTTTTTGCATCAGAACAAAGAAAGAACCTTTTTTAGTTCAGCAGATGATGATTTTATTCAAATTGAATCTAATGAAAAAAAATGATGTTGAAACTAAAATGTTCAATGTAGCTGATTGCAAAGGTGTAGTTTTGCGATGTCAAAAGAAATTTTGATTCAAACTATAGTGTTTAACATTTTAAATTGTTTGTGTATGAGCAACGTTAAAAGCATTTTGATTGTTATCGAAAGCGTAATGGCTGTTGCTAAAATCATCTTAAAAGTTGTTGAAGCTTTAAGCAACAAAAAAAACATTAAGTAATTGTTGCTTTTCTCCTTTGGCTTAGCAGAGGATTGCGAATGGCATAACACTCCACTCGCAATCCTCTGAATCCCAACTTATTTATTAAAGTTCGAAACCAATGTAGGAAATATGCTGTTTTTTGTGATGTACGACATAGAGGACAAAAGAGTAAGGAATCTGGTGTCGAAATATCTGGTGAAGAAAGGATGCACAAGGATACAGAAATCCATATTTCTCGCAGACCTCCCGTCTTCAAAATATGAGAAGATAAGAAATGATCTGACGGAAGTGCAGGCCGCCTATGAAAATCTCGACAGTATTCTTGTGGTGCCAATATCCACAGATTATCTCAAATCGATGAAAATCATAGGCAAAAATATCAGCGTCGACGTGATTACAAAATCCAAAAACACACTGTTTTTCTGAAACCCACGTGCGAGCCGTAGGCGAGTTCATAGAATTTAATAAAACCACAGAGGAAAAAGTTCTCAGAGAAAGTCTTCGACTTTTTTTGAGGAAAAGAAACAGAAAAACATATTGTTGAGCCGAAAAAAAATTATATTTTTGAAATGTACTTTTTTCATGCGATTTTTGAAATTTTGGCCATTTTTTACACATAAAAGTCTGCAAATCTGCGAGTTGCATTTCCACCCCCTCGCAGACCATCTTCCATTAAAACAAGGATTAAGACAATTAAACAAAAAGCCCTGTAAAAGGCGTTATCTTCTTACTCGCAGACCATCTTCCATTAAAACAAGGATTAAGACAGCTCTGTTCTCTCGCCATAGTTGTTGTTCCTTACCTGCTCGCAGACCATCTTCCATTAAAACAAGGATTAAGACTACTCTTTAATAATCTTATAGGCTGGTTCATTTACACTCTCGCAGACCATCTTCCATTAAAACAAGGATTAAGACGAGCCGAACATTCCTTTAATCTTCTCGCTCATTTTTATCTCGCAGACCATCTTCCATTAAAACAAGGATTAAGACGCTTCCTTAGCATAGTTAGCTATGCTATTTGCACTTGTACTCGCAGACCATCTTCCACTAAAACAAGGATTAAGACAGCTCTACATACGTTGTGTCGTATGATGGTATCTTTCTCGCAGACCATCTTCCACTAAAACAAGGATTAAGACTCTCTTGTCTCCACAGGGGTTTCCTCGTTGCTGATAAACTCGCAGACCATCTTCCACTAAAACAAGGATTAAGACTTCTTATAAGGATATACGTTCTCGAGGTTTCCATCAATCTCAGCTCGCAGACCATCTTCCACTAAAACAAGGATTAAGACTTTGGGTCTTTTTCCCCTCCAATACGGCTTTTGTAAGTCTCGCAGACCATCTTCCATTAAAACAAGGATTAAGACGTCCAGAATTGAATCGGACTAGTTACCATCTCCCAGAAGGACTCGCAGACCATCTTCCATTAAAACAAGGATTAAGACTGGAACTCTTTCTCGTTTTCGAATGTTCTTGTGATCTCGCAGACCATCTTCCACTAAAACAAGGATTAAGACTCGTGACTGTTGTACCGTCCTCTTTCTTTTCGGTGTCTCGCAGACCATCTTCCATTAAAACAAGGATTAAGACAGCTCTCATCTTGAGATATCGCTTTCGCTTTGAATGCCTCGCAGACCATCTTCCACTAAAACAAGGATTAAGACAGCTCTCATCTTGAGATATCGCTTTCGCTTTGAATGCCTCGCAGACCATCTTCCATTAAAACAAGGATTAAGACAGTTCTCATCTTGAGATATCGCTTTCGCTTTGAATGCCTCGCAGACCATCTTCCACAAAAACAAGGATTAAGACTCATGACCTATCGCATTAGGGTGCGTTCCGTGATAGTCCTCGCAGACCATCTTCCACTAAAACAAGGATTAAGACGAATTCTGCAACTCTTTTTCGTTCTCGAATGTTCTCTCGCAGACCATCTTCCACTAAAACAAGGATTAAGACGATTTTAACTGCTCGTTGGCAGTTTGAAAGGCATCGCTCGCAGACCATTTTCCACTAAAACAAGGATTAAGACTTTTTAATAAGAACCTTATAGTTGTCGCTGATGGTCTCGCAGACCATCTTCCACTAAAACAAGGATTAAGACTTGTAGAGACGCCACAATGTGACGTCTCTACTTGTTTTCTCGCAGACCATTCTCCATTAAAACAAGGATCAAAACCATGTGTGTAGAGACGTTGTGCACAACGTCTCTACCAACAGACCTTTCTCCATTAAAACAAGGATTAAGACAAAAAGACGGTGCGCGCACCGTCTTTTCCAACAGGCAATCTTTCGATAAAATCTAGACGGTGCGCGCACCGTCTCTACACAAAAATCCAACATTCTCATCTAAGATATGTTTTTCTATTCTGAAATTTTTTACGTATTTTTGCAACCAGAACGAAACTGGCAATGCAACAACTCAGCCAAACAACATTTTATAATGCGAAACGGCTGTCTGTATATATAATATGTAACATCACAACCAACGTGAAGGAACTTGACATCAAACGATTTAGGATAGCAAATGTCTTGCTGGCGGTTTATCTTACGATACTCGCCGGTAGCTTTATGCACTTCCATGAGTCGCAGGATGAAACTGTCATCTTCGGATGTCAAGACAATTGTCACAAACATGAACAGTGTCACGGACACCTGATAAAATGGGTTCCCACTCATGACGACTGTTTCCTATGTGATTTCTTCCACGAATCCATTATTGTTCCACCCCTATTCTCTTTCTCGGCAACACTGCCAGAGGTTTCGGCCTCTATTATATGGCTGTCAGAAGATGCCATCCGTCGCGACGTGTGTCTGCCGAGCCAACGTGCCCCTCCTGCCTTTTGTTAATCTATTTTCTTATAATTAACTGAAGGGAGAAGATTATGTCTTCTTCTCAACAAAAGGCAAATACAATGAGGATAAAACATACCATATTCTTTCTGCTGGTATGCTTTTCATCCCTGACTATTCATGCGCAAAACACAGATCTGGCGGATACATTTCAGCTGGAAGAGATTGTCGTGGCCGGCACAAGAATGCCGGTGACGGGAGTGGTTGCGGCCCCTTCCGTAAGCATTGCTTCCGAAGAGATTAATCTGCACATGGGTCATAGCCTCATGGACGCGCTCTCCCACACGGAAGGAGTGCAGGCCATGGACATCGGTGTGGGTTTCAGCAAACCGATGATCCGAGGTCTGGGTTTTCAGCGTGTAGTGGTCTCGGAGAACGGTGTGAAGCAGGAAGGGCAACAATGGGGAGCCGACCATGGACTCGAGATTGACGCGTTCCATGTTGACGGGGTTATGGTCGTCAAAGGTCCGGCTTCCGTACTGTATGGAAGCGACGCTATGGGTGGTGCGATTGAAATCCTGCCTCCCGTCATTCCTTACGAGGACACTTTGTCTGGAGAGGTATTATTCCAGCATCAGAGTGTATGCTCCGGGATGAGCGGTTCGGCCATGCTTGCAATCAAACGCAAGAAAGTCTACTCCCAGATTCGTTTTACAGAACGTCATTGGGGAGACTATCGTGTGCCGGCAGACAGTTTCACCTATCTGAGCATGAGACTCCCTATCAATGATAGGCGCTTGAAGAACACAGCAGGTAAAGAACGAAGCGCGAACGGTCTGTTAGCCTTCCGTCATAAGAAATACGAAGGTCGGCTTAACATCAGCGACAACTATCAGAAATCAGGATTCTTCAGCGGAGCTCACGGCATCCCCAACAACAGCAACATGCTGTCGGACGGCGACAAGTGGAATATC
>Ga0256406_1007419_pt1 | contig 10413 bp, 10 predicted proteins | sample RumenRJG_03DNA_FD_185986 | JGI IMG/M metagenome (GOLD analysis project Ga0256406, IMG submission 185986) | Bovine rumen microbial communities from Lethbridge, Alberta, Canada - RJG_03 | ecosystem: Host-associated > Mammals > Digestive system > Stomach > Rumen | place: Canada: Alberta | collected...
GGAAGCGGCACTCAGGAAATGGAACTACACAATACGCCCGCACGAATCCGAAAGAGCATGGAAAAACTTTCGAAAATCAGTTCTGACAGCGTATTGAATTTGTACCACTTATTTTGGAGCCGTTCCTGATCTCAATCTTCGGGTTTTTGAGAAGCTGCTTTGCGACGTTCTTCTTCAGACCCGTCTGAAAATACAGCCTGCCATTCCAGATCATCTGGGAACCGAACGGGCGAACATGCGGCTGGCCATCCTCATCTGTCGCCAGATACCACACACCTGCTTCCTGCAGGAACTTGAGAACTTCTTCCATAATCCAAAGCCTCCTTTGTTGTAATATATTTGATTATAACATGTGACGTCGCATTGTCAAACCTGCCGTGATTTGCGGCAGGGGAATGTACGGAGCATTCGTCCGCATCTCACTTCTTCCCGAACAGTGTTCCGATGATGCCACGACCGATCGAGGCACCGAGATTCCCGCCGAGGGTCTTTCCGAAGCTTCCAAACGAAGAGCCGAAGGTCTTTCCGACCTGCCGCCCGATGGTCCCGGCAGCGGATGAGGCGACGGACTTTGCCGCATTCTTGTAGGCGCGCTGTTCCTTCTCCTTTGCCTTCTGTTCTTCCTTCTCTGCCTTTTTGTCCTCCTCTTCCTTCTCCTTCTGACTCTGCTTTTCGAGGCCCTGACGCTGCAGGAACTCATAGGCAGAAGGATTGTCGACAGGATTTGCGTACCTCGTATAGAGGAAGTTCTCCCGGATCAGCTGATCCCTGTCGGCATCGCTGATGGTGCCGAACCGGCTCTGCGGCGGCAGGACGAAGATCTTCTGCGCGACCCCCGGTACGCCGTCCTCCGAGAGGAAGGACACCACGGCCTCGCCGACACCCAGGTTCTGGATCATGTCGTAGGTGTTGAAGGCGGGATTCACCCGAAAGGATTCCGCGACCGCCTTCACGGCCTTCTGATCGGCGGGCGTGTAAGCGTGCAGGGCGTGCTCGATGCGGTTGCCGAGCTGTCCCAGGACCATGTCCGGGATATCCCCCGGGTTCTGGGTGCAGAAGTACACGCCGACGCCCTTCGAGCGAACGAGACGCACGACCTGTTCGATCTTCTCCACGAGGACCTTCGGCGCATCGCGAAACAAAAGATGGGCCTCGTCGAAGAAGAACACCATCTTCGGCAGGTCAAGGTCTCCGACCTCCGGCAGCTTCTCGAACAGCTCCGCAAGAAGCCAGAGAAGGAACATCGAGTACAGGCGGCTGTTGTTGATGAGACTCTCCGAGGAAAGGATGTTGATCATGCCCTTCCCGTCAGCATTTCGCTGGAAGAAATCCGTGATCGAGAGTGCCGGCTCCCCGAAAAAGATGTCCCCGCCCTCTGCCTCCAGGGCCACCACAGCGCGCAGGATCGCCGCAATCGACTGCGGCGCCATCTTGCCGTAGTCCGGCTCGAAGGCCGCGCGGTTTTCCGAAATGTAGTTGAGGAGTGCCTTCAGATCCTTCGTATCAAACAGAAGAAGCTGATGCTCGTCCGCAATGCGGAAGGCCACCGTGAGGATATCCGACTGCAGCTCGTTGAGCTCCAGGATCCTCGAGAGAAGGAGCGGCCCCATCTCCGAGATCGTGGTGCGAAGCGGGATCCCCCTCTTTCCGTACACGTCCCAGAAGGTCACCGGAAATCCGGTGAAGGGAAAGGACTCATCACTCAGGTGAAAGCGCTCCATGCGCTCTGCCATGTCCTTCGTCTTCTCGCCGGGCTTTGCAAGTCCTGCAAGGTCTCCCTTGACATCCGAGATGAACACCGGGACGCCAAGCTCCGAGAAGGACTCCGCAAGAACCCGCAGGGTCACCGTCTTTCCGGTACCCGTTGCCCCCGCGATGAGCCCGTGGCGGTTTGCCATTTTCGGAAGAAGGGATACCTTTGTCCCATCCTCTGTGAGTCCGACCAGAACCTTTTCATCCTCTTTCATGAAGTGCCCCCTTTCTCTTCGATCTGTCTTTCCAGCTGATAAGCTCAGTTTAACATATGTTTCTCCTCCCACGAACCACTTTTTTAGACAGTTTGATACTTTTGCCCGGGGACGGATTCCCGGAAACTGCCTATACTTTACTGTAACCTTACGCACTCTTGCGTATTTTGAGAGAGGACACGCTTTGAACACCTATCTGATGAAAAAAGCCATGATCGAGACCGCCGTCTCCCGCGGCATCAAGGAGATGCGGGATGACCCGGAGCGGAGCATCCGGCGTCTGTGCGATCTCGGGAAACAGTTCTCGAAGAACCGCTTCTCCGACATGATCTTCTCGGTCATGCAGGAACTGCTCGATAACGACGACAGCTCCTATTATGATATGATGCACAACCTCATGAAGAACACCGACGACGAGGCGATGAAGAAGTTCGGCGTCAACTTCGGGTACATGAGCTGGACCTACGGAGCAGGAATCCTCCGGAAGAAGCAGGAGGAGCTCGGCATCTGTCTTCCCTGGGCGATGTGGCTTCGGATCGATACCTCGAAGGAGAACGGCTGGACCGTCGAAAAGCTGGAGCACCTCATCGAGGGCGGCCAGCAGATGGGCATCTATGTCTACTTCTTCCGCGAAACCGGCACCTCGACCGACAGCTATGAGATGCTCGATCTTCTCGAGAAATACAAGGACTGCGCCTTCGTCTGGTTCCGCAGCACGGGGCGTCTTACCGCGGCACAGATTCAGATGCTGAAGGTCTGCAAGAACACGGTCGTCGCACTTCCCGTCGAGGATCCGGAGACGCTGCTCACGGCAGGGCTCCTCCGGGATCAGAAGATCATCTTCGCGCTCTCCCGCCGCTACGGGGATTCCTTCTGCCGCGCCGAGAACGAGATCACGATGGAGAGCGTTCTCTCCTCGGAGACCGCGCTCTTCTTCCTGCTCGCCGAAGATGAAGCAAGCCCCGAGATCAAAGCCCGCTGCGCACAGCTCTGCAAAGACTCCCGCATGGAGCAGAAATACCCCTGCCTCATGATCGATTACTACGGAGATGCCATGAGCATCAGCAAGGTCCTTGTCGAGCACGAAAACGTATTTGAGCTCTCGGAGGACGGGCATATCCTCCTGCCGGATCACAGCAGGGGAGCCGCTTTCCCGTTTGACATTCCCTTCGAGGATGCCATGAAGAGCCTGATGCCGCCCTTCCCTGTGACAGAACAAAAATAAAACAGAGGATCCCTCTGAAAAAGAGAAGGAGTGAACGCCCCTCACAGGGTGTTCACTCCTTCTCTTCTTTTACTCCCTTTGTCCAGAAATCCACCGGCTCATAGTCCTGCAGCTTTGCAAGATAGCCGGCGTTCTTTAATTTCTCCTGAATCAGATCCAGCGTCTCGTCATCATCGGCCGTGACCGTGTGGTAATGGTAGCCGGACGTCGTGTGCATGAGGAGCGTCGACTTTCCGCTCTCGATCTGGTGCATGTAGTCGTCCACGTCTCTGCGGCTCCTGATGTGCAGCTCTCCGCGGATTACCCCGTACACCTTGTGGTAGACGAACACGTCCTCCACGATGCCGCCGTTGTCCACGATGAGGTTCAGCTCATCACGGGTCTGGTCGTCGGTGTGGTACACCTTGAACACGCGGGTTACCTTCTTGCCGCCCTGCAGCACATAGCCGCGGTTCGTCGAGAGGATGTCGTCACCGCCCGCCCGAAGCAGGGCGATGTCCTGCACGATCACCTGACGGCTCACGTCCAGTTCCTTCGCAAGAAGACTTCCGGACACCGGCCGGGCACTCGTCTTTAAGATCCCAAGAATTTTATCCCGTCGTTTCTGCCCGTTCAATGCGCTCTGCTCCTTCCGGCAAAGATGCCTGCCGTATGGAATACGATACCATTTCCGGACACCCCGTTGCAATATCCGAATAAAACAAACGGGACGCGGGCTCTGGAGCGTATACGCTCTGCCCTCGTCCCGTTGACATGTTCTGAAATTTATTTCAGTCTATGGCTTTTCTCATGCCTTTGCAAGCACGTTTTTCGTCGCAATGACATCGACGCCGGTTCCGGCGGCATCCTTCAGGACGACATCGCCCATATGCACCGGTGCCTTGACCTCAACGCACTTCAAATCCCGGACGACATCGAACATCTTCTCCTTCGGGACATCGCTTGCGGTCTTGACCGATACCTGTCCGATCACGCCGCCTTCAACGCGCACGCTCGTCGTCACGATTCTTGTCGGGTGCGTGACTTCCTTTCTCGCATAGATGTCACCGCGGGGGCAGGTGTTTCCGGTCACGCTGTTGATGACCTCGCCCTCGTAATCCACCGTTACCTGGCAGCCCATCGGGCAGCCGATGCAGGTCAGAGTTCTCTTCATAGTCTTACGCCTCCTCCAGACAGATCGTGATCTTCTTCAGATCCGGGTGCGCCACAACGTCCTTCTTCTGCAGAATCACCTGCTCCATCTCGCCGGGTGCGACGATCTGCTTCTTCCGGTGCTGGACTCTCTCGTCGTCGAAGTAGACGCTGATGAAGTGATCCCTGTAGACCCCGCGCACGCGGAAGCGGATGGTCAGAAGGTCATTCATCACCTCTGCCCGAAGGCTCTCCGGCACCGTATAGCCGATGCCATCGCCCGGGACGATCTCAACGGAAGCAAGATCCGTGCCCTGCTGTCCGCGCTGCACATAGGCCGCCGCATTGCGTCCGGCATTGGTCGCCTCCTCGGAGACATAGTCGACGAGGTCATGCACGTGCAGGACATTGCCGCAGGCAAAGATGCCGTCGACGCTGGTCTCGAGGGACTCGTTGACCACCGGTCCCTTGTGGCGGGGCGAGAGGGCAACACCTGCGGAGAGCGAGAGCTCGTTCTCGGGGATCAGGCCCACCGACAGCAGCAGCGTATCGCAGCTGTAGTGCTCCTCGGTTCCGGGGATCGGCTTGTTGTGGGAGTCGACGGCCGCAATGGTAACGCCCGTCACTCTCTCCTTCCCCTCGATGTCCACCACCGTGTGGGAGAGCTTTAACGGGATCCCGAAGTCATCGAGGCACTGCACGATGTTTCTCTTCAGGCCTCCGGAATAGGGCATCAGCTCGGCGACGACCTTGACCTTTGCACCCTCGAGCGTCATGCGGCGCGCCATGATCAGTCCGATGTCACCGGATCCCAGAATCACGACCTCACGCCCCGGCATGTAGCCCTCGATGTTCACGAGGTGCTGCGCCGTACCGGCCGTGTAGATGCCGGCCGGGCGATATCCCGGGATGTTCAGGGCACCCCTGGGTCTTTCTCTGCAGCCCATGGCAAGGATCACGGCCTTTGCCTGCACCTGAAACATGCCGTCCGTCGAATTCATCGCCGTGACAAGGCGGTCCTTCGAGATCGAGAGCACCATGGTGTTCAGCCGGTACTCGATGCCGAGCTCCTTCACCTCATCGATGAAGCGCCCCGCGTACTCGGGGCCTGTCAGCTCTTCCTTGAAGGTGTGCAGGCCGAAGCCGTTGTGGATGCACTGGTTCAGAATACCGCCAAGTTCATGGTCACGCTCGAGGATCAGAATGGAATCCTCGCCTGCCTTCTTTGCAGCTGCCGCGGCCGCAAGACCTGCGGGACCGCCGCCGATGATAACGATGTTATAGTTTTCCATAACCTGTCCTCCCTCAGTCGTGACGATTTTCCGGCATCGTGTCGTACTCGTCCTTGTCAAGGCCCGTGATCAGTCTCGATTCTCCGCCGGACTTGGTGACGGTCCGCATGCTGACCTCAGGCACCTCGCGGGCAAGGATGTCCATGACACGCGGCGAGCAGAAGCCCGCCTGGCAGCGGCCCATGCCGGCTCTCGTGCGGCGCTTGACGCCGTCAAGGCTCTTTGCGCCGAGCGGCCTGTGAATGGCATCGAGAATCTCGCCCTCCGAGATGGTCTCGCAGCGGCAGATGATGTTGCCGTAGGCGGGGTTCTTTTTGATCAGCTCGTTTCTCTCCTCGAGGGAGAGCTTTGCAGGATTGAGGACGCCACGCCTCGTTGCGATGAAGTTGTCCTTCTTTTCGAAGTGATACTTTGCCTCGACAAGATCCGCCGCCATCTTTCCGATGGCAGGGCAGGATGTCAGACCCGGCGACTCGATGCCGGCAACATCAAAGAAGCCCTCGCAGTCTTCGAGCTCCCTGATGATGAACTCGTGATGATCCTCGTGGGCACGAAGTCCCGCAAATGAGGTGATGGTCTCCCGAAGGGGTACGTTCTTTACGGTCAGGGAACACTTTGCAGCGACCTCATCAAGGCCCGCACGCGTCGTGTTGTTGCCTTCCCGGTTTTCTACGTCCGTTGCGGTAGGGCCGACGATGAGATTTCCGTGGATGGTCGGAGAGACCAGAACGCCCTTGCCCATCTTGGTCGGCAGCATGAAGATCGTGTGATTGACATAATGTCCGGCGCTCTTGTCGAGCAGGTAGTACTCGCCCTTTCTAGGAGTGATATGAATCTTCGTTGCGGAGACCATGTTGTGGAAGACGTCGGCATAGACACCGGCCGCATTGACCACGGCCTTCGTCTCCACGACGCCGTTGTTCGTCCTGATCTCGAAGTGATCGTCCACCTTTCGGATCGTGGAGACTTCCGTGTTGAAGCGGAACTCGACGCCGTTCACGTTTGCGTTCTCCGCCATCGCGATGTTCAGCGTGAACGGACAGATGATGCCGGCGGTCGGCGCATAGAGCGCTGCAACGGCCTCATCGGAGATATTCGGCTCCATCTGGACAAGCTCGTCTCTCTCGACGATGCGAAGATCCGGGACGCCGTTCTTCCTGCCCTTTTCGAGCAGCAGATCAAGGCCCCCTCTCTCCTTCTCATCGGTGCAGACGACAAGCGATCCGCAGCGGTTGAACGGAATGTCGAGATCTCTTGCAAGATCTCCCATCATGGCATTGCCCTCGACGTTGAGCTTTGCCATGAGCGTACCCGGCACGCAGTCGTAGCCTGCGTGGACGATGGCGCTGTTTGCCTTGGACGTACCGCAGCAGACGTCCTCTTCCTTTTCGAGGACACAGATGCTGGCGTTGTAGCGGGACAGCTCCCTGGCAACAGCGCTGCCGCTAACACCGGCACCGATAATGACTACATCATACATATGGAAACCTCCAATCAACAAAAAAGAGAACACGCAAAGGAAAACCGCTCTTTCCAGCGGCTGCCACGCATGCTCTCTTCTCTTCGCATCGCTATGAACTTTTCGCAACCGATGGTATACCCGTTTTCGCCTTTATGCAAGTTAAAAGCGTGAAAAAACTGCAGCTTCTTCAGCTGCTCTCCTTTGCCCAGCCCCTGGTGGCGGCAACGGCCTGTGCCCAGCCCCTGAGCTGCTTTTCACGCTCTGCCTCTTCCATGGATGGCGTGAACTCCCGGTCGATCTGCCAGTTCCGCAGAACGTCTTCCTTGCTGTCCCAGTATCCGACGGCAAGGCCTGCAAGGTACGAGGCACCCATGGCGGTGGTCTCGACGCAGGAAGGTCTTCGGATCGGGGCATCAGAGATATCCGACTGGAACTGCATCAGGAAATCATTCCGGCAGGCACCGCCGTCGACCTTTAAGGACGACAGCTTATAGCCGGAGTCCTTCTCCATGGCCTTTAAGACGTCGTTGCTCTGGAACGCGAGGGACTCGAGCGTTGCGCGGATGATGTGGTACTTGTTGACGCCGCGGGTCAGACCCGTGATGACGCCGCGCGCATACGGATCCCAGTAGGGAGCGCCAAGGCCCGTGAAGGCGGGGACGACATAGCAGCCGTTTGTATCCTTCACCCTTGTTGCGAAATACTCGGAATCCGGCGAGGAGTCGATGACGCGGAGCTCATCGCGAAGCCACTGGATCGCCGCGCCGGCGGCATAGACAGATCCCTCGAGGGCATACTCGACCTTGTTGTCGAGTCCCCAGGCAATCGTGGTGACAAGGCCGTTTTTTGACAGGACCGGCTTCTCTCCGATGTTCATCAGAAGGAAGGCGCCGGTGCCGTAGGTGTTCTTCGCCTCCCCCGGCCTGAAGCAGGTCTGTCCGAACAGGGCGCACTGCTGATCGCCGGCAGCGCCCGCGATCTTCACCGGGCCGCCGAAGAACTCGGAATCGGCTTCTCCGTAGACACAGCTCGACGGTTTTACCTCCGGAAGAAGGCTCATCGGGATGTCGAGGATCTTACACAGCTCCTCGTCCCAACGGAGCGTGTGAATATTGAAGAGGAGGGTCCTCGAGGCATTGGAGTAATCCGTCACGTGAACCTTTCCCTTGGTCAGCTTGTAGATGAGCCAGGAGTCCACCGTGCCAAAGCACAGTTCTCCCTTTTCCGCTCTCTCCCGGACTCCCGGAACGTTGTCGAGAATCCAGCGGATCTTCGTCCCGGAAAAGTACGGGTCAAAGACAAGGCCGGTCTTTTTCCGGAAGAGGTCCACGATGCCGGGATTCTCAGCCTTGAGCTTCTCGGTAAAATCCGCGGTCCGCCGGCACTGCCACACGATCGCGTGACAGACCGGCTGGCCGGTCTCGCGATCCCACAGGATTGTCGTCTCGCGCTGGTTGGTGATACCGATCGCCGCGATATCTTCACAGGATGCCCCCGCCTTCTTCATCGCCTCGCGGGCGACCATCAGCTGGGTCTGCCAGATCTCCGAGGCATCGTGCTCTACCCAGCCCGGATGCGGAAAATACTGGGTGAACTCCTTCTGTGAGCCGGCGATCATGTTTCCCTTCTGATCAAACAGGATGCAGCGATTGCTCGTCGTGCCGGCATCGAGTGCCATGACGTACTTAGCCACTTGTGAAACCTCCTCGTATCATTGATAAGTTTTCGCCAGACCGCCTGCCGTCCCCGCAGCAGACCGGTTTCAAATATCTTCCCCTCACAGGCGCCAGACGGCCTGATTTGTGCTTGAGACCGCCATCGCGCCCGCATTCAGGGCATCGATGATGTCCTGCCGCGATGAGATCAGGCCTCCGGCAATCACATGGACGCGAAACCTCGTGCAGGCCTCCTTCGTCACCCGCGGCATGATGCCGGGCAGGATCTCCAGAAAGTCCGGGCGGACCCCGGAGAGCTGCTTTTCAATGGAATCGAGCGCCATCGAGTCGAGGATGAAGAAGCGCATCACCGTGAACATCGAGAGCTCCTTCGCCCTCCGGATCAGCGCCGGCTTTGTGGAGATGATCCCATCCGCCTTCGTCTGCTTTCGGATAAAGTCGACCGCGATCTCCTTCGGCGCAAGACCGTTCACAAGGTCGACGTGTACGATCACACATTTGCCGGCCTCGTGCAAAACCTTCACGATGGTATCGATGCTGCAGATATCTCCGTAGAGGACGAACACCACCCGGATCTCCGGAATCGTGCAGACCTTCTGCAGTCCGTCCTCGTCCTTGATCGCCGCGATCACCGGATTTGCCTCCACCATGTCGTAGAAACTCTGCTTCATGCCGATCTGCCTCCTGAAACGGACCCGGGAGAGAAAAAAAACAGCACAGCTCCACAGGGCCTCTCCGTAGGTCCGTGTAACTGTGCTCTCAACTCTGCGCAATACCCTGTGAAGTTCTTCTGACATCGATTACTATATCAGCCTGCACGAATTTTCGCAAGACAGTGTGCCGTTTTTCGACATCCTGCCTGTCTTCGTCACCGATCCGATGTCATTTTTCCCGCTGCGGGATCTCGATGTCCGGGTCCTTTGCGATCCCGTGCTTTTCCAGATCCACGTTCCCGGCCATGCTGTCGATGATCCCCCGGATCTTCTCGGGGAACTCGTCGGCGTCCATCTCGTGGTCATAGCCGTTCTCCAGCCAGCGAACCAGCGATGCCAGAAGCGCATCGGTGATGAAGTCGATGTAGAACTGGTCGTTCTCGTTATGCGGCAGGATGTCCTGGAGGAAGAACTCCTCCATCGGCTTTGCCGTCTCCATGAGGTACTCCTTGAAGGAGTTCTGTCCCTCGATCTTGAGTGCCGCCCGGTAGAAGTCTCTCTCCCGCCAGAAGTACTCCAGCATGTCCTTCATCAGCTCCCACCCGGAATCATAGCTGTTCAGGTCGAGCTCACTGACAAAGCCCACGTAGAAGATCCAGTTGACGAGATCGTACTTGTCCCGGAAATGGTAGTAGAAACTCTTGCGGTTAATCCCGCAGTCATTGCAGATATCGGAGACGGAGATCTTCTCAAAGGGCCGCTGTTTCATCAGCTTCTTCATGGACGCGGCAAGCGCGTTTTTTGTCATGTTCGAATCCGACATTCCAGCTCCAAGTCCCCTTCCGTCTTCCGTCTGCCTCCTGTGCAGGCATCATGCGGCCATTGTACTAAACCGCTGACGCGGTAGCTATAGCTCCCGGTAAACTAATTGGAGCCTATCATTCATGCCCGCCTGCAGGTTGTAATGCCTGCCGGTGGACTTTTTCGAATACGTTCTTTTCTCGCAC
>Ga0256406_1007420_pt1 | contig 10412 bp, 6 predicted proteins | sample RumenRJG_03DNA_FD_185986 | JGI IMG/M metagenome (GOLD analysis project Ga0256406, IMG submission 185986) | Bovine rumen microbial communities from Lethbridge, Alberta, Canada - RJG_03 | ecosystem: Host-associated > Mammals > Digestive system > Stomach > Rumen | place: Canada: Alberta | collected...
CGAAACCTTTGCGTTCTGCTCTTGAGAGTGTTTTTGGAAATCGGACAATTGCAGAGAGTAATAATTTCCTGTGTATTCCAGCCTATAACACATTGACCGCAAATCCAAGAGTCTTCAAAAAAGACTTTGACAATTTCACAGAGGATGATCGCAAAAGCTATGTTGATATAGCATTGGCTACGTCTGCTGCACCTACATACTTACCCGTTATGGAAATTGAAGGAGATCAATTTGTTGACGGAGGATTGTGGGCAAACAATCCTATTCTTGTGGCTTTAACAGAATACTTGTATAAGTTCGCGCAGGATAAGCGCTTTGACGGACTCGAAATCCTTTCAATAAGTAGTTGTCAGAAAACGAAAGGAGAGAAACATCATAAGTTGAATAGAGCCTTTATTGATTGGTCTGATACGCTTTTTGATGCATATTCTATCGGTCAGTCGAAATCAACAATGGTTTTGTTGTCCAAACTGAAAGGATTTTTGTCATTCCCATTCGATTTTCACCGAATTGAGAACATACCTTTATCTCCAGAACAGGATAAAATAATCGATATGGATAACGCAAGTGAAGCCTCTATGAAACTTCTAATAAAAATAGCAGATAATACGGCTATGAACGAAAAAATGCATCCAGAGATAGCCCATTACTTCAAAACATATAAAACAATGAACCCCAAAGACTATTAATATGGCAAATAATCATGAACAGTTTAAGGCGTTTCACGATGCTATAAAGGCAACTTCAACGCGACGCAAAACTCTCAAGAAGAACCGAGATGCATTGAGAGACAAAATTAAAAAGTATTTCAAAGATAATCATAGCGATTATATTCAACCGACCTTTTATTGGCAGGGGTCATATGCTATGCACACGCTACTTAACCCAATTAAGGACGAAAATGGCTTAGGCGCATTTGACCTTGATGATGGAGTATATTTTGAAAGCGATGACATAAATGACCGCAAGTCAATTGACTGGTATCATCAGGAGGTATACGAAGCGGTAAAAGATCATACAGAGAATGGGGCTGATGATATCGATCCTTGTGTTAGAGTGCAATATGCCGATGGTCATCACATAGATCTCGCTATCTACTTTTTGCATACTACCGAGGATAAGACTATGCTTGCGCATAGGCTTGAGCCATGGCATGAATCCAATCCAGACGAAATGATTGCTTGGTTTAGTGACGAATGTAAAAGCAAGACAAAATTCAGAGAACTTGTACGTTTCATGAAGGCATGGTGCGAGTACAAGCGAAGCGAGGGAATTAAGATGCCAAGTGGCTGTATTATGTCAATGCTTACTTCTGAATATTATCAATGGAATGATGAGAACCGTTATGACATCGCCATGCGAGACATACTGAAGAATATGTATGACAATCTCAGTAAGGAGGGACATTTTCATTGCTGGCGACCAGTTGAACCTGGTGAAGACTTATTTGACAACTACACAAAAGGCAGAAAAGATACCTTTTTAAAAGAACTTAAATCATTTAAGGAGGATGCCGAGATGGCTATAGCCAGCAAGAATCAACATGACGGATGTGTTAGATGGCAAAAACATTTCGGAGACAGGTTCAGTTGTTCAACGGCCAAAGATGTTGACGAGGATGCCTCACAGCAGAGATTCTCAGGTACGATAAACAAAAACAGCCAGTATGCCTGATGTTGTAACTGTATTGGAAACCTGTTATATTGAACTTTCAAAAGAATACGATATAGAAAAGGTTAATAGCATTCCGAGACTGGAGCATTTACCCCAAGCAAGTATTTGGAAAGTTCAAATACCTGCGTTGGTGTCGGGTAAGGCCGAAGACATAGAGGCTTATATCCGATTTTCCAAAGACTTCCCATATTCAATGCCATGCGTGATTATACCAGATGACAGGTTCAGATACCTGCCCCATATATCTGTAAAAACACGCAAACTGTGTTTGTATGAGGATGGTGAGGTATATGATGCAGAGAATATTGAAGGAATAATACGTGACAATATCGACAGAACGAGAAGGTGGATTGAGAAGTATTACGGTCGAGACAACTCCGATGAATATGTTAAAGAAATTAGAAGTTACTGGAATGAAGAATATGATGGAGAAAATAATGTAGATGACCATTGGATTATGTTAGGCGATAGACCAACAGAAACCTGTGAAATGAAAGGTGTAGCTTATGTCGTAAAGAACCTAAATGATGGCAGTAAGTATGTAAAGAATGTTGTTGCATTTGATGAGGACGATAAGACATTAGCAAGTCTCAAGCTGCATCATAATACAAAAGACATTTCTGTTCTATATATTGCGTCTTTACAAATACCCGATGTGCCTCCATTTTGCATGACGGGCCAAGAAATGATAGATAGGATAAGTGATGATGAAGACCGAAAGACATTCAAAAAATACCTCAACCACGTTAAGAATGTGAATGTACTCTTTCCAATAGGATTAAATTATGCCATAGGTGGTATCTGTATACACGACTTGAAAGTGAACAGAAACGGCTATCGGAAAGGAACACTGACATCATTTAAGGTACTGACATCTTTTGAAAACAAAAATAAGAAACTTGACAGGCTATATGCTTCGGTATATTCTAGTCAACGTATTGCCGAACGGACTGCTGGAGAAATAATGATGGAGAAGCGTTTTATTGTAGCCGGGCTTGGCAGCATAGGCAGTAACCTATGCTACTTTCTTAACGGTTACAATAATGCTACATTTGCCCTGACAGACAGAGATTGGCTAACAGTTGATAATATTGGACGCCATCTACTTGGCTTTGAGTACATTGGCCAGTACAAGTCGCATGCCGTTGCACGCCACCTACAGCAATACAGACCAGATAGGAAAGTACAAGCATTACTAAAGAACCTACAGGAACTGAAGGAAGAAGAAATCAACAAAGCCAGTGCTATATTTGTTTGTACTGGCGATATTATGTCAGAGAAATGGCTGTTTAGCCAAATGGCTGAAGGATATATAAGGAAACCAGCTTTTATACTTTGGCTGGAACCTTACGGAATATCTGGCATCATGATATATGTTAATCCAGAAGATGAAGAGTCTGTTAAGCGATTGAGAGAAAAAGCCAATGACAACTTTATGAGTTATTGTATGGTAAAGCGAGAAGAATATGAAGATGGAGAGAGACTTACGAAGCATGATGCTGGGTGCAACGGCAGTTATTCGCTGTATTCTGCCAATGATGTGTCCATGTTTCTCTCTTCAATGTTCCATATTATAGACAAATTATTAGAAAAGCCGTCAGAATCAAAATGTTACCGATGGGTAGGAAACACAAATATAGCAATGGAAAAAGGCGTAAACCTTGTGTCATCGTTGGGGGTGTCAAAAAATACTTTGCAAGAACTGCCAGTGTAAATGTTGACGATTATCACTTCGAAATAAAACAAGAAGTAGTCAATGAATTGAAAAGCAATGCTCAGTGTGAAGGCAATGAGCTTTGTGGAGTACTGATGGGGTCACAGGTTGGTCATAACTACTATAGAATAAGTAAGATTTCGCCACCATGTGTTAGAAGCCACACCCGTTGTGGCTGTGAGCGAGATGCTGCGATGGCGAATCAATTTATTGAAGAAGACTACAATCAGTCCGAGCATACGCGTTTCTATATTGGAGAGTGGCATACCCATCCTGAAGATAATCCCACACCATCGGCAATCGACTATAACTCTATTAAAGACAATTATCAAACAGCGTTACTTGTGGTGCCATTTTTGCTTATGATTATAGTAGGAACAAAATCTTTCCATATAAGCATATATGATGGCGATAAGTTTGTAAACGTAGAACCAGAGGTGGTGTGACGAAACGAAATATTTTGACAAAACAATGAAAAATATAACACGGTTTTTACTTAAACCAACAATTGAAGCCATTTATGACATACTTCACATGGAGAACTGTAAGGTAAATGGCATCGCTGGTGTGCCAGATAGAAACAAGTTGAGTATAAGTCCTGGGCACATTGACTTAGAGTTCGATGAAACTTTTCGAGCAATGCATGCGAGTACATATATAGAATACTTACCGGAAATTATGCTAGAAACGGCTAATGGCACATACAAAATACCGCAACATACAGCTCAGTTTGAAGGTAGTATTACGATGGGAGGTGAGGAGAAACAACATTTTGATATGCGGTTCAATAAGCTCATTCAATCGACTCTGGTTGAAGGGTGTCCTTATTTTTGGCGTTTTATTTATCCAATTAGTAACAATGAATGGTTCATGAAGATAAGAGCTTTGCCATACACTGATGATTTTGGAACGCAACATTTCTTTAACTTAATAACAGCGGATTTGGAAGGTCATAAAATGAACCTTTATTCGAGTAATGTTGATAACAACCACTGGATGATCGTTGAATCCACAGACCCAATTACATATGAGGAGATGGATCATAGGGTGATGTCTATCATTATGGCACTTGGCTTCGTAATCGGCAAGAGGTACGGTGATTATTGTTTCCATGTGGCTAGTGTTGAACCGACTTTCTCAAAAATAGAAGGAATTGAAGCCTTGTCGTTAAAGGAAACGAGATTTTGTCCATTCAAGATACTACAGCCCAATAGTAATTTGATGGTGGAATGGTTGCATCAATTTGATTATCAGCAATATGCTTTGGACGAGATTCAATGCACATCTGAAAATGGTACCAAATGGTTCTATGAAGAAGATGCTTCTGTTACAATAGAGGCATTTAGCAAACTTGCTCAACTATGTTATAAGAAGAATGATATGCTATTGGCAACCAGTATGTTGATAGACGGTAGTTTGATGAACATAGAGTACCAAAAGCCGTTCTTCCATGTTGCTTTGGAAACTATAACATCTGCATTGATAAAAGAAGATGAGTTATTATTACCACCGACCATGCCTCAAGAAAACTATATGCAAGAAGTTGTCCCAAGGTTGCTAGATGCGTTGAAGGGCATTATGAACCTACCGGAAGAGGCTTTTCGGATATTTTCGCGGCGCATAAAGTATAACCTAAATTCCGCGCCAAATGCGAATAAACTGGAAATTTGTTTTTCCAAATATAGATATATGCTTACAAGGGAGGACAAGTTGGCTATTAATAAGCGTAATTCTACTTTTCATGGTCATCTAACGAGTGAGAATATACCCCTACGGGAACAGCAAAGTGAATTGCTTGCCATGAGTTTGCGATTGCATAAGCTTTGTTCAATCCTCCTATTGAAAGCTGCAGGGTTTACTGGCAAAGTTCTTAATAATGAAGTTTTGTTCGGCATTAAAGATGCTTGTGAACGAAAGGAGCATATTTATCTTGACATATAAGTTTACGGATATATTCAAAACTCCTGATCGTGTTGCTATTTGTCAAACAGCTCCTCCATCGTGATAGGTATCGGTGATATTTCTGAATACATATTCTCATGGAGTCCGTACGTTGTAACAAGGCTTACTTGCACACCACCTTTATGCCCTGTCTCCTTCTGGAAGGTTTCCATTCGACGGACAATGTTTCTATACTCTTTCTCATCAAGAGTATAATCGTCCTTGGAGTATTTCATTTCACAGATGGTTACGATACCATCAGCACGATCTATAACCAAGTCAATCTGAACGGCAGGTTGGCTTTTCTGACTGCGCCATGCATAGTATTCATGCCTAATAGCATCAAGACGTAAACCATGTACAATCTGCCTTACATGCCACAGACATACACGTTCAAAAGTCAGTCCATACCAATTGTTTTGCTCTGGAGTACCGAGTGTGTTGCGCCAAAAATGTTCATCTGTCACTCTGCGAGTGCCAAATCGATAGTGGAATAGAGAAAAGAAATCTACCAGCTGATAGATGCCATTTTTTTGTAATGTGCCATTGTTGTATCTGCGTACAAAGTCACAATGTTCCAGGTCGTCCAACATATCACTAAGATGACCATTATCTGGAATCTTCAATTCATTTGCTATTTCTGTTCGAGTGTATCCGTCACGATGTGTACTGAGCAAGCGAACAATTTCCATGTAAGACTCAGCATTCTTAAACAAAGAGTTGAAGAGCCTTTGATATTCATTTTCCAATTCTGGCTCAGCGGAAAAGAAAAGCGTATCTATGTTGTCTGGAACATTCTTCTTTGGGTCAAGCAAACTCAAATAATAAGGAACACCACCAAGGACCATGTACGCTTGCAACACTGCAATTCTTGGCCAGCGGAATTTTCTGCTTTTGAGATATTCTTCTGTTTGCCCAAGAGAGAACGGACGGAGATGCATGGTGTGAGTAGCACGTTTATGGAGTCCTGCTTTATTATTAACAATATTACGCATCATCCATGATGTAGCAGAGCCGCATACAACAAAATATATGTTGTCAATCCATGACGCACGGCTATTCCAGAACAAGTCTAATGCTTGCAGAAATCCTGAGCGATGAGTGTCAAAACACGGCAGTTCGTCTATGAACACGACCAACCGACGTTTGCGATTCCTGTTCTTGCGTTCTAACAACTCTGCAAGTTGAGTAAAAGCCTCAATCCACGAAGTTGCCTTATTTCCTTTGTGACCATATCGCACCAACGCATTGTGGAAAGCCTCCATTTCCGTTTCTCGCGAACCGTCAATGACCCCAGTAGCATAAAAGTCAAACCGATCCTTAAAGAAACTTCGGATTAGAAAGGTCTTGCCTACACGGCGGCGACCATACAATGCAATAAATTCACTCTTCCCCGACTCCATATAGTCAGTGAGTTTACCAAATTCCGCTTCTCTTCCAATAATCTTTTCCATCTGCTTCAACTCAAGTTATTATATCTAGGCAGGAATGATAGAAAAATTCACATCATGCCTAATTTACTGTTACAAAGATACAAATAATAATTGGAATCAAAAATATTTCGGGCGGAAACTTGAGATTTTTTAATGTTTCCGCCCGAAATAAGACCTCAAAAGTAGCATTTATATTGCTTTCATCATCTTATATACCTTTGAATATTAAGTAATAATTCAAAGGTCACGTACTTATGACTTATTATTAGCTTTTGAAAATAATCAATAGCACAGGGATTTAATCATTGAATACGGGCGGGAAATGCAAAAAAATGCATATTTCCGCCCAAGATATGACAGAGCGGTCAAGCAATGACAAAGAAAAAAAGTATAGAATCAACTCATAGACTTACTCTAGTTAATTTGATCGATTTGTTCCAATTTACCCGATTCCGTGCCAGATTTATATAAGAATCGTAAAACAACAACGGTTTTCACAATGTTTCTGCTCGTAATCCAATAAAATTATATAACTTTGCGTCAAAATTAAACAAAGTCAAGAACTATGGCTAAGTTAAATCGCTTAAAAGTAGTGCTCGTTGAAAAAGAGAAGAGTGGAAAGTGGTTGGCAGACCAATTAGGGAAGTCAACATGTACTGTTAGCAAATGGTGTAGTAATACAACACAGCCAGATTTGCAAACTTTGGATAAAATTGCCAAGATGCTTGATGTTAATGTCAAAGAACTTTTAAACGATACCGAAAAAGATAAATAATATGGCTGCGATAAATGACTTGATTGCTCGAATTCAGGATCCTGAACTTCGTATGCGAATAGAGAAGGAGGTAAAGGATTTGACTAAACAAAAGAAATTTGGTCTTGTATTTGAGAACCATATACCAGAAATGACTTTACTCTATGACTATCCTATTAGTCGTGGATGTAAAGTGATTTGCAAGTCAGATGATGACAAGAAGCTCTCAGAGGATATTCTTTGGAAGGTAATGAAAATAAACAAGGGAAAGGCTACTTGTGTACATACTGTTACGAATGAGGAACAGACTTTTGATATTTCTGAGCTTATTTGTGTGGCCAAAAATGGCGAGCCTATTTATCCTTGTTTAAAGTTTGTTGACTCGGTTCAAAATGCGCCTGATAGTGATTTGTGGCATACTCTTATAGAGGCAGATAACTATCATGCTCTTCAGCTTCTTGCTTATCTTTATCCTGGTATGGTGGATTGTATTTATATTGACCCTCCATATAATAGTGGCGCAACTGATTGGAAATACAACAACAACTATGTGGATGGAAATGATGGTTATCGTCATAGCAAATGGCTCGCTATGATGGAAAGTCGTTTGCTACTTGCAAAAAAATTGCTGAATCCCGAGAGTTCCGTTCTTATTGTCACAATTGATGAAAAGGAATATTTACATTTGGGATGCTTACTGGAAGAATTATTTCCTGAGTCAAATATTCAGATGGTAAGTAGTGTGATTAATCCTAAAGGAGTGGCTACCAAACGAGAATTTTCACGTGTAGATGAATACATCTTCTATATCTTTAATGGGGAAGCATCTGTCATACCAGGATATAATGACATGCTTCATCCTCCTGTTGTTGGGAAAAAAGTTCGATGGGCAAGTTTGTTGAGGAGTGGAAACAATAGTGCTCGATTTGCAAGGCCGAATTTGTATTATCCTATCTTCTTCAACAAATCAGATGGGAGTTTTAATAGTGTAGGATGTTCTCTTTCATTAGCAGAAGATAAAAACAATATTCAAATACCCAATGACTGCTTTGTTGTATGGCCAACAAAGAACAATGGAGAGGATGCAACTTGGACATTACAACAGACTACCTTTACTGAAAAACTAAATAAGGGCTACATAAAATTTGGTCCTTGGAAAAAAGGTGGTTCTTTCCGTTCTATTAGTTATTTGGCAAAAGGAACCGAAAAGTCAGTACGAGAAGGTGAAATAGAAATATTAGGTAAAGACAAAGATGGGACAATAATTACAGGCTTATCCTACAAGCCTGTAATGCCTGTAACAATTTGGAATCAACAATCCCATAGTGCTGGTGATTACGGTTCTAGTTTATTGCTTAACATCTTTAAGGGCAAGCGTTTTGATTTTCCTAAATCAGTCTATGCAGAACACGATGCTCTTCGGTTCTTTATCGCAGACAAGCCTAATGCATTAGTCGTGGATTTTTTTGCGGGAAGTGGAACAACTCTTCACGCTATCAATCTCTTAAATAAAGAAGATGGAGGTCATCGCCGGTGCATTATGGTGACAAACAACGAGGTGAGTGCAGACGAGGAAACAACTTTTAGAGCCAGAGGCCTGCATAAGGGTGATGAAGATTGGGAGAAATTTGGTATTGCACGCTATGTAAATTGGCCAAGAACAAAATGCTCAATTAAAGGTGTAGATGTTAATGGACAACCTCTCAATGGCGAATACATTACTTCAAACACTCAGGAAATCACCCAGAAGCGAGCAATTAAACAATTATCTTTTGAAATTCCTGACGGTAGGCAAGGCATAAATGCCAAGAAGCAAATAGTGGCTCTTATAAACGACAAGAAAATGCCGCAGAATTCAGTTACAGCAGAATGTCCTTATATTGTAAAAGAGGATGCTTCTACTGCGATTTTGTTTGACATGAATAGTTTTGACGATTTCTTCGATGAAATCCATGAAGATATAGAGACAATTTACGTTGTAACGACAAACAACAAAGCATTTAAAGCGGCAAAACGGGAACTTGATGAATTGCCAGAAAGGAAAAAGACTATCCCTGTTACATTCCCGATGTCTGAAGGATTTAAGACTAATGCTGTTTTCTATAAACTTACATTTTTGGACAAAGAGGCTGTTTCATTAGGTACGCAACTTGACAAGTTGTTATCTATACTATGGATGAAAGCTGGCGCACATGGTATCTGCCCTACTCATGTTGAAGGAGAATATGCAATATTTCCAGAGAACAGGATGGCGATACTTATTGACGAGTATGGTTTTGATGAACTGAAAGAAGAAATCGAACAGCATCCAGATATTGAAACTGTTTACATCGTAGACGATAGTGAAGACAATTATCGCGCACTTGCAACTCAGTTAAGTGTAAAGAACACCTATCAGCTCTATCGCGATTACCTTGATAACTTTAAAATTAACATAGAAAGAAGATAAAGGCTTATGTTAGTAGATTTATTTGATTTTCAACAGAAAGCGCTTGACGAATTACGAGAGCGACAACAGAAAGCGCAACACAGATATATACAAGATGGTGATAAACACATCATCCCCTTTACGGCTCCAACTGGTGCTGGTAAAACGATTATCATGTCAGCATTTATCGAAGCTCTCTATTGCGGCGATACTCATCAAGGGGCACAAAATGATGCTATAGTCCTATGGATTAGTGATTCCCCTGAGTTAAACGAACAGAGCAAGATGAAACTCTATGCCAAGGCTGATAAACTGATGATGCGTCCGGTTGTAACCATTGACGAGAAGAGTTTCAAAGCAGACAAGTTACAACCAGGCACTATATACTTCGTAAATACTCAGAAATTTGGAGCAAACAGTAATCTCATCAAGTACAGCAACGATAGGAACTACACAGGTTGGGACTTC
>Ga0256406_1007421_pt1 | contig 10411 bp, 10 predicted proteins | sample RumenRJG_03DNA_FD_185986 | JGI IMG/M metagenome (GOLD analysis project Ga0256406, IMG submission 185986) | Bovine rumen microbial communities from Lethbridge, Alberta, Canada - RJG_03 | ecosystem: Host-associated > Mammals > Digestive system > Stomach > Rumen | place: Canada: Alberta | collected...
CAAAGATTGCCGAAATCCTCGGCGACAAGGCACAGGCCGACACTTGGAACGCCAAGGCCGACGCTGCCAACAAGGAATTCGACGAAGCCCTGTGGGACGAAGCCGAAGGCTACTACCACTTCTTCGTGACTCCGATGGAAGCAAAGGACGTTGTGGCTGATAAGCTCCCGCAGCTCGCCGACGCCATCAAGGAAACGCTCGTCATCGACGGTAACGATGTGAAGGCAGCTCTCAAGACCATCAACGAATGGCTGAACTCTGGCGAAATTCCGAGCGACGTGGAACTTTCCAAGAACGAACTCCGCGGCCTCAAGAAGGCATGGCTCACCGCCCAGTGCAAGGACGCCTTTACCGCCAGCTGGAACGCAAAGATTGCAAACGACTGCGATGACGTTTTCGCCGACACAATGCTCGCCGACACTTACCTCCGCCTGCTCGGCCTCAAGCCCATCAGCGACGAAAAGAAGGCCAAGGCCAACCTGCTCCGCGTTTTCAACACGAACTACAAGGCCAACAGCCCGCTCATCGGTGCCGCAAACCTTGTTCGTAAGGACGGCTCTCCGCTCGACGAATTCAACTTCCAGGCTCACGACGTGTGGATCGGCATCCAGTACAGCATCATGTGCGCCATGATGCACCACGGCCTCGAAAAGCAGGCTGCCGACATGGGCGATTCCATGATCCGCAACCTCTACGAAGAAGCCCGCATCCCGTTCGCCGCACCGGAAGGATTCAACGGTTCCTGCCGTCTGCACCCGGAAGCTCTGGTGAAGGCATTCGGCCTTAGCGCCACCGCCGCCGAGAAGATGCATAAGGAGCTCCTGAAGAAGGGCGCCCTGCTTGCAGACTCCCGCATCAGCCCGAAGCTTCCCCGCAACCTGCCCGCCTTTACCAAGGCATTCGGCAGCATCGCGAAGGCCAACAAGGTTGAAGCGAGCGCCCTGTTCATGCTGCTCCACAGCACGGCACTCAAGTACACCGCCGGTAAGTACTTCCGCCCCGGCATGGTGTTCGCCCTGTTGTACTAATGAGACCGCTCGGCTCTATCGCAGATTAAAAATGTGATATCGCCTCGCTCTCGCAACCACGCCCGGTTAATACCGGGCGTTTGTTGCTCACGGACATGCTTCAGCTTCAGAGGTGAGCTCGCCTCGCTCACATGGCCTCGGCCTTTGGCCGACGAATGTTCGCTCAACGACTTACCTCTTGCGCTCTGCATTACTAGCATAAAACGCTACGGAGACGGCTTTACATGCTCGCATGGCCTTAGCCTTCGGCCAACGAATGCTCGCTTTGCAAAGTCATCTCCTTCACTTTTGCAGCACGAACAATATTGCAATTTGTCATTCCGGCCTCCGGGCCGGAATCTCCCAAAACTTAAAACAGGTGTCCCAGCGGGGCATCTGTTTTTTTAACATAAAACTTTGGTATTATGCGTATTTACGATTTCAACTCCATTAAGTCGTAATACATAAGTCGCGTATGCGGGTCTCTGTCTTCAGCATTCATGAAATTGAATTCGTTCTTAACATAAAACGGAACAGCATCCAAATATGCATCAACAGTCAAGAATCGACATCCCGTCTTATTTTCGATGCCAAACATAGACTTGATGTAATCTACTACAGCCGTACCAATTTGCCGACCTTTTGCCGTATTGTCAACCCCAAGTCGGCATAACTTGACTGCTGGATAACTTTTAAGACGTTTCGAATTCGGAAAGCCCTGTTCTTTACGAAAGCGGTTGAATTCTGTCTTATCATTAAAATCAGTAATCGCGACCTTATCGTTTGCAAGGCTACAATAGGCATAAACCTTGCTTGCGTCATCAACATCAACACAAGCATAACTGACTGCAAGCCGATGCTTCTGAAAAGCAGACGCTCGATTCAAGATAAAATCGTTCAAATCCTTATCACCACAATCAAACTGTTTGACAGCATTTGTCGAATCCAGTCGAACAATTTTTAAAGGAAAAAACTCTTTTATACTTTTCGAAAGCACGGATCCACACCTCCATTAGCAGCTTCACGGGCACGCTTTTCAGCCATGCCAATTTCATAAGCCTTTTTCATGAATTCGTAATTTTTTAGGCGTCTTGCGCGCGTTTCAGGAGATTCCTTGCGATTTTCCTGCATACGAGCAAGAAACCGGCGAGCATCTTCGCCGAAAAGGATAGGAGTTTCTCTAATGGGTCTAGCCATATTACGTCCTTTGCTATATATCGTTTATATACCAACTTGGGGCGGGCTATGCCACTTTTTCTGAACCCGGCAACACACCTAATGGGGGTGGTATCTGTAATATAGATTGTTACAAAATCAAAAACAAGGGGTCAAGCTGTTCACCGTTCATTTTGCAAACGGTTGTTTGCAAAAAATGCAACATTTTACACGAGTCCTTTGCAAAAGACGTAACGACCAAAGCCAATATAAAAACAGCGACAACCTTCTTTTTTTCCAAAATTAATCTCACACATCAATCACTTTGGATCTATCCCACCTACTTAAACCAACTAAGTCGACTCGTTCGCTATTAAACAGATTGCTCATCTTGGTCACGTTCGATACATTCCATTTGCTTATATCCAAATGGATTTTACAGAACCAGCCCTTTTCGGGATGCGGCGACACGTCAAAATCCTTGAACAAGCCACTCATATCCGTCACCTTGGACACATCCAAGAAATTCAGGTCAATCGTCACACCCAAATCAATAACATTTTCGCTTATTTTGGGGACTTCGCTAAGCGGAATCCAACGTGCTTCCGTTTGGGCATTTTTTAGCACATATTCAATCAGTACATCCAGATGTTCGCGATCCCTTACGGAGATAATCGTGTTCCTCAATCTATCATAATCATCTCTTTTGAAAATTCTTTTTCCATCAAAAACTATTTGTCCGTTTTCATCCGAGCCTTCAACCGCAAAGTTAATCGCCCCAATTTCCGTTTTAGTTAGTTTTTTTTCAATGGAATTGTCATTTTCATCCGATTCTTTTTCTGGATTAACATCAAGAGCATCGCTAAAAATTCGTTGTAAAATCATATCATCAATATTTTCGGACACTCTATCATCGAAACTTTCCACAACTTGTTGTGCCAATTTACCCAATCTCTCAATTTGTTGAGTCAAGTACTCAACATCATGTTCATCACCTTTACCTCCAAAATGTTCATTGATTTGTTGTGCTAGTGCAGTGTATTTGTTAACCGGTTTATTCATAATCTAGTAGTCCCTTTTGAAGGCGAAACCCTTGTTAATCTTGTAATGTAGCAATCCTTCCTGTTTAGGATGAACTTTATACATATTATCGTCTTTTTAATTAAAAATGTCAAAAAAAAATACATACTCCTTAATCAAAGTATGTATTTCCTGTTTTATTCCAAGAATTATGTACCCTTAGTACACATTCTCAAGAAAAAAATTACAGTTTATTCACCCCACACGTTAGAAATCCGTTTCCAAACGCTATGAGGATAAGTGATTAAGTCTGACTGAATTGCGGCAATGTCTTTCTGCGAAAAGGAAGAATTTGTACGCATTGTTGCAACAATAGAATTTCTCGGAAAAGATGCCGCATCTACACTATAGCCGTTTGCATTACTAAAAGCCAAAGACACACCTTTATCAATTTCATACACACCGAGGAATACATACGGATGTTTGCATCCAGGAAGTTTTCCAAAAATCAAACGTTTCGTGAAACCTTCCTGAATAATGTTTTCTGGATGGTACTTGAAATTTTTTTCTTCCACCCCACCAGGTTTCTGCGGAACCCTCAAAGGAGAATATATTTCATGCACGACATTTGTTTTCTCCAAAAACCATTGCAAGTCTTCTGAATTTATCATAAGATCTGACTTCGTTACCCCATCAAATTCGTTCCACCACTTTTGGGTATCATCCGGGAATTTTTCCGCATAAAAATTAAGTTTAGCACAACTGTATTCCGGTGTACGGATTAAATGAGGGATAAAAGAAGGAACACCAGAAAAGCCTTTACCATTATTCAGTCGTTTTAATTCAGTATTTAATCCTGTCGGACCATACCATTTATCATACCTATCACCCGCTTTCATTTCTTCCCTTTCTGCCTAAAAGCAGTCTGCGAACTGCGGTCTTGTCAAACACAGCTCTTATTCATTATGTCAATGGGAATATACAAAAAGGCATATGTCGTGGCAACGAATAACATTAGATTAAAGCACCCTGAAGCTTACCCAAAATAACTCAACAGCCCAAAATCTTTCGAATTTAGGCTTTATTTGCAAAAATTCAAGCTTTCTACTAACTCCAAATATCTAGATACATTGATTCAAAATCATCTTTAAACTCGTTTATAAAGTTTTCAACACACCCAAGTGAGTTGTAAAAAGGAACAGCCTCTTCAAGTGGTTGAACGAGCAATAACCGGACTCCAGCAATCGAAGATTCTCGAATCATCTGAAGCAAATTATTAAAAGCCAAGGTACCATTGCCTTTAATATACCCAATGTTAAAGGGAAAGGCAACCCCTTACACTTTACTTCAGTTTTTTCTTCGCCATGACGCGGAGTTCGACCATTTGACGGCGCCAGATGTCAATGTCAATCGCGGGGAAACCAGCGACAGTCTTGCCTGCGTGAACGCTCTTGGTCACGCCCGCTTTGGCAGTCACGATTGCATTCTTGCCGACAGTCAAATGCCCCGCAGCCTTGGCACCACCCGCGAACTGCACGCCATCTTCGAGAATCGTCGTGCCGCCGAGAGCCGTTTGCGAGGCCATGTAAATGTTGTTTCCAAGAACGCAGTTATGCGCGATCTGTACCATGGAATCCAGGTGGCAATTATCGCCGATGGTCGTCGGAGAAATGAAGCCCGCCGCGACGACCGTATTTGCGCCAAAGCTGCAGCGGTTTCCGATGCGGACGCCTGCAAAATGCGGCACCATACGGCGTTCTCCCTCATGTTCATAGAAACCAAAGCCGCGACTTCCTACAACAACTCCCGCCTGAAAAATACAGCCTTCGCCCACGACAACATTCGGATAAATCGTCACATTCGATTCTAGGCGGCAGCCGCGCCCGACGCTTGCACCGCGCATCACGACGCAGCCAGGCCCGACAAAGCACCCCTCGTCGACAAAGCCTTCGACAACAGCCGACGGGTGAATCCAGGGACCGTTTTCACCGAAGCCCACCCCCATGTAATCGGGTTCAAAATGGACGCCAGTCTCCATATTTTCGCGGAAGCCGTCGCCTTCGAAATGTTCCAGGAACTTAACCATCGCGTGGTAAGGTTCTGCCACCGCAACTATGTTTTTGACCTGCGGAAACTGATCCAACAAAGCGACACTTATGGTCGCATCGGCCGTTTTCAACACGTCATTTTTCGACACATCTACCAAGGAAGCATCTGGGACAAACAGCAGTCCCGCAGCCACACCGTTCAGTTCCTTATTCGACGGTCCATTCGCATGGGTTACGCTCTCGACTCGACCGACCCAGAAGCTGACATCACTTTCGCGGGCCTGCGTGAGCGCCGCAAAACCTGTCAACGGAGCGCCATCCGGCGACTTCCGCAAAGTTCTACATTCTATATGACATTCGTTCTGCAGGTAATCGACAATTTCCGAAGCGCTAACCGAGAACATCACTCCCCCAGCGCCATAATCTGCACCTGACAGGCGAAATCAATCTTCACGTGTCCGCCCAACTTTCCGCTCAAGTCTTCGCCGTCGAGTTGCAGGAACTCATCTTCAGCAAACTCAAGCTCAATCGAACGCGCCTTATGCGTTTTCAGGAAATGCTTCTTGACGAAGTTGCCCACCACGGGCACCGTTCCCACGGCAATCGCCAAAAGGAACATGAACATATTCGGTACGCAAACGATTTCGAGCAGACGGTCCGCCATGTCTGATTTGTAGAAGGGGTTCGCACCACTCGCAAAGCTCGGAATATTCCCGACAATCACCGTGCGTTGTCCATCCAGGAGTTTCTGCCAGCTTTTACCATCAGCGTCAACAAATGAAAGCTTTCCTTTTTTCAGATGGTACGAACGGTCCGCAAAGAAACTCTTGACATAATGCAGCTTGTTCACGATTACGGAATTCGAATTGAATTCACCCGCCGCACGAGCGTGATTAAAGTCATGGGCGATTCGGGCATCGATTCCACCTGAAAAATAATTCGCAAAGGCAATCTTATCGTTCACCTTCCAGATATCGAAAGGACGCGCCTTCGCCTGCAAAAGCCGACGCACCAGGAACAGAAGGCCCTTGTCTACATACGGCTTGTAAAGGTTCAATACACGGGCAAGGTCGTTGCCCGTTCCCAGCGGAATCAGTCCGATCTTGACGGACTTCGCATATTCCGAAGAGACCATCACCGAAAGGACAGACGACACAGTACCGTCGCCGCCGACCGCAACCAGCTTTTCAGTATTGGCAAGAGCATCGCTAATCTGTTTTTCCAGCCCGTCGATATTCGTGAATTCAGCCTTCCACTGGTCATCCGAATAATTCAAGGACGCCATGATTTCGGGCAAGTACTGGTGAATCACCTTGCCCTGGCCACCGCCACTAATCGGGTTTATGAGAAAAACAAACTTATACACCAACACCTCAACCGTTTTTCATCAGCTCATCTTTTACAATCAAATAGTGTTCCGCATTTTCATGGAACTTGCGGATTTCATCTTCGGTAAGTTCTCGCACCACACGAGCCGGAGCGCCCACAATCAGGCTACCTTCGGGAAATTCCTTGTCCTGCGTCACTATGGCACCGGCGGCAACAACACTGTTGGACTTGATATGCACTCCATCCATAAGGATCGCACCCATGCCCACCAGCACATTGTCATCGACATCGCAGGCATGCAAAATTGCATTGTGACCGACCGTCACGTTATCGCCCACATGCACGCCCTCCCCCGTAGAGAGGTGGATCGTCACATTGTCCTGAATATTGGTGCGCTTGCCGATTCGAATTTCAGCCAGGTCGGCGCGTATAACCGCATTGTAGAACACCGAGGAATCATCGCCGATTTCTACATCACCAATGACCTTCGCGCCATCGGCGATAAATACGCGTTCACCCAGGACCGGGCGTTTGCCCTTGTATTCGATTAAAGATGCCATAGTCATAATGTATAAAAAGTAAACTAGAGTATCTATTTATATTTTGAATATGAGCGATTTTTTGAAAAATCTTTTTGATTTGCAAGGTGAAAACCGTTGGGTCGTAGCACAAACAACCTCCAAGGAACGCATCGAGAAGCTCCTGAAACTCCGTAAGGCCATTGTCAAACGGCAGCAGGAATTTTACGATGCCGTGTGGAAAGATTTTCACAAACCGCAAACCGAAGCCTGGCTTACTGAAGTTTTTCCGGCTCTTCAAGAAATCGACCACACCGTGAACCACCTGCCCGACTGGATGGAAGACAAGGACGGCAGCTGGAGTTTCCTGTTCCCATTAAACCATAGCCGAAGCCATTTTGAGCCCAAGGGTCGCGTCCTGATTATGGCTCCGTGGAACTATCCCTTCCTGCTGTTCATTTCACCGATCGTAGCCGCCATCGCCGCAGGAAACGTGGTGATCGCCAAGCCGAGCCACAAGACTCCGCAAGTCGCCGCCTTCCTTGAATCGCTCGTCGCAGAGGTATTCCCGCAGAACGAAGTGGCCGTAGTACTCGGCGCAGGAGCTGAACTCGGAGACCAGTTGCTAGCCCTCCCCTTCGACCATGTGTTCTTCACGGGCAGTCCGAAGGTTGGCGCACATGTAGCAGAATGCGCAGCCAAGATTCACGCTGGGGTCACACTTGAACTCGGCGGAAAATCACCCGTAATCATTCTGGATGACGTAAAAATCAAGGATGCCGCCAAGAAAATTGCCTGGGGCAAGTGTCTGAACGCAGGCCAGACCTGCATCGCCCCTGATTATTTACTTTGTCCGTCAAAATTAGTACAACCGCTCGCAGAAGCTATCGCCCAGGAAATCTGCAAGATGTACGGGGCCACGGAAGAGACCCGCCGCAGTTGCGTGAACTTCGTACACATTGTTGAAAGCCGTGCAGTAGAACGCCACCAAGCTCTCATCAACGACGCCCTCTCCAAGGGCGCGACTGCAGTTATCGGCGGAACCTTCACCGAAGCAGACACAGAAGACCGCTACACGCCTGCAACTGTCCTGACCGGCGTCACGCCCGACATGAAGATCATGGAATCGGAAATTTTCGGACCGATTCTCCCGATTGTCGCCTACGATTCTCTCGACGAAGCCATTCAATTCGTACAGGCTCGTCCGAAGCCACTCGCTCTATACATTTTCGGAAAATCGGAAAACAGAATCAACGAAGTCATCGCTCGCACCACATCGGGTTCGACCTGCGTCAATCATTGCATACTGCAAATTGAAAATCTGTCGGTCCCGTTCGGCGGAGTCGGCATGAGCGGCACCGGAAACTACCATGGTTTCTACGGATTCAAGACCTTCAGCCACGAAAGAAACATCATGGAACAGGGCGCCTTCGACGCCATGAATTACCTCTACCCGCCCTATCACCAGAAAGGCGACAAGGGTTTGCGAGCCAAGATACAAAGATTTTTAAGAGCGATGCTCAACCAAATGTAGGACAAGCATAGCGTAAGTCTTTTACACGTACAGGTAATCGTTCAGCACGGGCTGGAGTCCTTCGCCCGAGATGTCGCTGTACATGGCGTTGAAACTGCGACCGTCGTTGATTTCGAACTGTTCGTCACCGCCTTCGCCATCATCCTTGCCGCTATACTTGCTTTCGTGATCGCCAATGCCCGTAGAAACGCCTGCAGAAACCTTCGTTGCGGCAATTTTCACGATGCCGTTGCGGAATTCCTTGCTTTCGCGGCTCGAGACCGTAATGCCCACGTACGGCAAGAAGATGCGGTAAGCGCAAAGCACCTGGCAGAGTTCCTTCTCGTGAACATCCAGCGGATCAATCTTGTCGTTATTGATAATCGGGCGCAGTCGCGGGCAACTCAAGCTCATTTCGGCGTGCGGATATTTCTTCTGCAAGAAATAAACGTGAAGCGCCGAAGCAAGCGCGTCGCGCCTAAAGTCAGAAAGTCCGAGCAATGCAGAGAATGCGACACCACGCATTCCCGCCATCAGGGCGCGTTCCTGCGAATCAAAGCGGTACGGGAACACGCGCTTGTGACCCATCAAGTGAAGTTGTTCGAAACGCACCTTGTCGTAAGTTTCCTGAAAGACCGTCACATAGTCCACGCCGCATTCATGCAGGTAGCGGTATTCGTCGGTATTCACCGGATAAACTTCGACGCCCACCATGCGGAAATACTTGCGGGCCAGTTTGCAGGCCTCGCCAATGTATTCCACGCTGCTTTTCGCGCGGCTTTCGCCGGTGAGAATCAGGATCTCTTCCATGCCGCTGTCGGCAATCACCTTCATCTCGTGCTCAATCTGCTCCATGGTGAGCTGCATGCGCTTGATATGGTTGTAGCAGTTGAAACCGCAGTAGACGCAGTAGTTTTCGCAATAGTTCGCGATGTAGAGCGGCGTGAAAAAATAGACGTTGTTGCCGAAGTGCTTGCTCGTCTCGATTTTCGCCTTCGCCGCCATCTGCTCCAGGTACGGGGCGGCCGCCGGAGAAAGGAGGGCCTTGAAGTCTTCAAGCGTGCAACGTTCATGTTCCAGGGCTCGCTTCACATCCTTGCCGGTATACTTGGAATAGTCGAAATTTTCCGATTCGGCGAGCACCTTGTCGCAAATGTCCGACTGGATAACTTCCATGCCGGGCAAGTAGTCCATTATATTAGTGCGGGCACTGGGGTCGTTCTCGATACGGTGCTTTTTTGCAAGCGCCCCTTCAGAGAGGTTGCCAGAATCAAACAGGTAATTATTGTCTTTCCTTTCCACGGCCTAAAATATAGAAAAGAAGCCCAAATCTTGCTAGAAGTCGCTTTTTCACCATAATTTTCTCTTTTTGGCCCTTTTTTCGCCCTAAAAAGGGAGATCAACGGTCAATCAGGGAATGACAAATCCACTTTTTTACCTATATTTACCCCCAAATTGCATTTTTGCCTGGGTCCTGTGACCAGATTCGCCAATTCCACTGGTGCTAGAGCAGAGAAACTCGGACAAAAACATGTAATGAAACAGGTCACCATGGTGGTGACCGCCAAAACAAAAAAAAAAGGAATGGCTATAATGGCTACTATCACTAAAGAAAAGGCTGCAGAAATCACCGCTAAGTTCGGAGCAAACGAAAAGGACACCGGTAACGTCCGCGTTCAGATCGCTCTCCTCACCGAGAAGATCAAGAACCTCACCGAACATGCAAAGACCCACAAGAAGGACTTCCACTCCCTGCGCGGTCTGTCCATGATGGTTTCTAAGCGCAAGAACCTCCTCAAGTACTACGGCGAAAAGGACATT
>Ga0256406_1007422_pt1 | contig 10410 bp, 12 predicted proteins | sample RumenRJG_03DNA_FD_185986 | JGI IMG/M metagenome (GOLD analysis project Ga0256406, IMG submission 185986) | Bovine rumen microbial communities from Lethbridge, Alberta, Canada - RJG_03 | ecosystem: Host-associated > Mammals > Digestive system > Stomach > Rumen | place: Canada: Alberta | collected...
GCGGCGTCCTGTGGCGGAGCTCCCATCTCTATCATCAGACAATACATTGAAAACCAGAATACCCCCGATTAGGCGCCTTATATCCCCGGGCTGAAGCCCGGGGTTTTACGGCGCTTTTTTGATAAAGGCGCAACTGCAAGACGGAACTGCGCCTGCCGCCCATGACGGCGAAGGGGCCTTGCGGCCCCTTCATCATCTCAGTCATGCCATACCCCTGGGATCAGATCTTCGGGGTCATTGAGATCACGATGTTCGAGCACTCCTTGCACCCGGCAGGAGGCTTGGGCAGCATGCCGATGAGGTTCAAGGTGTTGATGGCCGAGTCGCAGACCTTCTTGTCGCCCTGGCAGCTCTCATCTGAGATCTCGCCGTTGGGCCCCACCGCGATGGAGACCTTGACGGTCTTGCCGTTCATGGAGCTGTCGACGCGCCAGTTCTGCTCGATGAGCGTGCGCACCTTGGCGCCGTAGCCGCCGTCCCCGCCGCCTGAACCCAGGCCCTTGCCGTTGACCGGATCGCCGTCAGCGGTGCCCAGGATGTCATCCTCAAGCGCGTTGGCGTTGGCAGCCGCGGCCGCCTTGGCCTTCGCGTCCGCTGCGGCCTTGGCCTTGGCGGCGGCATCTGCCTTGGCCTTGGCATCAGCCTCGGCCTTGGCTTTTGCCTCAGCCTCCGCCTTCGCCTTGGCCTCTGCCTCGGCTTTCTTCCTGGCCTCTTCCTCAGCCTTCTTCTTGGCCTCGGCCTCAGCCTTGGCCTTCGCTTCAGCCTCGGCCTTCGCCTTCGCCTCGGCCTCGGCTTTCTTCCTCTGCTCCTCGGCCTGTTTCTGCGCCTCTAATTTCTTCTTTTGATCCTCAAGCTTCTTCTTCTCTTCCTGGGCCTTGCGCAACGCAAGCTCCTTCTGCTGCTGCTCCTCTATCTGCTTTTGGATCTCCTGCTGGCGCTGCTGCTCCTGCTCCTTCTGCTTCTGGATCTGGTACTTGAGATCCTCGGCAGCCTGCTCCTGGGCCTTCTCCTCGGCCTTAGGAGGCTCAGGGGCCGGCGCCGGGGCGGGGGCGCTCTGCGCGGCAGGCTCGTTTGAGCCATTGCCGCCGTTTGGATTGCCCTTTGCAGGGGGCACGAAGGTCGCGTGCATGATGTCGCCTGAGCCCTCGTCAGGCCTTGAGGGCTTGTCGAGGGAGACGTTCACCACCAGCGCGATGATCACCGCGGCGTGGATGAGCACGGCCATAGTGAAGGCGGTGCCGGTTTTAATCCTCACATGGACCTCACTTGGCAGCCCCGCCCTGCGGGGTGTCGATGGGCTCGGTCACCAGGCCGACGCTCTTGACGCCTGCCTGCTTGAGCGCGTTCATGAGCTGGATGACGCTGTTGTAGTCGACGTGCGCGTCGCCCTGGACCACGACCGGGCGGGTCTGATCCTTGGCAAGCTCGGCCTGCACGTAGGCCGTGAGCGCGTCGAGATCCTGCATCTTCTCCATCGTGGTGTCGAAGCTGACGTAGTACTGCCCGGTGCTGTCCACGGTGGCGATGATCGGCGTGCGCTGATCCTCGCTCATGGCCTCGCTCTGGGCCTGGGGCAGGTCCACGGTCACGCCCTGCATGACCACCGGCGCCGTCGCGATGAAGATCACGAGCAGCACCAGCATGACGTCGATGTACGGAACGACGTTGATCTCGGCCACAGGATGGGTCCTGCGCCTTCTGCCGGCCATCTTCATCAGCGCTGCTCCCTGCTGCCGTAGTCAGGCCCCTGCGCGGCATGCTGCGCCGGGGCGCCCGGGGTTATGTAGCGCGGCGCGCCCTGGGGCTGCTGGGCCCTGGGGTCGAAGGCCTGGGGGCGCTGAGCCTGCGGCGCGGGAGACGGGCGGTAGGGCTGGGCCCCCGGCGCCTGGTAGCGCGAGGATTGCGGCGCAGGCTGGGCGTAGCCGCGGGTCATCTCCTCGCGGCGGTATGAGTAGTTATCAGAAGGGGCGGGGGCCGGGCGGACCCTCGCCTCCTCCTCGTGCTCCTTGCGCTCCTGCTCGCGCTTCATCTGCGATCTCACGGTGACGAGGCGGCGGTTCAAGATTGTCGCGAACTCGTCCATGAAGTTGTCGTAGCGGTTCTCAAGCGCCTCGACCTTGGAGACGAAGTGGTTGTAGAACATCACGGCCGGGATGGCGGCGAAAAGGCCCATCGCGGTGGCGATCAGGGCCTCGGCGATCGGAGGGGCGACCATCGAGAGCGTGGCGTTCTTGACGGCGGCCAGGGCGACGAAGGCGTGCATGATGCCCCAGACGGTGCCGAACAGGCCGATGTACGGGCTGATGGATCCCACGGTGGCGAGCGTGGCCAGGTGGCTTTCAAGCGCCTCGACCTCGCGCGACTCGGCGACCTTCATCTGCCTGTAGGTGCCGTCCATCACGACCTCCTGATCGGCAGGGCCGGAGTTCACCAGCCTCACGAACTCCTTGAAGCCCGCGGTGTATATGACCTCGAGGCCCTGGAGATCCTGCTGGCGATTGATGCAGTCCTGGTAGAGGTTGTTGAGGTCGATGCCCGACCAGAAGCGGTCCTCGAACTCGTCGGCGCGGGCCCTGCCCTGCTTGTAGGCGCTGCTGCGCTGGATGATGATGGTCCAGGAGATCACCGACAGCGAGAGCAGGAAGAACATGACGAGCTGCACCAGCAAGCTGGCGTTGAGGATGAGCTCGGTAAACGAAAGCTGTCCGTTTTGCATTAGAGTGTGGCTCCGAACTTGGAGGGATCCTCCGGGATCCATCCTTTTATGAAAGCCTGCATCCCTCCGGGGATCGGCTTGGGCCGTCCTGCCCTCATGTCCATGAAGGCCAAGCGGCATTCAAATTCAAATAGCAGTTGACCGCGCTGATTATATATCCGCTGGGCGACGCTAAGGCTCGCGCCCCGAAGCCGCACTGGCACGCAGGTCACCGTGAGCAGATCGTCAAGCCTGGCCGATGAGACATAGCGCCCAGCTATCTTGACGACGACGAAGCCCGCGCCCTCCTCCAGCATCTGCTGCTGGCTCGCCCCGCTTGAGCGCAGCCACTCGGTGCGCGAGCGCTCGCAGAACTTCAGGTAGTTGGCGTAGTAGACGATCCCGCCGCTGTCGGTGTCCTCGAAGTAGACGCGCACATCGGTAGTCCAGGGCTTGTAGCCTTCGGACTCAAGCATTTTCAAAGCTGCCTCACTTGCCATCCCCGTCCTCCTCGTCGTCCGCGGTTGCGAGCACCCGCGAAGGCGGGCTTAAGTGGAACTTCTCATAGGCGCGGCGCCCCGCCATCCTGCCGGTGCGGGTGCGCTGCACGAAGCCCTGCTGGATGATGTAGGGCTCGACCACGTTCTCAAGCGTATCGCGATCGTGCCCCAGCGAGGCCGCCAGGCTCTCGATGCCGACCGGGCCGCCGCCGAAGTCGAAGAGGATCGTGTGCAGGTACTCGCGGTCGAACTCGTCAAAGCCGTCCTCGTCGATGCCTAGCATGCCGAGCGCCCCGCGCGCGATGTCAAGGTCGATCCTCCCGTTGCCGCGCACCTCCGCGAAGTCGCGCACGCGCTTTAAAAGGCGGTTTGCGATCCTCGGAGTGCCGCGGGAGCGGCGGGCTATCTCGGCCGCGCCCTTGGGATCGATGGGGATGCGCAGCTTTGAGGCGTTGGCGTTGATGATGGTCTCAAGATCCGAAGGCTTGTAGAACTTGAGCTGGAGGATGATCCCAAAGCGCGCGCGCAATGGCGAGGTCAGGGTGCCCGCCCTGGTGGTCGCGCCTATTAGCGTGAACTGGTTTAAGTTTATCTTGATGGAGCGGGCCGACGGACCCTCGCCGGTCATGATGTCGACGCGGTAGTCCTCCATCGCAGGATACAGGAACTCCTCGATGACCGGGCTTAGGCGGTGGATCTCGTCGATGAAGATCACCGAGCGCGGCTGGAGGTTGGTTAGCAGCGCCGCGGCGTCGCCCTTCTTCTCGAGCGCAGGTCCCGAGGTCGAGCTGATGCTCACCCCAAGCTCGTTGGCGATGATGTTGGATAACGTGGTCTTGCCCAAGCCAGGCGGGCCGAATATGAGCACGTGGTCGAGCGCCTCACCGCGCTTCTTGGCCGCGGCCAGGGCTATCTCAAGCTGAGAGACCACCTCCTCCTGCCCGATGTAGTCCGAGAGCTTCTGGGGCCTGAGCGCGCGATCCTCGGCGCTGCCCAGGATCTCGGAGGCAAGCTCCTCCTGCGTCTTCTCAGGCCTCGCGTCGGATCCCGACGTGAGCGAGTCGGCGACGATGCCGGCACCCTTGGCCATCTGCTAGCGCCCTCCCTTGCTGATGATTGCGAGCGCGGCCTTGATGGCCTCCTCGGCCTTCATGCCCTTCTGGTAGGCGGCCTTCACGCTCTCCCCGGCCAGGGCTTCCTTGAAGCCCAGGCTCACGAGCGCGGCCACTGCCTCCTCGTAGGCCGAGTCCGCGCCGCCTGCCTTGGCGATGCCTTCCTGCTCGCCAAAACCCTTGAGGCTTCCGCGCAGCTCGACGATCATGCGCTCGGCCGTCTTCTTGCCCACTCCGGGGATCCTGGTGAGCGAGGAGGCGCGGCCCTCGGCGATGGCCTGAGCGAACTGCGCAGGATCGAAGGTCGAGAGGGCGGCAAGCGCGCTCTTGGGCCCGATGCCGCTCACCTTGATGAGCGTGCGGAACAGGCTCCTGGACTGCGGATCGGCAAATCCGTAGAGCGCCTGGGCGTCCTCGCGCACCGCATGGTGCACGTACACGAAGACCTCCTTGCCGGCATTGGGCGAGATTGCCGAGAGCGAGGTCACCGGCATCTCCACCTCGTAGCCCACCCCGCCGACCTCTATGAGGGCGGTGGTGCCGTCAATCCGCAAAAGCGTTCCGCGCAGGCTGCCTATCATCTTTACCCTTCCTTTGACGGATCCCCGCGCAGGCGGCCGTGGACCGAGTAGCGCTCGGCCACGCCGCCGCCCATCGCGGAGGTCACTGAATAAGTGAAGGCGTGGCATATCGCGCACGCCAGTGCGTCGGCGGCGTCGGCCTGGGGGCTGCCTGAGAGGCGCAGGATGTTCCTCACCATGTACTGCACCTGCTCCTTCTGGGCCCAGCCGTAGCCGACCACCGACTGCTTGATCTGCTGGGGGGTGTACTCGAAGATCTCAAGCCCCAGGTTGGCCCCCGCGACCATGGCGCTCGCGCGCGCCTCGGAGAGCTTCACCGTCGACTGGACGTTCTTCGAGAGGAAGGCCTCCTCGATCGCCATGCACCTGGGCGAGAACTGCTCGACTAGCTGCTTGACTCCCGCGTAGATGACCGCAAGGCGTCCGGCTATGGGGCCTGTGCCCGCGGAGATGCACCCGGAGCCGCAGTACGAAACCGATCCCTTGTCAAAATCGATGATCCCGTAGCCTGTGAGCCTCGAGCCCGGGTCGATGCCTATCACCCTCACCTGCACCCCTTGTTCTGATCGTGCCACCGTGCCATGGCACGAGCACAAAATGCGGTGGTATTTTATAGCCTTTTTGCGCCGACACAAAGATCCGCTTGAAAATGCCGCGCCGATCAAGCCCCTCGTGCATCGCCGGGGGCGAGGATCCCAAGCATCAGCGCGGTGCGCACCTGACTCAGCTGCGACTGGATGAGCCAGGCCGCGACCATCGAGGGGATAGCAAGGGCAAGCCCCATCACCGTGGTCAGCAGGGCCTTCCAGATCCCGCCTGCAAGCTCCGCCGGGTTCACCGACGACGAGCCCATCGAGATGGCCTCGAACACGTCGACCATGCCGAGCACCGTGCCCATCAGCCCAAGAAGCGGCCCCAGCGCGGCGCAGAGCTTCAGAAATCCCGCGCACCCGGAAATGTCCGAGAACTCGGAGCGCAGCATCGCGCCTAAGGCGAGCTCCCTGCGGCCCTCGGGCACTCCCTGCACGGCTTTTGCGATCTCGCGCGCCCTGCCGCCTTCAAGCCACCTGCCGCGGCGGCGCATGATCACGAGCGCCTCGCCGCGCACCGCCGCGTATGCGGCCGCCGCGGCCAGAACCGCTATCATGATCCCGCACCATCCTGCCTGATGGAAAATCTCCTGCACCTTTCCTCCCCAAGAGCGCGCAAGGGCAATCCCTGCTTTGAGTTTAGCCGCACAAGGCTCGATGCTCAATCCTGTGACGGAGCTTGCATCTTCAGGATCCCGAATATTAGACATTCAAGCGAAAAACTGAATTTAAACGAATTTATTCATACAAATAATAACAATTCTCGATATTGATCCTCATGATGTACTAAACTCTACCCATGGCCGGACTGCGTCCAGGCCTTGTCATGGCTTGGACGCCCGCGGCCGAAATTGGGGAGCTTCCTATGATTTCAGAGACCATGGTCGAGCTGTCGCGCTGGCAGTTTGCAGCGACATCGCTCTACCATTTCCTGTTCGTGCCCCTGACGCTGGGGCTTTCATGGCTCATCGTGGCCATGGAGATAATCTACGTACGCTCGGGCAACGCGCTCTACCGCGACATGGTCAGGTTCTGGGGCAAGATCTTCGGGATCAACTTCGCCCTGGGCGTCGCCACCGGCATCACGCTCGAGTTTGAGTTCGGAACCAACTGGTCGAACTACTCCCACTACGTGGGCGACATCTTCGGGGCGCCGCTGGCCTTCGAGGGCCTGATGGCCTTCTTCCTCGAGTCGACCTTCATCGGGCTGTTCTTCACCGGGTGGAACCGCTTCTCAAAGAAGGGCCACCTCGCCGTGACCATCCTCACCGCGCTGGGCTCCAACCTCTCGGCGATGTGGATCCTCATCGCCAACGCCTGGATGCAGTACCCAGAGTTCTCGCAGTTCTCCCCCGAGCACATGCGCATGGAGATGACCGACTGGTGGGGGCTGGTGTTCTCGCCGGTGGCGCAGGTCAAGTTCATCCACACGCTGTGCGCAGGCTACGTGGTGGGCGGCATGTTCGTCATTGGAGTCTGTGCCTGGTACATGTTAAAGGGCCGCTGCCTCGAGTTTGCCAAGCGCTCGATGACCATCGGCATCGTCTTCACCTTCTGCGCCCTGGGCGCAGGCGGGCTCTCTGGCGATCAGGCAGGGCTTGAGATCACCGCCCACCAGCCAGCCAAGCTTGCGGCCATGGAGGCCGAGTACGAGACCCAGGAGGCTCCCGCCTCGTGGGCGGCCATCGCCATCCCCGACGAGGAGAAGATGCAAAGGCGCTTCTCCATCGACGTGCCCTGGCTCTTCGGGCTTCTGGCAACCCACAGCCTCGACACCAAGGTCCCGGGGCTAATCGACATAGTCTCAAGGAACGAGGATCGCGTCAGGAGCGGCGCGCAGGCGCTTGCCGCCCTCTCCAAGATCCGCTCGGGCAGCGCCACGAACGAGGATCGCGCAGCCTTCGAGGAGCACCGCAAGGATCTGGGCTACGGCATGCTGCTTGAGCGCTACTCCAAGAACCCTCAGGCCCCGGCCGACGACGAGATCAGGGCTGCCGCTCGCGGCAGCGTGCCCTCGGTGTGGGTGAGCTTCTACTCATTCCGCGCCATGATAGGCCTCATGGGCCTCATCGGGCTCCTCGCCGCGCTCGCAGCCTTCTTCCATTGGTACAAGAAGGACCTCCTAAAGCGCCGCTGGCTGCTCAAGATCCTGGTTCTGGCCATCGCCCTGCCCTACCTCGCCTCCGAGGCAGGCTGGCTTTTGGCCGAGGTCGGAAGGCAGCCCTGGGCCATCCAGGACGTGCTGCCGACCTTCGCGGCCACCTCGACTCTGAGCACCACCGACGTCGCCATCTCGCTTGGGCTTTTCGTCGCCATCTACACGGTGCTGCTGGTCATCATGGCCACGCTGATGGTCAGGACAGTGAGGAAAGGCCCCGAGCTCTCTCCAGATCCGCGCAAAATCATTAGGGCAGGTGAAGCAAATGCTTGATTACGACACCTTGAAAGTCATCTGGTGGGTGCTCATCGGAGTGCTCCTCATCGGCTTCGCGCTAACCTCGGGCACCGACATGGCAGTGTCCGTGCTCTCGCTGCGCGCAGGACGCAGCCTGAAGGAGCGCGGCGCGATCTTAAGCACCATCGCCCCGCACTGGGACGGCAACCAAGTCTGGCTCATCACCGCAGGCGGCGCCATCTTCGCCGCGTGGCCCGAGATATACTCGGCGGCCTTCTCAGGCCTCTACTGGGCGATGCTGCTGCTCCTCTTCACTATTTGGATGCGCCCGCTGGCCTTCGACTACCGCAGCCACATTCAGTCCGAGCGCTGGCAGAAGGGATGGGACGTCGCGCTCTTTATCGGATCGCTCGTGCCGATGCTCATCTGCGGCGTCGCCTTCGGCAACCTGCTCGAGGGCCTGCCCTTCTGGCAGGACGCCGACCTGAGGTGGCACTACGAGGGTTCCTTCCTCACCGCGCTGCTGCCGCTTCTAAACCCGTTCGCGCTGCTGTGCGGCCTGGTCTCGGTCCTGATGCTCCTGACGCAGGGATCGCTTTGGATAGCGATGAGAACCGACGAGCCCATCGCCTCGCGCGGCCTCAAGTGGGCCCCGCGCCTTGCCGTCGCGGCCCTCGTGCTCTTTGGGATCTGCGGGAACTGGGCCTGGAGCTTCGACGCGCTCGGCCTCGTGTCCCGCGCCCCCGAGGGCAGCTTCAACCTCATCACTGCAAAGCAGGTTGAAACCGTAAGCCACGGGCTGTTTGCAAACTACATAAGCCACCCGGCGACCATGGCCGTGCCCGCCCTTGCGGTGCTCGCAATCCTCGCCGGAGCCTTCCACGCCCTGCGCGGCAGGGCCGCGAGGGCCTTCGTCGAGAACGCCGTAGGCATCGCCTGCATCATCGCAACCCCGGCCGTGGCGCTCTTCCCGTTCCTGATGCCCTCGAGCAGGGATCCCGCATCCTCGCTCACCGTCTGGGACGCCACCTCGTCGCAGCTCACCCTCACCATCATGATGTTCGCGGTGGTGATCTTCGTGCCACTGGCGCTTGGCTACACCATCTTCGCCTACCGCAGGATGTGGCGCCGCGCCTCGCCCGACGATGCGAACGCGCATTGATTGGAGGTTCAAATGCTCTATCTGTTCTGGATCCTGGGTCTTGCCGGCGCGCTTGCGCTGTGCGTCATAGCCGACCGCCTCCTGAAGCTCTGGGAAGGCTACTGAGGTGGACAATGGCGGCAGCCTTGAAAAGCCGCTTGAGGCGATAAGGCCGTGGGGGAGGCGCTGCAAGAAAGCCCTGGCCGCCGTGATGGCGCTCTCGGCCATGGGAGCTGCCTGCTCGGCGTGCTTCTACGCCCTGTGCGCCAGCGCCGCCGCCGCGGTCTTGATGGAGGGATCGGGAAGGTCCCTCCATCTGCTGCCCTGGGCGCTGCTGCCGCTGTCAATCAAGCTCCTCTGCGACATCGCAAGGAGCTGCGCCACCGCCCGCATGGGGCGGGATCTCGAATGCGCCGTCCGCTCGGACATCGCCTCCTGCCTCATCGCCTGCGGGCCCTTTTCCGAACACGCAAGGCCTGAGGCCTCCGCATTCATAAGCGACGCGCCTGGCGAGATCACCCCCTACTTCAAGGACTACCTCGCATCAGTGCGCTGCGCCATCGCCATCCCCGTCGTGATGCTCGGCGCCACCGCGCTGGCCTCCCCGATGGTGGCGATCGCGCTGCTCGTCGCCTCGCCGTTGCTTCCGGTTTTCATGATCCTCATCGGCAAGGGCGCCGAGAAGCTCAACCAGCGCCAGTGGGCGGGGATCATGCGCCTCTCCTCGCTCTTCCTCGAGGCGCTGCGCAGCATCCCGACCATCAGGATCTTCTCGCTCGAGCGCCGCGAGCACGATCTCATAGGAAAGAGTTCCGAGCTTTGGCGCCTCGAGACGATGAAGGTGCTGCGCGTGGCCTTCCTCTCGGCGCTGGCCCTCGAGTTCTTCGCAACCGGCGGCATCGCCTTCTGCGCGATGGCGCTGGGCTTTGCCGTCTACGAGCACGGCTTTGGCGCGGCTCCCGCGCTCTTCGCGCTGATGTGCGTGCCCGAGTTCTTCATGCCGCTGCGCGCCATGGGTGCGAGCTACTACTCGAGGATGCACTCGCTGGGGGTGCTTCTGGGCATGGCGAGGATGCTTCAGGAGGGACGCAAACGCCTCGCCTCGGACGCGGCGGCGCCGAAGCTTGAGAAAATCCCCTACCTTGAGTTCAAGGATGTGATTGCCAAGTACCCAGACGGCAGGATCGGGATCTCCTCGTTCTCCGCGCGCTTTGAGTCAGGAAGGCTCTATGTCCTCAAGGGACCATCGGGCTGCGGCAAGAGCACGGTCCGTAGTTGATCAGTAAATTTTGGAATAAGCCTTTCCCATGTTCGGGCAGGGGCGTTTTTTAAGAACCAATCGGAAAGCGTTGATTTACGATCAAAATTTCTTAGATTGATCGCATGGTAGTAATTT
>Ga0256406_1007423_pt1 | contig 10408 bp, 10 predicted proteins | sample RumenRJG_03DNA_FD_185986 | JGI IMG/M metagenome (GOLD analysis project Ga0256406, IMG submission 185986) | Bovine rumen microbial communities from Lethbridge, Alberta, Canada - RJG_03 | ecosystem: Host-associated > Mammals > Digestive system > Stomach > Rumen | place: Canada: Alberta | collected...
GTCATAGTAGATTTTGAAAAAGCACCTGTAAGGGAGCTCTATTAAAGTTACCCTTTTATAGCCATGGGATAAAAAGATAAATTTCTGCTAATTTATACTTGACTTTTCATAGCTGGTCTCCTTTCTGCGCCGGAAATGCCCGGCATGCAGCACTGTCAGCGGTTCTGCGAATCCGCATCAGGCATGTTCACACTTACATATCGTATCATTTTCGCAGCCTGATACAGATACCGCCGGCTCTCCGATATAACCTGAGGCCTGTTTTGAAAATTTCTTTTTGCAGTTCCTATCTGAACAAGGAATCATCTCTTCCGCGATGCACAGCAGCAGACGGCTTTACATCATGCATCGGCTGTCTCACTCCGCTGTCCACAGATAAGGAAGGCCGTGCCTTACTTCAGTCTCCAGAGAGGCAAGATTATGACCGCCGCCTTCATTTTCCCAGTAGAGCAGATTATCATCGGTTATGAGATCCGCATGATTTTCCCGAAGTGCTTCGATCTGCGGCTTCATAGCGGACTTGGTGCCGTCGCTTCCGCCGACCATGGCTATGATCCGAAATTCTTCTGACGTATAACCGCCTTCCTCAAGGCCCTGCATGAGAAGATCCGCCGTATCGCTGTCGGAGGATGCCTCTGTGACCCGGTCGAGCCAGCAGTCTCCTGCCATCGGCATATAATAGCCGAAATACGATGCCTGATACGCGAGGACGTCCCATGTGGTGACGCCGCCCATGGAATAGCCGCCGAAGGCGCGGTGCATCCGGCTGTTCCTGAAGCCCGCATCATCCGTACTTTCCGCATACGTCCGGAGCTTCCCCTCCGCAGCCCGCATCAGTTCTGTCACCTCGCTCTCTGCGAAGAAGTGATTCAGCGGATAATCTTCAGAATAGTCGGCGGTGACGAAGGACGAATCCGGATAGTACGTCGGAAATACGACGAGCATCGGCTCCATTTCCCCGCTGCTGATCCAGCTGTCAAACAGCGGCTGAAGGCTCTCTGCCAGGCTCTCACCGCTGCCGCCGGAGCCATGCATCAGATACAGGATGTTCATCGGCTCCGCACCGTCATAGGACGCCGGTACATATACATACGCTTCTTTATCGTATGTCCCCCCGTCGTAGTTGATGGTATAAGAGACGGTTTCCAGCTGTCCTGCCATATTTTCTGCCTCCGTGCTGCTATGAGCTGCCGCACTGCCGGTCTCATCCGCGGCGTTCGCTCCTGCTGTTTCCCTCTCCGGCTGCTTATCCGGCAGAAACAGCAGTGCCGCAGCGATCAGCAGGGCGCAAATGACGGCGATAATGGCGGCGCTTTTTCGTCTGTGTTTTTTCATTCACTCTGCCTCCTTTTGCAAGCAGTTCTTACGCCCTACATGCTACATGCCGCGGCGGCGCATGTACAGAAGCAATTCTGCAAGCTGCTATTCATAAATCGAATAATTCCATGCAGAATTGATTCTGTATTCACAGCATTTTCGCCGCTATAATCATTTCAGAACATGGAATCTGAGCTTAGGTATAGGAGATGAATGATTTGCAAAAAACAGGAAAAAAAGGCATGAAATCCGCGGTGCTGCCGCTTGTCCTTTCGATGATTCTGACGGCCTGCGGCGGCGCTGCATCACCGGAAAATGCTGTTCCTTCTGATACGGAGAGCAGCAGCGGACCTTTTACGAAAGACACGCCGATCGACGATGTCATCAGCGAACCGTCATTCGGTGACTGGGGCCGGCTGATTTTTCCGGCGGACGACGGATATTACAGCGGGGAAACGCTGGGTGACCTGCAGCTGACCTGGTACTCCGACATAAACCCCGACAAAACGGTAGAGATCGCGAATTATTTCTATCAGCAGACGCAGGAGGGGAATCAGGTATTCTATGACCTGTACACCGATGAGGAAAAAGCGGCGGATCCTGAGAAAAACGACACCGGCCTGTTCTTTTTCCGCGGCAGACCCGATGCCAAAACAGCCATCGTGAATGCCGGCGGCGGTTTCGCCTACGTGGGCGCGATGCAGGACAGTTTCCCGGCCGCATTGGAGCTGTCGAAGATGGGATATAATGCCGTGGCGCTGATCTACCGCCCGGGTGCCGATACCGCCTGCGAGGACCTCGCGCATACGATTGCGTACCTGGAGGAAAATGCAGATCAGCTGCAGATCGATATGACAGACTATTCTCTCTGGGGAGGCTCGGCGGGTGCCCGCATGGCGGACCGTGTCGGCACCAACGGCACCGCCGCCTATGGGGAAAAGGCGTATCCGCAGCCGGCCATCGTCGTGACGCAGTACACCGGTCTTTCAGAGGTGACCGGCAATGAACCGCCGACCTACGCCAATGTCGGCACCGAAGATTACATTGCGGATGCACAGGTCATGCAAGGCCGCATCGATGCCATCAAGGCAAATGGAACAGACGCGGAAATCGAAATTTTTGACGGCCTCTCTCACGGCTTCGGGCTGGGGCAGGGGACAGACGCGGAAGGTTGGGTGAATCACGCCGTATCCTTCTGGGAAGAGCACATGACCGCTCCTGCCGCGCAGAGTGTGCAGATTCCGGACGAGATCCAGACCGTCCCTTCTTCTTATCTCAGCGCCTCCGGGCATCCGGGCACACTCGTCGACCTGAATTACGATACATGGGAATCATTTTCCTACGATGAGCGGTCGACGCCGCTCACCAAACACGCTGTTGTCTATCTGCCTGAAGGGTATGATGAAAGCAGGCCGTATGACATCGTTTACAACATGCACGGTGGATGGTCCACGGAAAACACGCTGCTCGGAACGCCCGGGCAGCCTTCTGCCTTTAAAAATATCCTGGATCATGCCATAGAAAACGGTGAAATTGCGCCGCTGATCATGGTCTGCCCGACATACAATAACACCAGTGATCAGGACGCCGCTGATTTCAGCCTGGCTCTCGATCTCACGGAAAATTATCACAACGAGCTTCTGAACGATCTGATGCCGGCCGCAGAAAGCAAATACCACACCTATGCACAGGAAGCAGCCAAAGGCACGCAAATCACCGCCGGTTCTCTGCGGGATTCCCGCGATCACCGGGCGTTTGTCGGCTTTTCCATGGGCTCGGTGACGACGTGGCACACCTTCGAATATGATCTGGATTACTTCCGGTATTTTTCCCCGATGAGCTGCGGCACGTCGCTGGATGACGAGCAGATCTGGCAGGCCGCCGGCGATCATGACCCGTCTGACTATTTCGTCTTCGTGATGACCGGAACCGACGATTTCGCGTACCGCTACGACACCGACCGCACGGAAAAAATGGCCGCTTCGCCGTATTTCACCAGCGTGGACGATGATCCGGCAGGCGGTAACTTCGCCTTCCGCGTCATGGACGGTTACGCCCATGACGGGCAGGCCGTCATGACATACACATACAATGCGCTCCTTGCTTTTTTCTGATCCGGCGCTGATGCTTTGTCATACCTGATTGACGGGTTCTTCGCCGTTTTTCACCCGCTGGATATTTTCCCAGATCGTGCGGTGGGCACGGCGGAAGAAACCGGTTGTGACGCCGGCAATATGCGGCGTGATAATAACGCGCCTCTGTATTTCCTCTGGCAGATGAAGAAGCATGTGATCTTCCTGCACCGGTTCCGGCGCAACCGTATCAAGGCCGGCACCGATGATTTTTCCCGCCAGCAGCGCGTCTTTCAGCGCGGCGTTGCCGACGATTTCACCCCTCGCCGTATTGATAAAATATGAACCGTTCTTCATCTGTCCGAAAAATGACGCATCGCACATGCCTTCTGTTTCCGGCGTCACCGGCACGTGGATACTGATAATATCGCACTGCGCAAGCAGTTCCTTCTGAGGGAGATAGTGCGCATGGTACTTCTCCTCCGTTTTTTCATCTTTCGGCGTGCGGCAGGTATAGTACACGCCCGGCCCAAAGGGGATCAGCAGCCGCGCCGTCTCCTGCGCGATGGCGCCGAAGCCGACAAGTCCGACCTTCAGCTCGGAAAGCTCGGAAATGCCGTGCAGCATCAGCCAGCTCTTGGTTTCGATCTGCTTTCCCCGCAGGACATTCTGATAGCCGGGAATGACGCTCCGAAGCAGCGCCAGCATCAGCATCACCGTGTGCTCCGCCACCGCAGCCGCATTCGCGCCTTTCTGGTTGCACACATAGATGCCGTGTTCCTTTGCATAGGAAACATCAATCCGGTTGAACGCAACGCCCTCGGAATGAACCAGCTTCAGCTGCGGCATGTGCGACATCTCATTGGCCGTAAAAGGCGTGATGGCATCGACTATGACAGCGTCGGCATCGGCGCCCGCCTCGATCACGCCTTCTTCCGGCGTGTCAATCGGAATCACCGTGATCCGGCTTTCCTTTACAATCGGCAGATCCGGCAGAAATTTCTTCGTTCGCTCCCTGTCACCAAGTACCAGTACATTCATATCGATATCCTTCTTTCTTCTGCGGCGCGGCTTACGCAAGCTGCCCAGGCAGTCTGCGCTTTATCTTTTCCGGAAACGAGGCATCAAACCGGGCAAAGGCCGCCGGATTTTTCTCTGCGGCGCCGTATCCTTCCGGGTCCGAAAACGTGCCCCGGACATGCTGCAGATATCCCTCTTTCAGCTCCCTGACCAGCAGATATTCCGCATCCGGATCGGGCTGATAGCGGATGCCTCTTGTCTTTGCCGGGACGAAGCCGGATTTTTCATAGAACCGTATGCTGCCGGTGATCAGCAGTGCGCCGCCGCCCAGGGCAGCCGCCCGCTTCATGGACTCATTGAGAAGCCGCTTGCCCAGACCTTTGCGGCTGTAATCCGGATGAATGCTGAGCGGGCCGAATGTCATCACCGGAAGCTGCGTCCCGTCTGCACAGCAGATGGCAGAATGCACATACATGATCTGGCCGATAATCCTGCCATCTTTTTCCATCACAAGGTCCAGCTCCGGGATAAACTCGCTGCGCGGGCGAAAACAGTGCAGAATATAATGCTCCGTACATCCCGGATGGTAGACGTTCCAGAATGCTTCCCGCACCAGCTCCTCTGTTTCCCTGTAATCTCTGCAGGTTTCTCTGCGTATAAGATAATCTGAATTCATATGGTTTTCGCTCCTGCATATAGTAAATAAAATACGCCTGTCATGCAGGCGCGGTCAACACGCCCCGGATAAAAAAAGATCCCCGCTGCAGACAGCAGACGCTGCCGCCCCGGTCAGAAATCAATCAGGTAAATGCCGATCTCGATTCTCACATATTTTTCCGATTTATGTATATCTGCAATGTGCGCTGTCAGCAGTTTCCCCGCATCCATCAGCCGCGCAAAGACCAGATTGTCTTTTTCCGGGATGTACCCAAGCTTCTGCCTGTCTTTCGTGAGGACCAGAATCGCATTATCGTCATAGCGGTTCTGCTCGCGCTGCAGGGTCAGGGGATCGCCGACGCTGATCCGGTCAAATACGCTGCGGTCTGCAATGTAGCTGGTGCCGGCCACGTGGGTATCAAATAGATGGATTTCCTTCGTCAGCGGTTTCAGCACATTGCCGATTCCCTGTTCCTGAATAGTGTGTATCAATTCCCCCTGCTGCTGCGGGGTAAGGTCATTATGATCGCTCATTTTTCTCCTTTGCTGACCGGCAGGCTGTATTATTGCCGATAGGACCAGACAATCCGAAGCCCCGGCTGTGCGAGCAGCTGATCGGCTGTATTGCTGAGTTCTTCGAAATATTTCTGATAATCTTCAATTTCCTGCTTCAGTTCTTCTTCTTTGCGGCTCGTCTCATCCGGATTTTCCAGAAGCGCGCCAAGACAATACGGATCCGTGGTGCGGATCGTGTGAATTTCTTCTTTGAGGTCAGATATCTTCTGCTGCAGCTCCCGGGAGGACAGGTCCGCCGCCGGAATACTGCCGCCATGCAGCACCTTCTGCACGAGCACCGATATCTCCGTCAGCGCTTTCAGATCATTTGCGGCGTATGCCTCTTCCGCCCGCGCCCAGAGGTCCCGGATGGTTTCATTTTGCATGGCTTCCGGGTAAATATCCGGATGGATCTGCTTTGCAATGGAACGGTAAAGCTGCCGGACTTTCCGAACGGTGTCGGCATCGCTGATTCTTGCTACCAGGCTGTCCCGTGCATCTTCCATCAGATCATCCAGACTCTGCTGAAACAGGGTCATCTCCGTCTCAATCTGCTCCTTCATCTCATCCATGTTGAGGACGCTTCCGGAATTGATCGCCCGCATGATAAACGATATCTCCTTCTTCTTCCGTATACAGTCGACCTGCAGGCGGAAACTTTCTGTAAGAAGCTGCCCGAAAATTTTCAGATAGGCTGTCCAGATACTGCCGGCTTCCTTTTTCAGCTGGTCTCTCTGCAGGATCAGGCTTTCATACTGCTGGTAAAGCGGTCCCGTTATGTCCTGCAGTTCATTATCGTCACTCATCCGATCATTTCCTTTCCCTCTCGTTCATTTCTTATACCGATCGTCACAGCAGCAGGGATTCGCCTCAGGAATGCTGCCGCCGTCGATTTTTCCGCTGCACCTTCTTTCCCTCAATTATACAACGGACCTGTGTAAAAATCTTTCCTCAATGACATTTCCCCTTGAAAATACCGCCCTTTCCGCGGCAATATCATGTATGATATAGATACCAGCTATCGTGCACAGATTTCCGGCCAGCGGCTGCAAAGCGACTAAGGACCGGGACCATAATATCAAGGAGGTGCCATCTATGGGAAACAAAACAAATATCAACCTTTCCGATTATCAATGCGAAGGATGCGGGCACCACTGTCCGCTTTCCCATCCGCACTGCAAGAAGGGTAAACGGGCGCGCAAGCTCCTGCTTGCCAGCGGCGGAGCCGATATGCAAAGCAAATTCTACAGCAGAAAGAAAAAGAAGAACGGAAAGAAAAAAGACAAGAAGAAAATGAAGAAGGCTGCGATGCTCGAGATGCGCCTGTCGAGGCTCAGCGAGGATGAGCAGAAGCTCCTGCAGCAGCTTCTTAGCAAAATGCTGGATGACGGCAATAACGGCAGCTGACGGGCTGCGCCTTTGTCCGCCATGCGGCGATACAAGCTGCCGCCCACTATCAGCTTCATGCCATGTTAAACAGCCCCTTGCAATATTGCGCATGGGGCACGCCTGTCCGGCCGATCAGCATAAAACGGCAGCCGGCTTCTTAAAAAAACAGTACCGGAGCAGAAATGCTCCGGTACTGTCATCTGACAATATTACCGCAGATCAACATAGCTTGCATAAATCAGCGGCACGGTCACCGCGTTTCCGAGAACCGCCGTATAGGTGTAATTGCCGAAGGCAGACCCATAGATATCCACCATATCATCTTCAATGAAGCTGCCCTGATCTGCTGTGTAGTAAACATAGATGGTGTCGTCATAATAGCCGTAGCCTTTATCCGTTACATTGACACGCATTGCCGATATCGAATCGCCCTGTATTACCTGAACAACCTTGCCGGTAAATTTAAAGCTCTGGTACTTATAGTTATCCGGATTGCGCAGCAGGTCGTCATAGGCAACCGTACCGCAGGAAGCTTTATAACCCTCTTCTGACTGCGTGCTGCACTGAATATCGACGGTCGTCGTCAGATCTCCATAATGAATTTCCACGGTAGAGGTCTTGTCTGCTTCCAGTGTAACCGGTGCGGTTACCGTCCAGTCCTTGACTGTTTCGGTGGAGTCGTCCTGATATCTTGCCGTGACCGTCATATCTGCATTTCCGCTGTCAATGGTTGTCCCTTCTTCCGTACTGCCGGAATAGGATGCTTCAATGCCGGTGGCTGTCTTATCTGAACATGCAATATCCAAAGAGGCTGTAAGGCCATCATACTCGGCATTGATGGTAACCGTTCCGTCTTTCTGCAGAGTCTCTTCTTTATCAATCTTCAGATCCTTGGCTGCAACATCCTTCCTGCCGCCGTTTTTCAGAATCTCATAGGCTTTCAGACCTTTGGTATCTTTATTGATCACCGTGCCTTCCGACGTGTCGCCGGAATATTCCAGTGTCAGGCTGACTGCTTCGCTGGTGGAGCATTCCACTTTCAATTTACAGGATACATCCTTGTAATCGACCGTAACAGAGGAAACGGTGTCCGCTTTCAGCTCCTCCGGGTTTTCAATCGTCCAGCCTGAAACCTCTTTGCTCGTATTGTTGTCATAATACGCTATCACAATAATATCGTCGTTATTCTCATCAAGGACGGTTCCTTCTTCGGCATCGCCCTGATATTCCGCTGAGATTCTCTTGAGGCGCGGCTGCGGCGTGATTGCTGCAATCACGATGAGCAGTACGAAGACTGCTGCTGCGATACCGAGTATTTTTTTTGCCTTCTTATTCCCTGGCTTTTTAAATTTCAGCTTTAATGGTGCTTTTCCGGCATCCTCCTCTGCATGCTCCGTCTTGCCTGGCTTTTTCAGCTTAGCCGGCTTTTTCAGCAGCAGTTTCTTCTTAGGGTGCGCACCTTTATTCTCCGGCGCGCCCGGCTTCTCTTCCACCTGCGCACTCTCACTTTCCGGCGCGTCCGGCTTCTCTTCCGCCTGCGCGTTCTCATTCTCCGGCGCGCCCGGCTTCTCCTCCGCCTGCGCGTTCTCATTTTCCGGCGCGCCCGGCTTCTCTTCCGGCTTTACGCTCTCGCTTTCCGGCGCGCCCGGCTTCTCTTCCGGCTTTACGCTCTCGCTTTCCGGCGCGTCCGGCTTCTCTTCCGGCTGCGCACTCTCGTTTTCCGGCGCGACCGGCTTCTCTTCCGCCTGCGCACTCTCATTCTCCGGCGCGACCGGCTTCTCCCCCGACTGCGCACTCTCATTCTCCGGCGCGACCGCCTGCGCACTCTCGCTTTCCGGTGCGACCGGCTTCGCCTCCGCCTGCGCGTTCAGCTTATCATCCATGTAGACAATTTCAGCATCCGCCAGACTGCTGCCGCAATGATTGCAGAAATTCGCACTTTCGGCGTTCATATACTTACATGATGGACAAATCTTATATTTCATATCTCCCCGGCCTGTGATCACAGAAGCAAGATCATTCTTTCCTTTCTCAATATTCTTGTATTCAGCTGCGGTGATGGCTTCTGTAAACCGTCCGTACCCGATTATGCAGGCGGGACGGCTTCATCGTTTCCTTTATTATAGGCAGAACAGGTGGGTAATAATCTTCCCTCAATGCACAGGGAATGCGCGGCAGATTTTCAGGCTATACGCAAAAACCGGGACATCGCTGTCCCGGTTTTCACATTGCTGTCAAAGACGCTCACCGAGCTGGAACAGGACGGCATCGTCCAGCGAAAAGAATATATGGAAGTGCCCGCCAGGGTGGAATACAGTGCGACTCCGCTGGCCAGTGAACTCAAGCCGATTATCTATGCACTGGCGAAGTGGGGAAACAGCCTGCCGGAAAAAGAAAAATGAGCGGCGGCAGATTTCTCTGCCGGCCGCCCGTGCGGATTATTTTCTCTTTTTCCTGCTTTTCGCATCGCGCCGTATCTCCTCAAGACATCCATCCGGCACAACACCTTTCTGCCGGTAGGATGACACGGCTTCGCTCATTACCCTGAAATTCAGTTCGGTGCCATCCGGGTCCGCCGCATAATCCGCGGCCCGGTCCGCCCCGATGCCCAGTTCTTCTGCCTGCTCAGCTGCATCCATATTGGCGCCGAGGAAAACAAACTCCCAGTGATATTTTTCTTTCTGCCGCCGGATCATAGCTCTCACCTGCGTCGTGGAATACCGACGGCTTGCATTTTCCAGGCCATCTGTAATAATCACAAACAGAACTTTGCCGGCTCTGTATTCCTCGGCCGTACGCTTCTGCACATCACCGATCCTGCTGACTGTAAGACCAATCGCATCATTCAGCGCTGTACAGCCGCCGACCTGATAATCCTGCTCTGTCAGCGGCCTGACTGCCGGCAGATCAATCCGGTCATGCAGGAGCTCAATCTGATTGTCAAAGAGAACCGTCGTAATTCTGCATTCCCCGTCCTGCTTCTTCTGCTTCTGGAGAAAAGCGTTATATCCGCCGATCGTATCACTCTCGAGGCCTGCCATGGAACCGCTCCGGTCCAGAATAAAAACCAGTTCTGTCATATCTTTTTTCATTATCAAAACCCCCTGTCTGTTTCAGACTGTCTCCTCTTTTGCTGTTTTCAGTTTATCAGATCAGACTCTCCGGCAGGTCGTTTTCAAAGCGACATTTCGCAAGACACCGGAACACATAAAATTACCCCCCAGGCAGATAGGGGAATATTCTCTGCCTGGGGGTATTCGGAATCACGGCTTTATTGCAGTAGTCAACAAATATTGGACACGAAATTAATTTTTTTAGTCGCTTAAAACGGATAGCTATACAATTCGGGCAACACTTCTAACATCCCTTCAGAAATAGCTGGGCATATGCCGCCGACA
>Ga0256406_1007426_pt1 | contig 10405 bp, 4 predicted proteins | sample RumenRJG_03DNA_FD_185986 | JGI IMG/M metagenome (GOLD analysis project Ga0256406, IMG submission 185986) | Bovine rumen microbial communities from Lethbridge, Alberta, Canada - RJG_03 | ecosystem: Host-associated > Mammals > Digestive system > Stomach > Rumen | place: Canada: Alberta | collected...
CAGGGTCGGACGGTATCGGCCGCCCTGGTTCGCGTCCTTGCAGGCGGTCTCGGTGATGTGCGCAGCGTCCTTGCCGAGGGCCTTGCGGATGTAGTCGGAGACGACGAAATCGTCCTGGGATGTGTCATAGTACACGTAGCGGTAGCCGAAGTTGGCATACTCCGCGTTTGAGCTGCCACCGCAGTCCCAGCCGGCAATGATGAGGGCCGTGGCCGTGTCGGTGTCGCTCGTCCTGAAGGTTCCGAAGGTGCAGTTGGCAGAGACCATGGCGGAGGCTGCCCCGACGGTCGTGCTCAGGGGGATATAGTCGTCGCCCAAGCCGTCGTTTATGACGGCGGAGAGTCGCTTTGCGGTGTCATCCCAGGTGTAGATGTAGCAGCGGGCTGCGTCGGTCGGGTTGTCATGGTTCGTGGGTGCGGAGACGGTGATGGCAAGCTCTTCTCCGCCGCGGCGGTCGAGGTCGCCGCCGGCCAGGGTGACCACCGGGGCCTTCATGAGCTGCATTCGAGCGGTGGGGTCATCCTTGCTGTTGCGAATCTGGTTAAGCTCATCATCTGTGACGTAGTAGGACGCCTGGCCGCAGTCCACCCACTCCTGGGTGTGGCTCCAGGAGCTGTCGGACTGCAGGTCCCACATGTCGACGCAGGCCAGGCGCTCGCCGTTCTCGTCCTTGTAGCAGCCCGTGTAGCAGAAGACCTCGTCCACGCCGTCTGCGTCCACGTCCGCGGCGGCCACTTCGAAGTAGGCGTCGTACTCCTGCAGGTAGCCGGCCCGGAGGTACGCCAGCTCGTCAGTGTAATCATTCACCTGGATCTGACTGTCATTGACCGTGGGGCTGAGGCTCGCGACTTCCGTGCGGTTCCCCTTTGCGTCAAGCGAGAATACCTTTACCGCAAAGGCGCCGCTCAACTGCCGATTGCCGACCATGGTGTAGTACTGACTCCCATAGGCACGCAGCTCGACGACGTGGTCCTTGTAGCCGCTGCCAAGGTCTGCCGAGACACTGGTGGCATACTTGCCGCTGAATCCGTTGTTGGTAGACCCCTTGATGACGTCATTCTCGTTGTCGCTGAGCGGCGAGTAGTAGCTAACGCCCTTTTGAACCATATCCACGGCTATCCCTGAATCGCCGCTCGTACCGTAGAGCTCGTTGATCGGCCAGAACAGATAAGCTCCGCCCATCCCTCCGTAGTCGTCAGAGATCGTGGTGTAGCCAATCAAACCTTCCGCGTACGTATTGGCATCGTAGAGCTGGTTGAGCTTCCCCCGCAGCGTGTATACGTTGTTTCTGGCGCCGTTGGCTGCCATGTAGACCTCGTCGTCGCTCAGCAGGGTGGTGCTCACGTTCTCGTCGTTGCCATAGGGGGCATAGGTGCCGGCGTCACCGGTATCGTCCGAGACGGTGAGGCCAAGGGCGGAGTACGCATCGGTGCTCAGCTGGCTGCCCTCCGAGTAGGGTCCGGGGCTCAGCTCGTCGTTTGCCAGCGCCGTCATGGGCAGGGCGGCAAATGCGAGCACCGCCGCGACCGCACCGGATACGACGGGCAGCCACCGCGTGCGTGTGGGGCGCGTTGTCATGGTCGCTCCAATCCTAGAAAGTCCACCTGCTCGGCTGATTCTGCCTGCAGGCTATAGGTGTTCAGCTTCTAGGTGATTTTCGACGGCATGAAAGCAACGCGCGTCATCCCAAAGTATGAGGGCGCAGCAACATGGGACGACTGCAGCAGCCAGGCGGAGGGACCGGACACAACCGGAAGAGCGCCGTGGATACGCGCGACACACCAGGGGTCCCGGACGATTCAAAGCGCGGGACGATTCGTACCAGGTTCGTTCCACCCGGACGATAGATACGAAAACAGGCCAGAGGACATAGCCTCTGGCCTGCGAGTTTATGGTGGGCGTTAGAAGATTTGAACTTCTGACCTCTTCCGTGTCAGGCTCGAGGCGGCTCGCTGCGCCTAGCCCTCTCGCGCATGTCCTCTATCTTATCCGCGTCGATCATTCCCCCTCTGGCCCTCCCAACGTCGCAGACCGAAGCAACGACATTGTCGGGCCGACCGCGGGTGGTCGACGCGCCCATGCTCGCACCCGAAAGTTTTCGTGCTCAGACCCGAAATCTTTCGGCGCTAAAACCCGCAGCTCCGAGGCTATCAAACACAAGATAATAGAGGGGCACTGGCGCGATGCGCCGGCGCCAAGGTCGATTCGTCTGCGAAAAACAGGCTGGCGTCACCTTTGCTAGAAGCCGGTTGGGGCTAAGCGGCCTTCTTCTCGCCTGGCTTGCCCTCGGGGAAGATGATCTTGAACGCAAAGAAGTAGATGACCATGGAGACGCCACCGGTGATGAACGTCACCAGGATGTTGTAGATTGCCGGGTCAACGTAGACCTGTGCCAGCGGAATCCACAGCCCGTTGACGGCATTGCAGAAAAACGAGATCAGAATCCATGCGATGAGGTACCAGAACGCCTGGCGGGGAATGGAGCCATGGCTTCTGAAGGTTATGTTCCTCTGCAGCGGGAAGTTGATGCATTGCGCGAGGAAGGTTCCCAGCTCATAGGCAAGGAAGTAGCCCAAACCTCCTCCTATGATCACATGTCCTGCAGCATCACGCGCAATCTCATATCCCAGGATGTTCCAGCGAAAGGACACCCCAAACAACGTCATGGGGATCTGCGGCCACATGAACTCGACCCCTGCGAGCTCGAGCCCAAAGGCATAGGGGAGGATGGTAAACGCGAGATACTGAAAAAGAGTGGTGATCACGCTGAAGATGTAGTAGAACACGAGCTCATGGGCAAGCGTGGCGTGCTTCTTGTCGCTCCCCGTGGAGGGAAGCTTTGCCTGCAAGCCCTTGAAGAGCCCGTCTTTCGAGCGTTTGCCTTTCAATCTATGCCCCCCTCTCGCTTTCGGTTCTGTCGCTCGCGCGTACCGCAATCTGGGCCTCGGCAGCACCATGGGGGCTCGTTGCGCTCAGCGTCACGAGCCCCGCACCAGAGGGCCGTACGACGGCCATCGCCTCGCCAAAGTAGGTGTCCGTGACATGGGAGAGATAGCTCCGCTCGTTGTACGGCGCGGCGCTTCCCAGGGCAACAAGCTCTCCGCCATCGACGGAAACGCATATCTCGCCTGATGCAAGCGGCTTGGTGATGCCCTGCTCGTCCGCATACCGCAGCCTTACGAACCCAAGCTCGTCAGGGGCTATCTGCCCCTGTTCCGCCTCGACGAATAGCTCGGTCTTCTTTCCCGCACTCCTTAGGGACGCGGTGGAGGTCACCGTCCCCGTGGAGTCAAGCGCCTCGGCAATGAGCTTTCCGGCGTGATAGGGCACGTCGAAGCTGACGCGAAAGTCCGCGCCTACGGGTTTCTCGCCCTGCGGGGTCCCGTTGAGCAAGAGGCGCACGCGGGCGGCGCGGGCGTAGACCTCCACGTGCGCCTTTCTGCCCTCGCAGCCGTCCCACGCCCAGCTCTCCCGTGCGTTGGACATGCGCCACGCGGAGGGGGAATGGGTGTCCGTGGTGTGGTTGACCGGCACCACCCCCAGCGCGACGGTCCTCTGGCCGTATGCGACCTGAAGATAGGCCATCTCGGCCAGGGGCTTTCCCGTCAGGTCGATCCTTCCCGCCCCAGCTGCCACCCAGCCCAGGGATTTCTGCAGGTTGGGTGCCACGTCACGGTACTCCCAGGCGCCAATGCCGACCTCGCCCAGATAGTCTTGGGCGGACCAGACGAAGTCGCCGATGAGTCGTGGGTTGTTGGCGGCAGTGTTCATGAAGCGCCCCGCGTCGGAGCAGAAGGTCTCTGTGCCCAGGATCATGCGCTCAGGGTACTTCTGCAAGTCGTGTCTATAGCGGCGTATGCCGTAGTTGTAACCTGCCACGTCCATGGCAGCGAAGGCATCGCGCGTGAGCCTGTCACAAGCTGGAAGCATGGCGCCTGCCTTCATGAAGCCGGCGCCCATGAGGCCGGCAAGTCGGTTGAAGAAGGCCGAGCCGGATTCACCCCCCTTGCCCTTTGCAGCGCGCTCCGCTTTCTTGTCCGAGTAGACGCCAAGGCCAATGGAGCTCAGGAAGTTGAAGAAGATGTTGACGCCGCAGGTCACTGGGCGAGTGGGGTCCTGGGAGTGCAGCGTCTCGGTCATCCTGCGGGTAAGCTCGATGCCTCGCCCCTGTGCGGTTTCCGAGACCTCGTTGCCGATGGAGTACATGATCACGGATGGGTGGTTGTAATCCTTACCCACCATTTCTGCGAGGTCACGAACGTAGTTCTGCTCGACTTTGTCCGCGTAGTCAAAGCGGGTCTTGTGGATGTACCACATGTCCGCATACTCATCCAGGACGAGGAGTCCCAGCTCATCGCAGGCGTCCAAGAACGCGGCAGAGCAGGGATTGTGCGCGCAGCGAACCGCGGTGAAGCCAGCCTCGCGCAATATGCGCGCCTTGCGCCGCTCTGCAGTGGGGTGTCCGGCGGCGCCGAGGATGCCGTTGTCGTGATGCACACAGCCACCCTTGAGGATGGTCCGCTCGCCATTGACGAGAAGCCCCTCCTCCTTGCTCAGCGACACCGTGCGAATTCCAAAGCGCACGTCACGGACGTCATCACCAGCCTGCACATGGCAGGTGTAGAGCTTGGGGCTGGCGGGGGACCACGTACGGGCGGCAGGGAGGGAGAATGCGGCCACGCCACCCCTGGTCGTGCCCCTGGCCAGAATCGTCGAGCCGTCAAGCAGCTCGATTGCCGCCTCTCCGCCGTCGCTCGTGCGCACCTCAACGGAAATAGCCGGCGGGTTGATGCCGGTGGTTGTCACGCGGATGCCGTGTGGCAGCACGTGGCGTGCGGGCAGGACCCACAGCCAGACGGGACGGTAGATGCCCGTGCCGGTGTACCAGCGGCTGTTGGGCTGATCGGCGTTCAGCGCCTCAACCTCCAGGAGGTTCCTCTCTCCCACGCGGACCGCGTCGGAGACGTCCAGCGTGAAGCCCGTGTAACCGTAGTCATGCGTGCCCACGACCTTGCCGTTGATGCGAACGGTTGCATTGTGGTAGACGCCCTCGAACTCGAGGAGGACGCGGCCGCCCTCGCCCAGGTGGTCGACCTCAAGCGTGCGCTCGTAGAGGTAGTCTCTTGCTCGGATCCACCCCAGGTTCTCCCCGGAGGGAGCCCCTGCCTCGCGGGGGTCCCAAAGCATGGCATCGTGGGGAACGTGGACCGCTTGTGCCTCTGTGGCAAGCGCCCCTTTCGGGCGACAGGTCCAGCCATCGCTAAGCTGCGTACGCACGGTTTGCCCCCTCCTTGCGCCCACGGACGCCAAGGGCGCTCGCCAGGTTGAGAAGGACTGCGGGGGCAAGCAGCACGAAAGCCAATATCATGCCCATGTCGATGCCCTCCTGAGAGATGCCGAGCAAGCCGGTCATGAAGTAGATGCAGCGACGGTTCATGATCATTCCCTGCGTGAAGCCCGTGAGCAGGGCGCTGGCAACGGGGCCAAGGCCGCTGGAATCCTTGAAGAGCGCGATCGCGCTCGTCGCTATCGTGGCGGCGTAGAGCAGGATCAGCACTGCGTCGTAACCGTAGGAATCGTTGGCAGAGAGCAGATAGGAGCCAAAGCTCACGCAGGTGAGGGCCAGGGCCACGACGCCAAGGACGAAGCCCGCCCCATGGCGCGCGCGAGCGGAGGACACCTGGGCAGCCGGGGCATCTCCCGCCTTCTCCACCAGGCCCTTGAACTTATTACGAGAGCGCAGGTAGAGTATGGAGAAGAGTGCAGTGAGCCCAAGCAGGGCGCAGTCGACCGTGAGGATGGCGCGCTGCCAGCCCGGCATGACGTCCGCTATGGTGGAGGACTCCGAGACGCCGTTCATGGCGAGGCTGTTCACGTTCACGTAGAGAATGCGGTGGCAGGCCTCACGGACCGAGCGCAGGAGCTTGCCATCTGACGTAAGGCGCTCCGCCGAGAGCTGCTTCTCGTATCGCCCGGGGATGAAGACCGCGAACTTGTCCGTGCCACAGGTGATGCTGTCCCCGTACATGTAGGGCATGATTGCGTTGTCGCTCACCACGTAGCCGTCGAAGCCCCACTCTCCGCGCAGGATGTTGTTCTGCAGCTCGGGCGTGAGGCCCATCCAGGTGCAGCCAACGCGCGCAAGCGTGGTCATCACATTGTGGGCGTGACCAACGGCGATGCTTCCCTCGTAGGCGCGCAGGCCGTTCTCCCGGGCGGTCTGCTCGTTCATGAAGGTCGAGAGGCCAAAGCGATTGGTCTCGTAATCGTTGAAGCAGAAGTGCTTGGGGCAGGCAACCAGGCCGTTGGACTGCATGCCTGCAACCTGCTGGGCTCCCAGAATGTACGTGGCCTGGGAGTCCTCCGAGAAGTACTCGAAGTTGCGGCCGGAGTAGGGGCTGCGGTGCAGGTTGATGCCCGGCGCCCACGTGCTGGACTGGTCCGTATAGAAGGCGTCTTCGCCCATCATGACGCCCAGGTCATACACAAGGCGCTGGTTGAAGGCACAGGCCACGAGGCTCTCGGACGGATACATGCGCGGGTTAACGCTCGAGTAGGAGCTGACGCCCTCGAAGATCGTATCGCCGTCATCGTAGCGCGAGGCGTAGTTGGTGACCGCGCCTGAGGGACCGTCGTTTTCGATGGTGCCCGCATAGCCCAGGGACTTTACCGGCTCTGTTCCACTGAAGTCCTTGCCGACCAAGCTGGTCATCTCGTCCAGGGTCATCTGGTTGAGCAACTTGTCCCATGCTGGGTCATCATAGGCCTTGCCGCGCATGGAGATCAGCTTGAGGTCTCCCTTTGCGCCGGTGATGATGGAGTCGTCCGCCTCGCCCGCCTTGTACTCCTGGTGGAGGAGCAGCTTCTTCATGGCGTCGTTGGCAGAGACGTTCTTCACGGGCGTGGGCCAGCTGCCCTCCCAGTCGCTACGCGTAAGGTACTTGACGGTGCCGGGCTCGTAGGTGTTTAGGTCCGCCTTGTCCATCTGGTTGGTGATCGTCCCGCCGTTCATGTGGTGCGTTCCGGCGTATGTGGTGAAGCCCTTGTCGCTAAAGGTGGGGTTCGAGAAGGTCCTGAGCCTGTCGAGCTTCCACGCAGCCGTCTTGGATGCATCCCCCTTCGCGTCCATGCCGTCTGCGGTGGTGTATCCCTGCGCAGCAAGCACGTTGTTGAGGGCGTCGTGTGCGTTCTCGCCTATGGCAAACCAATAGTCTCCCGCGTCCAGAATCCAGGTCTTCGCGGCGTTCGAGTCATAGCTGCAGATGCTGTAGAGGTCCATGGAGAGCTTTATGTCCTGGGACTCGCCCGGCTTCAGCAGCTTGGTCTTGCCAAAGTCGACCAGCTGGATGCCTGCCTTCTCCACGCCGTTTGCGCGGTCATAGTCCGTATAGGGGGTCTGGACGTAGAGTTGGACGGCGTCCTTGCCGCTCGCGTCCCCGGTGTTGGTCACCCGGACGGTTGCGTGTATCACGTCATCCGTCACGTCAAAGCTGGTGAGTTCCTGGTCGAATTTGGTATACGAGAGGCCGTAGCCAAAGGGGTAAGAAACCTCTTGCGAATAGTTCCAACCGTTGGTCGAGGCGTAGGTACCTGCCTTACCCGAGGCGTTACCCTGTCCCATGACGCAGTCCACGTAGCGGGTCTCGTAATACTTGTAACCCGTGTAGATGCCCTCGGCCTGCACGAGGTACTTGGTGTTGTGCTCCGCCGTGCCGTTCGAGGACGCCTTCAACAGCTCGTCTGCGTTGGCGTAGGTGAAGTCACCATGGTTCTGGAGTGCGGGGCTCGAGAGCGAGCTGACTGCGTAGGTGTCCGACGTATGGCCGGAGGGATTTACCTTCCCCGCCAGGATCTTGCCCACGGAGTTGGCTCCACGTGCACCCAGGCCGCCTGCCTGGATGATCGCATCCACCCCGTCGTCCCTTTCGAGCTCATCGATGGAGAGCGCGGACGGAGAGTTGACGAGGACGATAACCGTGTCAAAGTTGCCCTCGGCTTCCTTGATCACGTCCTTCTCGGCATCAGTGAGCTGGTAGTAGCTGGTGCCATCCTCAAAGTCGCCGATGGGTGCCTCGTTGCTCTCGCCAGAGTTTCTGGTGAGTACGACCAGGCACGCGTCATGGTACTTGGCATAGTCGCGGTCCTTTGGGTACTCGGAGACGGGAACCTCGCCCAGACGATACGTCTCCCTGCCACGAGCGCCGCCGGAATTGCGGCTGTAGTCGCTCTTTGAGTAGAAGTCCCACATGGTGGGGTTGACGGAGTACCCCGCCGACTCGAGACCCTCTTTGAGCGTCTTGTTGATGCTCGTTCCGACGTTGCCGATGATCCCCGCGCCAGAGGCGCCCCCATAGACGAGGTCCGTCGAGCCGCGTCCCAGGCAGGTGATGTTCTTCACCCCTCTGAGTGGAAGTGCGCCATCGTTCTTGAGCATTACGATGCCCTCGTCCGTGGCATCCTCGCAGAGCTTGAGCTTGGCACTGAGCATATCATCAATCGAACTGTAGGAGCTCTTGTAGTACGTGGTGTCAGTCGTGTCGCTCTTAGGCGTCTCCACCTCCGTCGACTGCTCACCCAAGAAGCTGTTGATCTCACGGACGTATGAGCCTGCCAGCATGTACAGCGCTAGCACGAGCGCGCCCATGGCACCCAGTATTGACGCAAGGCCACGCCAGGCTCGTGCCCTTCTCCCTTGCTTGCGCCGCCGCGCCTCTGGGGAAGCTTTCTTCACCCTGTCCTTGCTCATTCGATCACCTTCCCTGAAAAAACGCCGACCGATGCCGCAATTTTCCAAATGAGGAGGAGGAGAGATAATGTCCTCAGACCCTCGGTCCGATGGGCGACTTACCCTATCCGACTCGTGCGTCAGGAATCACGCAGGAAGGTTGAGGAATGCTGACTGACTACCTCCACGAGCTCATGAAGCAGGAGGCTGTCGCCGGGGGCGACAAGCCCAAGCAGCATGGGGTCGGCCCGGAGGTTGGTCACTACGTGAGGGATATCACGAGTCCGATCTCCCTGTACTGCTGGTGCCTCGAGAGGGGCAGCTCGCTCACGGTCTTGCGCGAGACGCTCAATGAGCGGGGAATGTGCTTTACCACGGATGTATCGGGTGTCGATAGGACGGCGACTCACCAGCACGGTTACATCGAGGCGATGTTCGTGTTAGGCGGTACCCTCCACCAGGTCATCTTGGGGAAGGACTATTACTTTTGCGGGGGAGACGTGGTCTTCATCAGCCCCGAATCCCCCCACTTCGAGTGCTTTGAGGACTCTTGCACCGTTGCCTTTCTCAATGTGAAGGAGGCCCTTCTTCGCAACATCGCCACCCAGTACCGGGATTCCCATTACGCCAGCGTGGTGACTAAGCTCATCCTGGACGATTCCTCCTACAGTCACGTGCGCTTCTCACCCAAGGCGGGCATTGGGAAGGCACGGAAAGGCGGCATCCCCCCAGAGTCTGTTGAGTCTGTGCTTGAAGAAATAGCGCACGAGATAGTGGCTGATGAGGCTGGGTCGGAGCTGGTGGTGTCTGGACTCGTCCTTCGTCTGACCGAGCGGTTGGGCCGCAACTATAACGCGAGTATCGCTCCGCAGGACCGAGGGCTCCTTGACGCGGCGCGCCTTGAGGACATCGCGCGCTACATTCGTAGCAGACCTGCGGACGCCTCCGTAGAATCCCTTCAGCGCCGCTACCACTACAACGCGGATTACTTCAACCGGTTGGTAAAAAGGCAGACGGGCGAGACGCTCTCCCAGTTCCGACAAGACCTGCGGCTGACGGAGGCGGCACGTCTGCTGTCGCAGACGGATTTGCACGTTGATGCCATTGCCTCCTACGTTGGATATCACAACCGGGGGTTCTTCTACCGCATCTTCTCCGCGCGCTACGGAATGACTCCAGCGAAGTATCGCGCGGCGGCGCGCCATCAGTGAGATGAGGGGAGTGAGCAGCAATCGGCTCTGCCTTGGTTGACACTTTTTTGGGGTACGCGCCTCAGTATTCGATAACATGCGTACCAAACGTGGACCAAACCCATGCGCCCCAGTCGTGAGCACTTAATGGGAGAAAAAAGCAGCCCAGAGAAATGGCCTCTGAGCTGCGAATTTATGGTGGGCGTTAGAAGATTTGAACTTCTGACCTCTTCCGTGTCAGGGAAGCGCTCTCCCCCTGAGCTAAACGCCCGATTATGTGCGTCGCCTGCGCAACGCCTGAACCACTATACGGGAGCTCGCCGACAAAAGCAACGAGAAACCTGGCTGAATGCCACCCTCCCAGCTTCTCCACATTCGGCGGTGGATTGAATTTGTAAGCGCAACACTGCATTCCGAAGCGCAACGTTTGCATCAAGTCCTGCAGAATGCGGCGGAAGCGTTGCGGCAAGGCGTGCAATTCGGCCTTCCG
>Ga0256406_1007428_pt1 | contig 10403 bp, 3 predicted proteins | sample RumenRJG_03DNA_FD_185986 | JGI IMG/M metagenome (GOLD analysis project Ga0256406, IMG submission 185986) | Bovine rumen microbial communities from Lethbridge, Alberta, Canada - RJG_03 | ecosystem: Host-associated > Mammals > Digestive system > Stomach > Rumen | place: Canada: Alberta | collected...
AGACCGGATGAAGGACATCATCGGCCTCGGCATGGCGGCGTTCACGATGCAGCTCACGAACAGCCTCGTCTCCATCTGCTGCAACAACGTGCTCCAGAGGACGGGTGGTGACATCTACGTCTCCGTGATGACGATCGTCTCGAGCGTGCGGCAGATGGTGGAGACCCCGATGTACGCAATCACCGACGGCTCCTCCCCTGTCATCAGCTTCAACTACGGCGCAGGGAAGGCAGACCGCGTCCGGAGGGCGATCTGGTGCATGTTTTTCATGTGCCTTGCCTACGGCGTCCTCATGTGGATCGTAATCCTGACACAGCCGGAGTTTCTCATCTCGATCTTCAGCTCGGACGCATCGCTTCGGAAGGACAGCATCCCGTCCATGGGCCTGTACTTCTCTGCCTTTGTGTTCATGGTGTTCCAGTACTCGGGACAGACGGTCTTAAAGTCCTTAAACAAGAAAAAGCTTGCAATCTTCTTCTCGCTTCTTCGGAAGGCGTTTATCGTGGTTCCGCTCACGTTCCTTCTGCCCTATGTTCTCCACATGGGGACGGACGGCGTGTTCCTGGCAGAGCCCATCTCCAACGTGATCGGCGGCACCGCCTGCTTTCTCACGATGCTGGCGACGGTGATGCCGGAGCTGTCCCGGATGAAGAGAGAAGAAGCGGTAAAGAAGCAGTAACGCACACACCTGTACAAGGGAGGGAAAGGAAATGACACTGGAAGAACTGATGAAGGATAAAGAACTCGGCGCCCGGATCGGACAGATGATGCAGGAGCGGGCAAGAAAGGAGCAGGCGGTAAAGGTCCGGAACTTCAAAGTCCTGAACGCCCACGCAAAGAAGGGACAGATTCTGTTCACAGGCTCCTCTTTAATGGAGCAGTTCTCCGTCGCGGAGATCGCAGCCTCTGCTGGAGTGAATAAGATCATCTACAACCGGGGCATCGGCGGGACGACGACGGATGACTTTCTCCGGGAGATCGACACGGTTCTGTTGGACCTTGCCCCTGCAAAGGTCTTTCTCAACATCGGAACAAACGACATGACGGACAGGATTTATGGAGAGAAGTGGATGGAGCACCTGATGGCCAATTATGAAAAGATCCTGAAGACCGCAAAGGAGAGGATCCCGGAGGCAGAGCTCTACTGCATGGCCTACTATCCGACCAACCACCACGTGAGCGATGATCCCTTCGCAAAGGCGATGCTGAAAGAGCGGACGAAAGAGAACATCGCGCGCTGCAATGCGGGCGTAAAGGCCCTCGCAGAGAAGTACGGATACCACTACATTGACTGCAACAAGGGACTCACGGACGAAACAGGGGAGCAGAGAATAGAATTTGCCATCGACGGCGTCCACATGTATGCGGATGCCTATGAGATCGTCTTTGACAACCTGAAGCAGTACCTCTGAAAAGAGAGAAAACCAAAAAACCACAAAAGTCCATCCGTACCACAGAGCGGGAGAGAGCAGGCAGCGCTTTCTCCCGCTTTTTCCGTATCCGGTGCTTACCCGGCAAGTCCGGCAGTTTCTTCCCATCTTGTTCTTATCCTCTATGCCGCGGTCTGGTAAACTGGAGGAGGCGCTTTATGATATTTTTCGAATTGCACCCTTGTATTTCTGTGCTATCCGAAGTAGCATTATGACGCTTTACCTGAACAACGGTCACTTTTGTGTCAGATATTTCGTCGAGGACAGTGTTATGCCAATCAAATTTACAGGACGGGAAAAGAGAAAGGCGGCAGCCCAGGGCGGCGGCCAGGCGGCCGAACAGCAGGCGCAGCCGCAGCAGAAGCCGAAAAAGAGCAATGCGGGGCTCCTCCGCATCTGCGCCTTCATCGTGGACAAGCGCATGCTCTTTTTCCTGCTCTACATCATCTGGATCATCTTCTCTGTCTTTTCCTCGAGCTGGGTGAAGGTCGACAACAAGCTCTCCGACTACCTGCCGGATTCCACGGAGACAAAGCGCGGCCTGAAGCTGATGGACAAGGAGTTCACGACGTTCGGCTCTGCAAAGATCATGATCGCCAACATCAGCTTTGATGATGCCAAGACGCTTCAGGGCATCATCGAGGAGAAGGACGGCGTGCAGTCCGTTACATTTACCGACGTGGACGCCGACACCTCCGACTTTAAGAAGTACTACAACAACGGCTCCGCCCTCTTCAACGTCACCTTCGACTACGATGAGGACGACGACAGAGCCCTGACTGCCCTGGAGGATGTCGAAACCGCGCTCTCCGACTACAACATCTATGTCGACACGGACATGGGAGATCAGTCCGCGGAGATCATCGAGACCGAGATCAGCAAGATCATGGTCCTCGTCGCCATTGTGGTCGTGACCGTTCTCATCATCACCAGTGAGTCCTTCGGTGAGATTCCGGTCCTTTGCATGACCTTCGTGGTATCGATGGTCATCAACCAGGGCACGAACTTCCTGTTCGGCACGATCTCCTTTGTCTCCAACTCGGTCTCCGCGATCCTGCAGCTCGCCCTGTCCGTCGACTACGCCATCATCTTCTGCAACCGGTTCAAGGAGGAGAAGAGAAACGGCCATGATCCCAGGGACGCCGCCATCGTCTCCCTCTCCAAGTCCATCCCGGAGATCCTGTCCTCGTCCCTGACCACGATCTCCGGCCTGTTTGCCATGGTCTTCATGCAATACCAGATCGGCAAGGACCTCGGCATCGTGCTGATCAAGGCAATCCTCCTCTCGCTCCTCGCCGTCTTCACCCTGATGCCGGGACTTCTTGTGATCTTCTCAGGGCTGATGGAGCGCACGCAGCACAAAAGCTTTGTGCCGAAGATCTCAGGCGTCAGCCACTTTGCCTTTCATACGAGAAAGATCATCCCGTTTGTGTTCTTCTTTTTCTTCGTCGCTGCTGCCGTGCTGTCCCAGAAGTGCCCCTATGTCTACGGCTACTCCACGCTGACGACCCCGATCCAGAACTCGACCCAGATCGCGGACAAGATGATCGAGGACAACTTCGGCTCCGACAACCTGGTCGCCCTGATCCTGCCCCATGGCAGCTACGAAAATGAGGCAAAGCTGATCCAGGACCTCGAGGCCTGCGACGAGGTGGACCACTGCCAGGGTCTTGCCAACACCACGGCCATGGACGACTATACGCTGACCGATACCCTCAACCCCAGGCAGTTCTCCGAGCTCATGAACCTGGACTACGAGATCTGCGAGACCCTCTACACCGCCTATGCGGCGGACCAGGAGGACTACGGCAGGATCGTCGGCGGCATCTCCTCCTACAAGGTGTCCCTGATGGACATGGTCGGCTTTGTCCACGACATGGTCGAGGACGGCTATGTCACCCTCGATGACGATCTGTGGAATACCCTGGACTCCGCCTACACCCAGATCCAGGACGGCAGAAAGCAGCTCGAATCCAGCGACTACGACCGGATTCTTGTATACCTGACCCTGCCCGAGGAGTCGGATGAGACCTTCACCTTCCTTGATACCATGCACACGATGGCAGAGAAGTACTATCCGGACGACGCGGACAAGATCCTGACGGTGGGCAACTCCACCTCCGAGCGGGACCTGAAGAGCTCCTTCGAGCGGGACAACATCGTGGTCTCCGTGGTCTCCATCCTGTTCGTCCTCGTGATCCTTCTGTTCACCTTCAAGAGCGCAGGCCTTCCGGTGCTGCAGATCATGGTCATCGAGGGCTCCATCTTCCTGAACTTCTCGTACCCCACGATCACAAAGTCCAACCTGTTCTTCATGAGCTACCTGATCGTGTCCTCCATTCAGATGGGCGCGAACATCGACTACGCTATCGTCATCTCGTCCCGCTATCAGGAACTGCGGGGAGAAGGAAAGGACCGAAAGACCGCCATCACGGAGTCCCTGAACTTTGCCTTCCCGACAATCATCACCTCCGGCTCCATGATGATCCTCGCCGGTGTCTTCATCGGGCAGATGACCTCCGAGCCCTGCATCGCGAGCATCGGACAGTGCCTTGGCAGAGGAACCGCCATCTCGGTCTTCCTCGTCATGTTTGTCCTGCCGCAGCTATTGTGCGCGGGCGACAAGATCATCCAGTACACGGCCTTTGACATCGACCGCCCGATCCGGCAGAAGAAGGAGACCGGCCTTGTGTACCTCAACGGAAACATCCGCGGCACCATCAACGGCACCATCGTGGGCCAGGTTCATGCGGTCGTCCGCGGCGACGTCCAGGCGATCGTGGTGTCCGGCTCCATGGAGCGGGCAGAGGGATCCTCGGACTACGGTCCGGATGCGGATCCCTCCCGCATGATTGAGGGACACCTTGCCGGTGAGAGCGGACAGGAAAAAGGAAAAACATCGGCACCGGGAAATCCGCCCGATGCGCAAGACAGGGAACCAGAAGCTGCATCGGATGCGGAGAAGAAAGAGCACACACCCGGTGACCAGGAAGAGAAAGGAGGCAGCCAGTGAAAAACAGAATCGCCATGCAGATCGTAATCGCCGCGGCGGCTGCAAGCACACTCCTTGCCTTTCTCCCCGCACCCGTCTGTGCGGCAGCCAGCAGCGACCCTGCAGCCATCGTGGACAATGCGCAGTCTGCCCTCGCAGCAGCCGTCAGCGACTCCACCGATGCGGACAACGCAGCAAAGGCAGCGAAGACGGAGGAGACCTCCAACACCGATGCGGCAAAGAGCGTTGTCACGATCCACCTCCAGACAGAAGACGACCTGAGAGAGGCTGCGAAAGCCTGCAGCCTTGACACCTACTCCCAGGACAAGCTCTATGTCCTCGACAATGACATTGCCCTTGAGGACGGAGACCTCCAGTTTGCCGCCTTCGGCGGCACCTTTGACGGCCAGGGGTATAAGATCACCGGGCTTCGCATCACGGGGAAGGTCTCCGATGCCGGTCTCTTCCGGCAGATCCAGGAGGGCGGCGTTGTCAAAAACCTCTCCGTCTCCGGCACCATCAGCGTGACCGGCATCCAGGAGAACGCGGGCGGCATCGCAGGGACGAACAACGGCATGATCCGCAGCTGCAGCTTCACCGGAACGGTTAAGGGAAAGAGCCGGGTCGGCGGCATTGCGGGCTCCAACGGCACCACCGGCGTTCTCGACAACTGCTCCTCCAAGGGAGACCTCCAGGGGAGCACCGCAAGCGGCGGCCTTGTCGGCAGCAATGCCGGCATCATCAGGAACGCAGCCTCCGGGATGCAGGTCAACATCCAGTACACGGACACCACCGCCTCCGTAGAGGACATCAGCAGCACCCTGGAGAACATCCTGATGAGCGGCGATGTGAACTCCGTGGAGAACTTCTCCGCGGTCACGGACACCGGCGGCATTGCGGGCTTCAACTCCGGGGAGATCCTGTACTGCGAGAACTCTGGAACCGTCGGCTATGAGCACGTGGGCTACAACACGGGCGGCATCGCAGGCCGCTCCTCCGGACTTGTGCGCGGCTGTGCCAACAGCGGCAAGATCCTCGGAAGGAAGGACGTGGGCGGCATCATCGGACAGCAGCAGCCCCATCTCTCGGTGGAGTTCTCCGAGGATGACCTGCAGAAGATCTCCGATGATCTCGACGACATCTCGGATCTGTCCGACAGCCTCCTGAATGATGCGAGCAGTCTCACCGGAACAGCCTCCGCCTCTGCCTCCAACCTGACCTCCCTGACCAGGGAGGCAAAGAGCAGCATCCAGACCATCACAGATGAGGCGCAGAAAGATGTCAACCATGCAGCCAATGACCTCCAGGTGACGCAGAACACCCTGAAGAACGTAAACGGCCTTGCCTCCGCCCTCTCTTCCCAGGCTTCCACCTATGCCGATTCCCTCTCCGCTTCCCTCCGGAACATGGAGAGTGCCTTCGATGCGGCGGTGGCGAATGCGCAGATCACGCAAGCGGAGAAGGACTCGCTCAGGCAGGCCTTCCAGAACCTCCAGTCCGCAGCCGCAGCTCTTGACACTGAGGCAGGCGCTGTCTCGTCGGCCATAAACAGCACCTCCGGCACTGCTGCGGACCGCGCGAAGGCACTCAGCAGCGCCATCGTCTCCCTGCAGGATGCGGCAGACAAGGTCATCGATGGCTACCAGGACCTGCAGAAGAAGATCCGGGATCTTCTCGGAAAGGATCTTGACGACCTCAGTGACAATGCGGCAGAAAATGCCGGAGAGGCAGCATCGACTGCAGAAGAAGCAGCCGCAGAAGCAGGTTCCGCTGCAGAGGAAGCGGCGGGTTCCGCATCCTCAACCACGGAGGAAGCGGCGGATACCGCAGACTCTGCCGCAGAAAGCGGGGATGTGACAGCAGATACCAATCCCGACATCCAGAGCCTTGTCGACAGCATACAGAAGAACATCGCGGACCAGGCGGATTCCGTACGGAACGCGGTTGACAACGCAGCGTCCAGTGACGGCAGCAGTGTGACAGACAGCACCCAGCAGCTGCAGAATCAGCTTGAAAGCTTCCTCTCTGATCAGGGCCTCTCGAAGGAGACCCTGGAACAGCTGAAGGAGCTCATCCAGAACGCCGACCTCGATGACGAGACCAAAAAGGAGCTCCTTTCCCAGCTCGATGCGATCAGCAGCAGAATCGATGACCTGAAAGCGAGTGCAGAGAAGGTAAAGACCGCCATTGCGGGCATCGAAAAGGACGCCTCCACCTTTAAGGACAACAGCGCGGTGATCCGCACGAACGTCCAAAAGATGCTGGACGACTTCGACACGATCCGCTCCGGCGCAAACAGCATCTCCTCAACCCTCGAGACCTATGCGGACCGGATTCCGGACTACAGCACCTCGAACCTGAAGGCCGCTGTGGATGCCATGGTCAGCGCCATCACCAATGCACCGGATTTTGATGCCATCATCCAGAACATCCTGACCGCTCTGGACGGCATCAGCTTCTCCTTTGACGGCGTCTCCGGCGCGGTCTCCCAGGCATCCAGCAGCCTCTACTCCAACCTGGAGTCGATTCTCTCCGAGATCGACAGCCTGAACAGCAGCATCTCCAAAACGGCAAATGCCTCCGTGGAGACGCTCCGCCAGATCAATGCCAAGGCACGGTCGATCGCAGACACCTGCGAGGACCTGTACAAGAGCGCCACAAGCAGCAGTGATCCAAAGAATATCGCGGATACCTCCGACATCAGCGATGAGGACCTTGAGAGCTATACAACGGGCCGCACCACTGCCTGCACGAACACCGGCACCATTGAGGCGGACAACGACGTGGGCGGCATTGTGGGCACGATGGGGGTGGAGTACGACCTGGACCCCGAGCGGGACATCCAGACCGTGGGAAGCGATTCCATCGACTACAGCTTTCTGGCAAGGGCCATCGTGGACAGCTGCACCAACCTCGGCGAGGTGGACGGAAAGAACAACTACACCGGCGGTGTGGTCGGCCATGTCTCCATCGGCCTTGTCACAAAGAGCGGTAACTCCGGTGCCGTCACGGGCACCGACTACGTGGGCGGCACGGCAGGCTACAGCGTCGGCATCCTCCGGAACTCCTATGCCAAGTGCGATCTTACCGGGGAGAAGTACGTGGGCGGCATCGCAGGCTATGCGACGACGCTCACCGGCTGCACCTCGATGGTAAACGTGCTCAAATCCACCCAGTACGTCGGCGCCATTGCCGGCACGGTCAGGGAGCTCGACAAAGAGAAGATCTCCGGGAATGAGTTTGTCTCAGATACCCTCCAGGGCATCGACAGCACAAGCTACACCGGCATCGCAGAGCCTGTCACCTATGAGGCCGTCATGGCAAGGACGGCGGTGCCGAAGGCCTTTCGCCAGATGGTCCTGACCTTCAAGGCAGACGATACCGTGATCCGGACCGTGAAGATCTCCTATGGCGGGAGCCTTGCCGCAACCCAGATCCCGTCAGTTCCGGAAAAGGACGGCTTCTACGGCATCTGGAGCAGGACGGACTTTACCGGCATCACCGCCGATGAGGTGGTGACAGCAGACTATGAGAGGATTGTGACGCTCCTGCCTGCAGACCGGCAGCGCGACCATGTCACCATTCTGTTCGCAGAGGGGAACTTTCAGCAGGACGACACCATGCACATCGCCTCAGAGGAAACCGCAGCGGATGAGGCAGAGCGCTGGAGCGTGACACTGCCGGATGACGGCAGCACCTCTCACACCTTCCGGTATCTTGCCCCGGATGGCGCAGCAAACGTCCCCCTGTACCTTGTCGATACGAAAACAGGAAAGAGAACCGCCCTGGAGACAGGAACGATGGGAGAGTATCTCACCTTCACCGCAGCGGGCACCTCCTTTACCTTCTCCTGCGGTAAGGCAGCCGGCATCGGCCTTTCGAAAAAGACCGCTGCAGCGGCAGGCGGCGCAGCGCTCCTTGTTCTTCTCCTGCTTCTGCTGCGAAGGCGCAGGAAAAAGAAGAGAAGAGCGGCTGCTGCCTCAAAGGAGGAGACGGCAGGAACTGCCGAAAAGGATACGAAACAGACAGAAAACGATAGTCCGGAGGAGGGCGGAAAAGCCCCGGACCCGGAGGAAAACAAAGACTGAGATGACACCGCCCCGGGGTTCCCGACGGCGGTGTTTTTCATGACAGAGAGGGCAGGAATGCCATTCCGGCAGCGCGCAGCACATGGTATCATAAGGGTAACCGCACTGCCGCAATGCCGCTGTTTCCCCATTGCGGCGGGCGAAACCGACAGGCAGGGGAACAGCCAGAAAAGGAGGCACCATGAGCAGACATCTTTCGCCAGAAATCCGTGTTCCGATCGATCCGGACAATCCATCCATTGTGCGCCATGAGGAGCGCTGCATCCGCTGCGGTAAGTGCAGGGATGTGTGCCGGGATGAGATCTCCGTTCTTGCATACTACGACCTTGCAAAGACCGGGGATGTGCCGGTCTGCATCCACTGCGGCCAGTGTGCAAACGTATGTCCCGTGGACTCCATCACGGAAAAGAGCGAAGTCTCCCTGCTGAAAACAGCCATCCAAGACCCGGAGAAGATCGTCATCGTCTCCACCTCCCCCTCGGTCCGGGTAGCTCTCGGCGAGGGCTTTGGCGCTGCCCCGGGAACCTTTTCCGAGGGAAAGATGGTCGCCCTCCTTCGCGCCCTCGGCGCTGACATCGTGCTGGATACGGACTTTGCAGCCGACATGACCATTCTCGAGGAGGCCTCGGAGCTTCTCTCCAGAGTAACCGGAAAGAGCGCTCCCCTGCCGCAGTTTACGTCCTGCTGCCCTGCCTGGGTCAAGTTTGCAGAGACCTACTATCCGGAGCTTCTGCCGCACCTCTCGTCTGCAAAGAGCCCCATCGGCATGCAGGGGCCGACGATCAAGACCTGGTATGCCAAAAAGCGGGGCATTGATCCCAAAAAGATCGTCAACGTCTGCCTGACGCCCTGCACGGCAAAGAAGTTCGAGATCCGAAGAGAGGAGATGAACAGCTCTGCCGCCTTCTGGAACGAGCCCTCCCTCCGGGACATGGACCTATGCATCACCACAAGGGAGCTCATTGCATGGGCAAAGGAGGAGGGCATTGACTACGCCTCCCTCCCGGAGTCCGGCTTTGACTCCCTGATGTCCGAAAAGAGCGGCGGCGGTGTGATCTTCGGCGCAACGGGCGGCGTCTGTGAGGCGGCGCTCCGGGCAGCCTACACCTACCTGAACAAAAAGCCGGCCCCAAAACAGCTCCTGCAGCTGAGAGAAGTGCGGGGTTACGAGGGCATCCGCACCGCGAAAGTTCCCCTCACGGACTCCCTCCTGGTCCGCGTGGCGGTTATCTATGGGACTGCAAATGTTCGAAGGTTCCTTGCAGAGAAGAATCTCAATGACTTTGACTTTATCGAGGTCATGACCTGTCCCGGCGGGTGCATCGGAGGCGGCGGCCAGCCAAAGCACCTGGAAACCGCAGACGCGGCAAGAAAGGAGCGAATTCGCGGCCTCTATGAGCGGGATGCCTCGATGGAGGAGCGGATCAGCACAGAAAACCGGGAACTTGGCGAAGTATATGAGTCCTTCTACGGCGCACCTCTGTCAGAGCTTGCCGGGGAACTGCTCCACACGACCTATCATTCAAGGGAGCAGGACCTCGGAGAGAGCGCAGGAAAATACCGGGTGCTGAAAGAGGCAGAAGAAAAATCATCGGATTATGTGGAGGTGACAGAACCAGGAAGCAGAACAAGGAAGTGGAAGTGCAGGGTCTGCGGATATGTGTATGAGGGAGAGCAGCCGCCCAGAGAGTGCCCCGTCTGCCACCAGGGAAGCGATGTTTTTGACAGGATAAAGACGTGGAGATGCAGCATCTGCGGCTATACCTGTGAGGGCGTAACGCCGCCTGCGGAGTGTCCCGTCTGCCATCAGGGGACTGAAGTCTTCGAGGAGGTAAAGACCTGGAAGTGCAGCATCTGCGGCTATACCTGTGAGGGCGTAACGCCACCTGCGGA
>Ga0256406_1007429_pt1 | contig 10402 bp, 8 predicted proteins | sample RumenRJG_03DNA_FD_185986 | JGI IMG/M metagenome (GOLD analysis project Ga0256406, IMG submission 185986) | Bovine rumen microbial communities from Lethbridge, Alberta, Canada - RJG_03 | ecosystem: Host-associated > Mammals > Digestive system > Stomach > Rumen | place: Canada: Alberta | collected...
ATTCGGTCCATCGACTTGATCAAGTCCTCGTCATGCTTGACGCCCTTTCTGGCCAGGAAGAAGAAGATGACGGCCACAAGAGGCAGGCAGGCTGCAAAGCAGAACTTGAACGTACCTAATTGATCGAAGGTCTCGCTGGCATAGAACGCATAGCTGCCATACCACACGCCACAGAGGAAGATGCAGCCCAGACACAGCGTCATCTGCAATTTACGACGATGATAAAGGAAGATGGTGATGAGTGTAAGCACACCCGTGACAATCAACTCAACAAAGAGCAGCGGATGAGCTGTCACCACATTGTTGACCGTCAAACCATAATTGTACCATACGGCTACTACTTTGCCAGCCGTGTCGTCTATCTTTCCGATAGGCAGACAAAGGCACACGATAAGCGAAGCCAGGGCCAGTAGCAAGTAAACCGTTTGCCTGCGCTGTATCATGGTTATGCCTCCTCTTGCTTGTCGTTGTCCTTAGAAGGGTCACGCCAATACACGTTGCCCTCGATAAACTCCTGGGTAGCCAACAGTGAAGGCTTGGGCAGACGCTCATAGTAACGGCTGATCTCAATCTGCTCGCGGTTCTCAAACACCTCTTCGAGTGAATCGTTGTAGGAAGCGAACTCAGCAAGTTTCTTACTCAGGTCAGACTTAATCTCAACTGCAATCTGATTTGCACGCTTGCCAATAATTACCACACTCTCATAAATGTTACCTGTTTCCTTACACAGGTCCATGATGTTGCGGGTCACCGTATTGACCGGTGCTTTTGACTTCTTGTAATCCATATTATTAATGATGTCTATTTTTTAGCTTGATAACGTTAGTCTATCGAATCCGTACTGTTGGTGTACTTCTTGCACTTGGCGATGAAGGACTCGGCCTCCTTGCGTTCCTTGGAATCAGGATACTCATTGAGGAAGCCATAGCACTCATCTTCAGCATCCTGGTAGCGCTCCATCTTCTTGGCTTCAACGCTCTGCTCGGCCAGATGGAACTTACTGCGCATGATCAGTGTGGCAAACTCCTCACGCTTCTTAGTATAAGGGTAGTCCTTGAGTGCATTCTGCGATGTGACGATGCACGCCTCATAGTTGTTGCCACCGAAGGAGCAGTTGTTGAAATACGAGCCGAGGTTGTAATACAATGTGGCTGACAGATATTCCTTCTCTACCAGTTTGTCCTGCAGATCGAAGAGTCTCTGCTGGGCCGTCTCCTTGTATCTGGCATCGGGATAGAGGTCGAGATACTCCTGGAACGCCTCAATGGCCGACACGGTCTGCGTCTGGTCGAGACGAGGCTCCGGCGTGCTCATGAACAGGCTCTGTCCCGTATAGAAGCTTGCCATCTCAGCAAAGTCACCACGCGGATACGACTTGACATACTTCTTGAAGGTTTCAGCCGCCGTCTCATAGTCCTGTGAATGATACTCGGCCATTCCCAACATATAGAGGCACTCCTGCGCATCCTGACTGCCCTTCATCGGCACGATGAGGTCCTGCAGCAGGGTTACCGCACGCTGATATTTGCCACGGTCATAACTCTCCTTGGCATACTCGTATTTATAACGATAATCAGTGGACTTGTACACACTGTTGAACTCCTTCTGGCAGCTGCTCAGCAGCAACAAAGCCAGCAAAGCCAATATGGTATAGTTTTTCATACGCATAATCTGTCATGCAACCGACGTGCATTTGCTGTGCAAATTTACAACTAAAATCGCTGATACAACAATTATCCCTCATCTTTTTTAGTTATTTTACCGATTTTCATGGTCGTTATGGGGAAAATCGCTAACTTTGCGAACTATTATAGACTATGGATTTCAAAATAACTTCAAAGTTCAAGCCCACGGGTGACCAGCCACAGGCCATCAAGCAGCTCTCCGACGGTGTGAAACGCGGCGACCCTGCGCAGGTGCTGCTCGGCGTTACGGGCTCCGGCAAGACCTTCACCGTGGCCAATGTGATTGCCAATGCGGGCAAGCCTACCCTTATACTCAGCCACAACAAGACGCTGGCCGCACAGCTCTACGAGGAGATGAAAGGTTTCTTCCCCGACAATGCCGTGGACTATTATGTGAGTTATTATGACTATTACCAGCCCGAAGCTTACATGCCTTCCACCGACACCTATATTGAGAAAGACCTGGCCATCAACGACGAGATAGACAAGCTGCGGCTGGCTGCCGTCAGCGACCTGCTGTCGGGCCGGAAAGACGTCATCGTCGTGTCGTCGGTGTCGTGCATCTACGGTATGGGCGCGCCGGTGTCGATGCAGGAGAACGTCATCAATATTAAAGTGGGACAGAAGCTGGACCGCAATCAGTTTCTCCGTCGGCTGGTCAATGCGCTCTATGTACGCAACGACGTTGACCTGCAACGCGGTTGCTTCTCCGTAAAGGGTGACACGGTCAACATCGCCATGGCCTACTCCGACTACGTGCTGCGCGTGACCTGGTGGGACGACGAGATCGACAGCATCGAAGAGGTGGATGCCATCACCATGCACAGCCTGCAGCAGTATGCCGAGTACAACATCTATCCGGCCAACCTCTTCGTGACCTCGAAGGAGCAGACCGAGAACGCCATCCGCATGATACAGGACGACCTGGTGAAACAGGTGGACTACTTCAACGAGATGGGCGACGCCATCAAGGCACAGCGCATCAAGGAGCGTGTGGAGTACGACATGGAGATGATCAAAGAGCTGGGCCATTGCTCAGGCATTGAGAACTACTCCCGTTACTTCGACGGACGTCAGCCGGGCCAACGCCCTTACTGTCTGCTCGACTTCTTTCCCAAAGATTATCTCATGGTCATCGACGAGAGCCATGTCACCGTGCCGCAGATCAACGCGATGTACGGCGGTGACCGGGCCCGCAAGCAGAACCTTGTGGAGTACGGCTTCCGGCTGCCGGCTGCCTTCGACAACCGTCCGTTGCGCTTCGAGGAGTTCCACGAGATGATCCATCAGGTGATCTACGTCTCGGCCACCCCCGCCGACTACGAGTTGCAGGAAGCCGAGGGCGTGGTGGTAGAACAGCTCATCCGTCCTACAGGCCTGCTCGATCCGGAGATTGACGTGCGGCCCTCGGAGAATCAGATTGACGACCTGCTCAGTGAGATTGTGGACAGGACCGAGCGCAACGAGCGCGTGCTGGTGACCACACTGACCAAGCGCATGGCAGAGGAGCTGACCGAGTATCTGCTCAACCACAACATCAAGGCGGCTTATATCCACAGCGACGTGGCTACGCTCGACCGTGTCAAGATCATGAACGACCTGAGAGCCGGCGTCTACGACGTGCTGGTGGGTGTGAACCTGCTGCGTGAAGGCCTCGACCTGCCGGAAGTGTCGCTCGTGGCCATCCTCGATGCCGACAAGGAAGGCTTCCTCAGAAGCCACCGCAGTCTGACACAGACAGCCGGACGTGCCGCACGTAATGTCAACGGTAAGGTGATCATGTATGCCGACACCATCACCGACAGCATGCAACGCACCATCGACGAGACCGCAAGACGACGCTCCATACAGCTGAAATACAACGCCGACCACCACATCACGCCCAAGCAGATTGTCAAGGACATCAAGGGCGTGCTGCCGCAATCGGATGGCAGCGGCTACGAACAACCCAACAAACCCAATGCTCCGCAGGTCTATCTGGAGCCCGACACCAATGCCTACGGGAGCTTCGCCGCCGACCCCATCATCAAGGAGATGTCGGAGGAAGAACTGCAGAAGAGCATCGACCATACGAAAGAACTCATGGAAGAGGCTGCCCGCAAGCTGGACTTCATCCAGGCTGCCCAGTACCGCGACGAGATTATCCGCTTGCAGTCGATGCTTAAAGAGAAGGACAACGGTGAGGACACAGCCGGCAAGCCTTCCACCGTAAAGACAAAAGCGAAACGGTAGCTCTGTCCCTTGCAAAAGGACATAAGAAACGTTGAGAATTGAAAAAAAACGGTCATAACATGGGCATTGTGCGTAAATATTTCGTAACTTTGCTCATAATAAAACACTGATGAATAATCGCGACGAAATAAGACACACTATGAATAGAAAGAAACTGATCATTGCACTGTTGGCTTGCCTTCCCATGGTTGGCATGGCCCAGGACAACGTTTGGGAAGTGCCCGATGCCTCCAAGCAACAAGAGCAAGCCAAGCCCCCCAGGAAGGCTTTGATAGAGAAGAAGACCGTAGACAAGAAATATCTTGCCGGTGCCGTCCCAGAGGTGAATGGCAAGGTTGTATTCACACTTGACAAAGACGTGCCCGGCATGAGTGCCGAAGACATCTACCAGAAGGTCTACGGCGTGATGCAGGAACTGGTGGAGGAGACCAAGGACAAGGAGATTGATCCCTCCAGCCGCATCGTAGCCGTGAACAAAAGCGAGCACACCATCGTAGCCAACATGAGAGAATGGCTGGTGTTCTCGTCCAGTTTCTTGCAGCTCGACCGCACGCAGATGAACTATATCCTCGTGGCCAAGGCCACCGACCATCACATCAACGTCACGATGGAGCGCATCAACTATGCCTACGAGATACACCGTGAGAACCAGGGCCTGCGCACAAGCGCGGAGGAATGGATCTCCGATGAGAACGGCCTCAACAAGAAGAAGACCAAGATGGCCAGGGGCAGCGGAAAGTTCCGCATCAAGACCATCGACCGCAAGGACAACATCTTCTCACGCATCGACAAGGCTTTAGGCATCTAATTACACTTCTGTCCGTCCCGACAGCCGCCACAACATGGTGCCGTCGGGAACAAGAGATGACATTATCACATTCAGATTATGATTGAACGTAGACACAGAGGTGAGCAGGAACCACAAACCGATCACTTCCGCACGACCCGCCAATGGCTCAACATCATCTTCATGGTGGGCGCCGTGGTGGGCGTAGCTGTTTATCTGCTCCACACCCCTCAAACATTAGGCATCATCATCATACTCGCGGCAATGGTCTTCAAGATCATAGAGTGCGCGTTACGATTCATTAAATGAAGAAACTGCTCAGTACGCTGCTTTTCATCGTCGCATCGCTGCCAACCATGGCACAGATCGACGATCTCAACAACGGGATCAACTCCATTGACCCCAATGGCAATATTACCAACTCGCAAAAACGCAAGAACTCGGCCGACTCGCTGGGATCGGACAAGGAAATACCGGAAGGCATCTATGTATGGAAAGTGGACCGGCGCTTCGGCGACCGCATCATGGCTCAGCCTGACACCCTCACCCATATGTTCATGAACTCCATCTTCACCACCGGCATGAGGGGCGAGTACAACACCACGGGCAACCTCGGAGCACCACGTCAGAACCGCATCTTCATTGACCGGAAGGAAGACAACAAGTTCATCTTCGTCAATCCCTACGATTACTTCGTCACACCGGTGGAGGACTTTCTCTTCACCAACACGCTCTCGCCGCTCACCAACATCAATTACAACACTTGTGGCAACCGCACCAACGGTGAGGACCATCTGAAGACCAAGTTTGCCGTCAATGCCGGCAAGCGAATCGGCGTGGGCTTCATGATCGATTATATCTACGGACGAGGCTACTACAGCAACCAGAGCACGTCGCACTTCAACTATACCATGTATGGCAGCTACCTCGGCGAGCGCTATCAGGCCCATCTGCTGATGTCAACCAACCACGAGAAGGTAACTGAGAACGGCGGTATCACCAACGACTACTACATCACCCATCCGGAGATGTACAACGAGAGTTTCACCAACTCCGAGATACCCACCATGCTGGAGCGCAACTGGAACCGCAACGACAACCAGCACATCTTCTTCACACAGCGCTACAACGTAGGCTTCAAGCGCAAGGTACCCATGACGCCGGAGGAGATCAAAGCCCGCAAGTTCGCCATTGAGGCTGCCAAAGAGAAGAAGGAACGCGAGGCTAAAGACCAGGCCATGCGCGACGCAAGAGACGAGGGACGCGACGTAGACGAGAAGGACGTGAAGGTGCCCAACACCTACGCCGGCCGACCTGACAACGCAAAGGTCATGGACAAGGCCGCTCCACGCAACGACAGCACAGCAACCAAAAACAACCGTATCAAGGTCAGCGACAAGGCCACCATGGACAGCCTGCTCACCGCAGAGGCCAAGGCGAAGGCAGACACATCGTGGCTCAAAGACGAATACGTGCCGGTGACAAGCTTCATCCATACCGTCGAGTTCAACAACTACCGGCGTATCTATGAGGCTTATGAGACGCCGACTAACTATTATCTCGACACCTACAACGTGAAGGAGCGCCTCGCCAACGACTCCCTCTACGACCGTACGTCGCACTGGAGCCTGCGCAACACCTTCGCCATCTCCCTGCTCGAGGGGTTCAACAAATGGGTCAAGACCGGTGCCAAGGTCTTCATCTCACACACGCTGGACCACTACAATCTGCCCGATTCTGTAGGTACCCGTAAATGGAATGAACACAGCGTGACCCTCGGAGCCCAACTGAGCAAGACCCAGGGCAAGACACTCCACTACAATGTCACCGGCGAGTTTGCCACAGCAGGCTACAACATCGGCGAGTTCAAGATCGACGGAGGCCTCGACCTCAACTTCCCGCTGCTTGGCGACACCATGACACTGGCCGCCTCTGGCTTCTACCATCACACCAAACCGTCGTTCTACTACCGCCACTACCAAAGCCGGCACCTGTGGTGGGACGACGATGACCTGTCGATGATCGACCACTTCAGGGCACAGGGTGTGCTGAACTATCAGAAGACGCGCACGCGGCTGCGCTTTGCCTTCGACGAGATGAAGAACTATACTTACTTTGCTACCACCTATACCACCAGCGACGAAGGACGGCTCTACAACGCCGTGGCCTCGCGGCAGGAAGGCGACGCCATCACACTGCTCACGGCAGAGATTGCGCAGGACTTCACCCTTGGGCCACTCAACTGGGAGACGGTGCTCACCTGGCAGAAGTCGACCAAGCAGAGCGTGATTCCCGTTCCGGCCATCAACGTCTACACCAATCTCTATCTCAAGTTCAAGATTGCCCATGTGCTGCACTGCGACTTCGGTGCCGACGTGCGTTATTTCACCAAATACACAGCACCCGACTACGTGCCGTCACTTGGACAGTATGCCGTACAGGCCAACAGCGACAACGTAAAGGTTGGCGGTTATCCGCTGGCCAACGTCTACCTGAACTTCAAGCTGAGCAAGGCCCGCTTCTTTGTGATGATGAGTCACGTGAACGGAGGATCGGGCAACAAGGAATATTTCTTCACACCCCACTACCCTCTCAACACCCGTATCTTCCGCTTCGGTATTAGTTGGAATTTCGCCAACTAAAGAGCAGAAGGCAGCAAGGTAGAAATGTTGAAGGAGCATATAGAAAGAAGCATGTAGAAGGTATGATAAACGAAAACCATAAAGTAGCAACCAACTCTTTGGAGGCTTGGTTATTGGCATCACGCCCCAAGACACTGGCAGGTGCCGCAGTGCCCGTCATGATAGGCGTGGCACTGGCACTGAAAGATACAGGATGGGACAAGTTTCAGGTCATTCCCGCCGTACTGTGCTTTCTCTTCGCCTTTCTGATGCAGATTGACTCCAATCTCATCAACGACTATTTCGACTTCGTCCACGGCAACGACGACCCAGGCTCACGACTCGGTCCCAAACGGGCCTGCGCCGAGGGATGGATTACGACGAAGGCTATGCTCATCGGCATTGTTGTGGTATCGGCAATAGCCTGTCTCTTCGGCTTGCCACTGATTTACTATGGAGGATGGGAAATGGTGATCGTTGGAGCCGTCTGCGTGCTCTTCGCCTTCCTCTATACCACGTTCTTTTCCTACAAGGGATTGGGCGACATCCTCGTACTGGTCTTCTTCGGTCTTGTGCCGGTCATGTTCACCTATTACGTCATCATGCCGGCTTCCATGCAACAGTTCACCGGCGTGACCATTGCATGCGGACTGGGTTGCGGAATGGTCATTGACACCCTGCTGTGCATCAACAACTTCCGTGACCGTCACAATGACGCACGCGACGGAAAGCGCACACTCATCGTCAGGCTCGGTGAAAAACGTGGTGCACAGCTGTACAATATTATAGGTCTGGTGGGTGCCTGCATAACGATGGTCACAATTATGCAGGAATGCCGTCACGGCCAACTGGGAGCTGCCGTTATCATTCCTTATCTGTTTTACGCCTACAAGCATTCGCAAAGCTTCGATAAACTGAAAAAGATCTGGAATGGAAAAGCACTGAACGAAGTGTTGGGCATGACTGCCCGCGATATGTTCATCTACGGACTGATGACCGTTGTCGCCATCTTCATTTCATCACTATAAGCCTCACATAGGCAACGCATCCATTTACCCTGATAAGAAGGAGTGTACTATGACAAACAACAACGTGAATCTTGAGATCATGCAGTTCGTTGAACAGCAAATACTGCCCCGCTACACTGCTTTTGGCAAGTCGCATGGACTGACCCACGTGCAACATGTCATCAATAACTCGCTTGAACTGGCTCGGTCGCTGGGCGTGGATGTCAACATGAGCTACGTCATCGCGGCCTACCACGACCTGGGCATGGCCGGCCCGCGTGCCATCCATCACCTCACGGGCGGTAAGATTCTTGCCACCGATGCCCGCCTGCGCAAATGGTTCTCACCGCAGCAGATCATCATCATGAAAGAAGCCGTGGAGGATCATCGTGCCTCCACCTCACATACGCCACGCAGCATCTACGGAAAGATTGTGGCCGATGCCGACCGCGATCTCGATCCGGAGACGGTGTTCACACGCTGCATCGAATATGGCTTTGAGCACTACCCCGAGCTCGACAAGGAAGAACAGTGGCAACGCTTCTGTCAACACATGGAGGACAAATACAGTGTACATGGATACGTCAGGCTGTGGATTCCCGGTTCGGCCAATGAGAAAAGACTGAAGAGGGTACGCGACATCATTGACAACAAATCCATGCTGAGGGAGACCTTTGAACGCATCTTCGACAAGGAACAGGAAAAGGAGAAGCCATAACACCTATCCCCCATCGGCACAACATATAATCTATCACCCATATTAAACCATTCTACTATGCGTCATGTTATTCTGTTAATCTGTTTATTGTCGTCTCTTGCGCTTCACGCACAAGTGCGATGGATGGGCGGCGACATCTCGCTCTATCCCTCTTATCAAAGTTGTGGCACAGTCTACCGTGACTCCATAGGCCAACCCGTCAACCTGCTCTATTATGCGCGTCAGTTGGGCTGGAACATGATGCGCGTGCGGCTGTTCGTCGACCCGGCCAATGCGCCAACGCAGAACAAGAAGGAAGGCGTGTGCCAGGACCTGCCTTATGTCATCCAACTCTGTAAGGAGATAAAGGAAGCCGGTCTGTCTATCATGCTCGACCTGCACTACTCCGACACATGGGCTGACCCTGCCAAGCAGTTCACGCCAAGGCGCTGGAAAAGCCTAAAGGCTGCGGCGCTTTCAGACTCCGTATACAGCTACACCACGCACGTACTGCAAGCCATGAAAAAGGCCAACGTAGAGCCAGACATGATACAGGTTGGCAATGAGATTACATTTGGCATGCTATGGCCCGTCGGCAAGGTGGACCCAGAGAAAGACCATAACTGGAACGTGCTGGCGAAACTGCTCAAGGCCGGGTGCCGGGCTTGCCGTGAAGTCTGTCCGAAGGCGAAAATTATTATTCATACGGAGCACGCACAGGACTGGGCGGCCACAAAGGGCTACTATGAAAGACTCAGCAAGTATAAGGTAGACTACGATGTCATTGGACTAAGCTACTATCCGATGTGGCACGGTACCGTCGCTCATCTCGGCACGGTGCTCAATGCCATAGACACAACGTTTCACAAGCCGGTGATGATCGTGGAAACGGCTGCCTACTACAGTCATGATCACGACAAATGGGTGACCACGCCACGCACGGAGGAGGGAGGTTATGAGGTAAGCATCAAAGGACAACGGCAGTTCACGGCTGAGCTGGTGGACGAACTCAACAAGCACAACAATGTTATTGGCTTGTTCTGGTGGTATCCCGAAGAAAACGCCTGCGGCAATCAGCTGATGGAGAGTTGGCTCAACCGAGGACTCTTCAACAATGAGAACGGATGTGCGTTGCCTGCCTTGTATGAGCTGAGCCGTTTTGTGCCGCATTCGTCCATAGAGACACCCCATAAATTCAACAGCAGAGACCTGCCGCAGTATAGCGCCTATACACTCATCATCTTCTACGATGCCGAGGTAGGCGCCGAGCCACTGCTCAGAGCGCTCACGATGATCAAGGCACAGGTGATTTATCAGTACACGAACTTCCATGGGCTGGCCATCACCAAGCCCACTGACATGACCATCGAGGA
>Ga0256406_1007433_pt1 | contig 10398 bp, 9 predicted proteins | sample RumenRJG_03DNA_FD_185986 | JGI IMG/M metagenome (GOLD analysis project Ga0256406, IMG submission 185986) | Bovine rumen microbial communities from Lethbridge, Alberta, Canada - RJG_03 | ecosystem: Host-associated > Mammals > Digestive system > Stomach > Rumen | place: Canada: Alberta | collected...
AGATTGACGGCATGTGGATCTTCGATGCAATATCTTCTTCCACAAGTCCTGTAGAAAGCAGATAGCGGAGGAAGTGACGAAGTCCACAAACACGCTGCTCAACCGTCTTGAAGCTGAAACACGCCTGGGTCTTCATATATCCGTTGCAGGCATTAAGGTTAAGCAAGGATATTTGTAAGATATTCTTCTGCTCAAGGTAATTGAGAAATACTTCAGAGGATCGTCCGTAATGCTTCTTCGTGCTTTTAGAGAGATCAGTCGTCTCAAGATACTGCATATAGTCAGTTAGAATATCTGCATAAGCCCTGCCCAGCTGGATAGGATTCTTCGATGCATAATAGCGGCGAGTCAGCACCTGATGCAGCCGGTAGTCCTCAAGCATGTGGACTACACGAAGCAGCTGAACTCTTTGCTGAGATAGTGTACCGTCATTGTACTTGGTCACTAATCCATATTGCTTTTCAAGGTACGCCAGTCCTCTCTCCATTTCGAATTCTTCATCACCATATTCGTTATGGAGGAATTGACCGATTTTGTTCCACTCTCTTCGGTAGAACTTGATTGTTTCAGGGTTGTAGTTGTTGGCTTCAAGCAGTCCCTGCAATCCTTCTGTGATCGCTGTCAGTGTCATAGGGTGCCTCCTTTCACTGACAACAGCTTAGCAGGATATGCATTTAATTATTAGACTGATAATTTGCGAATCATCCGCTCATAATTAAAGGTTGAGAGAAGTTCATAAAGTGTAGAGCCACATTATTATGCCGAGTTATTCTCGAGCCGATGCTGTGTTTTCAACTGTTTCAGTCGATTAACTCCACATAATGTTTATGTCGGCATAAGGCGGAGTGCTGTCACCGCTGCTTGCGAACATCGTACTTAATGAGCTTGACTGGTGGATAGCCAGTCAATGGGAAACGATGCCGCCACCGCCAAACATTAAAACTTTTTACAACAAGAATGGTGGAGAAAATCGCAGTTATGTATGCAAGGTCTACAGGAAAACCAAACTCAAAGAAATGTATATCGTCAGATATGCAGACGACTTCAAAATATTCTGCCGAAACAAGAAAGATGCCGATAGAGCGTTTATAGCTGTAACCAAATGGCTCTGGGACAGGTTGAAATTAGAGATAAGTCCAGAGAAATCCAAGGTCGTAAATCTAAGAAAGTCGTATACGGAGTTCCTGGGATTCAAACTCAAGGTCGTGCCCAACAAGGGCGGCTATAAAGTCAGATCCCATATGAGCGACAAAGCGATTGAAAAGACAAAGCGAGACTTGATGACAAAGATAAATCATCTTGAACACCCGACAGACCGAATGGAAGTCCATAGGCTTGTGGGGGAATATAACTCGATGGTCATCGGCAAGCATGAGGCATACGCTATTGCGACCTGCGTATACGAGGATATGGACAAAATCGCATTCGGCCTGAACCGAGCAATGAGAAACAGGTTCAGAGAGCGGCTCAAGAAGAAAGGCAAAATTCCTGAAGGATATATAAAAACTGTGTACGGCAAGAGCAAGCAGATGAGATTTCTCGATGGATATCCGATTATCCCACTTGCATATGTAAGGACGAGGAACGCTTTGCATCTGCCGAGGGCTGTATGCAACTACACACCTGAAGGAAGGGCACTGATTCACAAGCCACTTGGGGTCAGCTTGACAGTGGTAAGAGAACTCATGGAAGAAGAGATTTCCGATGAATCTATAGAGTATATGGATAATCGCATATCACTATATGCGGCACAGCATGGCAAATGTGCGGTGCTGGGAATCCCTTTGGACAAAGAAGAAATATACTGCCATAGGAAAATTCCAAAATCCAATGGTGGTTGTGACAGATATGAGAATCTTGTCATTGTGCATAAAGACCTAAAGACTGCGCTAACGATGAAGAACCCTGAGATAGCAAAGAGAATGCTCACTGAAATCCCAATGGATAAGCAGAAAATGAAGAAGTTGAACAGAATTAGGAAATCGGCAAACTTTGACCCAATTGAGTAAGTAACTTATTTGAGAAGTTGAAAATGTGTGATGATTCAGAACGAAAGTGATTTTGATGGAACGCCGTGTGCTATGAAAGTAGCGCGCACGGTGTGAGGCGGGGGAAAAGTCGGAGATAATTTCAAACACTTACCTATCGTTAAAAGTGTCTACGGCATGGACGCAACAATGCCCATGCCGATGGCACACATAATCGACACACAAATATGTCAGCGAACTGCTCGGTAAAGCGACTATAGATACAAACACTTTCGGTAGGAGCTTCGGACGCAACGGAAACTATTCCAAAAATGAACAAAAGGCTGCTCGAGAGCTCATGACACCTGATGAAGTGCGAATGCTTGATAACAAGTTCGCACTTCTTTTTATTCGAACAGAACGTCCGATAAAGGATCTTAAGTTCGATATCCTTCAGCATCCCGCTGTGAATCTGACAACGGATGGAGATGCACCACCGTACATTCACGGAGAACCTTACGACGCTATGCAGACCATAGAGCTTATAAGTGGAGTAGATTTGCCGAACGAAGTTGTAACAGATGAGGCCATAGAGACAAATTACATACTGCTTTCAGAAGAGGATATTGCATATGAGCTTAGTGGAATCGGGACGGGTAGAAGGATACTATCTCTCGATGCTGATGCAGAACTAATTCAAGATATTTTACATGACGCAACAGAAATGGAGGACAACGACAATGAAGAAGAAACACATGAAGAAGAATTCGAGATCTATATATAAGAGCAGGGCGATAGTAACAGCTAAAACTGCTATGCTGATTTATTCAGCGATAGTTATCGCATTTGTAGTAGGCGCCTGTCACGTACTGGCGGCAGGAGACCCGATAGCGACGGTAAACAATCTGAGCAATTTCATATTCAGCCTAATAAGAGCCATAGGACTCATTCTGCTTGGACTTGGAATTATGCAAGTAGGCTTATCCCTAAAATCCCACGATCCGAGCCAACGCGCCAATGGATTCCTTACTCTCGCCGGCGGAATTATCATCACATTTACTAAAGAAATCCTGAACATGATAGTAGGCTAATTTCTTAGCTATCTGGGAAGGAGGGAAAGATTATGTCAGATAATTGGGTGGTGCAGAATCTGCAGAATGCACTGGATACGTGGAACAGCAAGATGGCTGAGGTGTGGAGCTTGCTGACAATGAGCCCCCAAAACTTTAGAGGCGGAGGGATATGGTCGGTAATAGTGAATATTAACGGAGCAGTTAAAGGTATAGGCTTGGCACTGCTCGTTTTATTTTTCCTTATGGGTGTAGTTAAGACGAGTGGATCGCTGTCGGAAGTCAAAAGACCGGAACATGCTTTGAAGTTGTTTATCAGATTTGCTGTTGCTAAGGGAGTAGTGACTTATGGACTAGACTTGATGCTGGCTATATTCAATATAGTTCAGGGAACCCTCTCTACTATGATGCGAGCGTCTGGAGTAGGGAGCGCAACTAAGACTACGCTGCCAAGTTCGATAGTTGATGCAGTAGAGGACTGCGGCTTCTTTGAGAGCATACCCTTATGGGCTGTCAGCCTTATAGGCAGCTTATTCATAACAGTATTATCGTTCATTATCATCCTGACCGTGTACGGCAGATTTTTTAAATTGTATATGTACACGGCAATAGCACCTTTGCCGCTGTCCACCTTTGGGGGATCGCCTACACAAAGTATAGGAATAAGCTTTTTGAAAGGATATGCTGCAGTTTGTCTGGAAGGAGTAATCATCCTAATAGCTTGCATCATATTCAGTAAGTATGCGGCGAGCCCACCTGTAGCAGATAAGGATGTTTCTGCAGCAGTGATGGTATGGAAGTATTTCGGAGAACTATGCTTTAACATGCTCGTGCTTGTAGGTGCGGTTAGGATGAGTGATCGCATAGTTCGTGAGATGATGAGCTTGTAGGGAGGAACAAGAAATGAAGAAGAATCAAATCGAGGTGAGGATAAATCGGGAAATAAGAGATTATACGGAGTCTATGTTTTTCGAGCTGTCTCTTAGGCAATTCGTATTCTCAGTGCTCGCATGCGGAGTAGCAGCAGGCATCTATATTGGACTCAAGCCGATTCTTGGAGCAGAGACTACCAGCTGGCTTTGCATCGTAGCTGCATTTCCGTTCGCCCTTATAGGCTTTGTCAAATACAACGGACTGACCGCGGAGCGCTTTATACTGGTGTGGTTTAAGTCAGTATTTTTAACGCCGAAAGTGCTGACGTTTGGGAATACGAATTATTACTACAAGTCGATGATGGAACAGAAAAAGAAGGGAGACAAGAGTAAATGATTAAGACGTTATCGAATGTCCTTAAACAGGACAAAGAAAAGTTCGCTGTGCCACGCAAGGTGCAGGATTTGATCCCGATTCGGACTATATGGCCGGACGGGGTCTTTTTAAATACTAAGAACAAGTTCAGCAAATCGTATATGTATACGGATATAAATTATGCTGTGGCGGCTTATTCGGATAAGGAGACTATGTTCTACGGATTCGGAGATATTATCAATTCACTTGATCCCGGATGTACTGCAAAATTCACTATCAATAAGTGTGCAATCAATATGCTGGACTTTCAGTCGCAGACACTTATGAGCATGGAAAATGATGACCTCGACGGTTTTAGAAATGAGTACAACGAAATCCTAAGCGATGTAGCAAGAGACAGCAATAAAATAAAAAAGGAGATGTACGTGACGATTTCAGTCAATAGGAAGAATGTCGAAGATTCAAGGCTTTACTTTGCAAGAGTCGGGTCAGACCTTACAGCGCACTTTGCGAGGATCAGTTCAAACTGCACCGAGCTTAGCGCAAATGACAGGCTGCGCATTATTCATAACTTCTTCAGAGTAGGAGAAGAAACATCGTACTACTTCGATATAAAGGACCATATGAGGCGTGGCGCAGACTTTAAAGATTATATTTGTCCGGATAGTTTTGAATACCATTCTGACTATTTCAAAATCGGTGACCGCTACGGCAGGGTTTTGTTTCTCAGAGACTTCGCGGCATATATCCAGGATGAGATGTTGGCTGAGATGACGGATCTTAATCGTAACCTTATGCTCTCGATAGATGTGATTCCTATTCCTACGGATGAGGCTGTCAAAGAGGTTGAGCAGAGACTACTTGGAGTAGAAACCAACATTACGAATTGGCAGCGCAAGCAGAATATGAACAATAACTTCTCGGCAATTATTCCATACGATATGGAGCAGCAGAGAAAAGAGACGAGAGAAGTACTTGATGATGTAGTTTCAAAAGACCAGAGACTACTGTTTGCTGTAATGACTATGGTGCATACAGCTGATACTAAGGAACAACTGGATAGCGATACAGAGGAGATACTGACAATAGTCAGAAAGAGGCTGTGCCAGATGTCGGTGCTGCGCTATCAGCAGATTGAGGGACTCAAGACCGCTCTTCCGTTCGGTGTGAGAAAGATAGATGCATTTCGCACTATGACGACGGAGTCACTTGCTGTATTTATGCCGTTTAGAGTACAGGAGGTCTATGACAGTCATGGTATCTATTATGGTCAGAATGTAATCTCAAAGAACATGATGATAGCCGACAGGCGTAAGCTCTTAAACGGAAACTCATTCATTCTCGGGGTGTCCGGTTCCGGAAAATCATTTACAGCGAAGAACGAGATAGTTAATCTCAGGCTTGCGACTGATGCGGATATAATTGTCGTGGATCCGGAGCGCGAGTATGCACCGCTTATAAAGGCTCTTGGGGGCTCTGTTATAGAGATATCTGCGACTTCTCCTAATCATATAAACGCGATGGACATGTCACGAGATTACGGCGAAACAGATCCGATTATCGAAAAGTCTCAATTCCTGCAGTCACTTTGCGAGCAGATAATTGCAGGACACAAATTCTCAAAGGGCCAGCAGTCCATAATCGACCGCTGCACAGAAAATGTCTACAGATACTATAAGCAAGGCAACTATATGGGAACTCCGCCTACTCTACAGGACTTCAGAGATGAGTTATTAAAGCAGCCGGAACCTGAGGCACATTCATTGGCGCTTGAGCTTGAGCTATTCACTAGAGGCTCTCTTAATACATTTGCCAAGCAGACCAATGTGGATACATCAAACCGATTGATATGCTATGACATATTGGAACTCGGAGAGCAGCTGAGATCTATCGGAATGTTGGTAATACTAGACTCCATACTTAATCGTATTACTGCCAACAGACAGAAAGGAAAGCAGACTTTTGTCTTTATCGATGAGGTCTACCTGCTCTTTATGCACGAATACTCTGCACAGTTCTTGTTTAAACTGTGGAAGAGGGTGCGTAAGTATGGAGCATTCTGTACAGGTATTACTCAGAATGTAACAGACTTGCTTCAGTCTCATACTGCAAGGACGATGCTGGCCAATTCGGAATTCATCATAATGTTGAATCAAGCAGCGACTGACAGAATAGAACTGGCTAAGCTACTGAACATATCTGAAGAGCAGCTATCTTTTATAACTGATGTAGAGGCAGGATGCGGTCTAATAAAGGTTGGATCGAGTCTGGTTCCGTTTGAGAATAAGTTTCCAAAAGAGACGAAACTATATAAACTCATGTCCACCAAACCAAATGAGTGTTTTGAGGAAGAGGAAGTAATGAAGAAAATAAAGGCAGTTGCTGCAGGAAGAGAGGACTTTGAATCTTTGGTAAGCAAATACCTTGGAGGTGAGAACCAGAATGTCTGATAGAATATCTCATATGGCTATGCATCGAATGAAGGATGTGGCCATTAAAACAAAAGAGAATATGATAAATGAGAGGAGGAGCGATGATCGTTCCTCCTCTCGTTTTTCTAATGCAGCGATTGATACGACTGAATACGCTGCAGGAGAAGGAGTCCTGACAGGAAAGGAAGCTGTGCAGGCAGCATATAGGAAGTACGGAGAGAAGAAGATCAGGTGTGGCGAACAAAACGCCAAATATGCTGAGCAGGAAATACGTGAAAATGAGACACAGAGGCGTATAGGTAGCCGCATACGAGAGGCTAACATAGAGGTTAATAGGAGTAGCAGAGTTCGAAAAGCGGCGAATTCCGGCGCATCGCAAAATGTGCCAAAAACTGCCACTGCTCAGAATGCGTCTTATTTGAAGAGTCAGCACAAATACGTAGTTAAGAAGTATCAGAAGCAAAAGGCGGCTTCAACCACAAAGAAAGCTGTCACGAAAAATGGCGCTTTTAGGCGAATTGGATCCGCCGGAGCTAAAGGAGCTGAGACTGCTGTAAAAGGAGTTGTAGCAGCAGGAAAATCGCTATTTACAACGCTTGCCGCGGCAGGATCATCTGTAATTCTTGTAATAGTGATATGTATATTCTTATCTGCATCGGTATATCTCTTTGGGCAGGATACAACTGATGAATACTCTGCAGAAGCTCTTGGTGTAGGAGATACTCTTATAATTAGAGTGGCAAGTGCTCAGCTAGGTAATGTGGGAGGACTCAAGTTCTGCAAGTGGTACGGCTTTAACGGAAGAGTTGAATGGTGTGCATGCTTTGTCAGCTGGTGCGCTAATCAGTGTGGTTATATAGATAAGGGAATCATCCCTAAGTTTGCTTTGGTGGGAGATGGTGTTGATTGGTTCAAAGCAAGAGGAAGGCTTAGAAACAATAAGTATATTCCTCATCCCGGTGACATTATTTTCTTTGACTGGGACTCAGATGGAACCCGAGATCATGTCGGATTTGTTGAACGCTGTGACGGAAAGACTGTCTACACCATTGAAGGTAACTCAGGTGATGCATGCAAGAGGTTGGCGTATAGGGTAGGGCATCCTGAGATACATTCATATGGCGTGCCGGCGTATTAGATATCGTGGAATAGCCAGAGAGACTGAAACGTGGTAGCAAAATGTGACACCGGTACAAACTTCGGTAATGATTATTTATACCCTTTTGTAAGGATTTATCTGGTGTTTTAAATTAATTATCCTAATAAATGGAAGAGAAAGGATTTGCGGCATATCCAAGAGACTTTTCTCTTATACAGATAATGAAAAGGAGTTTTGTTTGAAAAAGACTGTATATGGTTACGCTCGAGTGTCGAGCATAAATCAGAATGAGGACAGACAGGTTGATAAGTTAAGAGAGGCTGGAATTCAAGAAGAAAATATATTTATAGATAAGATTTCGGGAATAACCTTTGATCGCCCTAACTATAAAGCATTAATTCAGAAGATTAATAGAGGTGATGTGATTTACATCTTATCTGTTGACCGTCTTGGTCGCGATTATAAAGAAATACAGGCTCAGTGGAGAATTATCACGGAAGAAAAGGGAGCGGATATAGTTGTCCTGGATATGAATTTTTTGGATACTCGGACAAAGAAAGGTATTATCGATATTTTTATAGCAGATCAAACACTTCAGATTATGTCTTTTGTTGCTCATACGGAGCGAGAGTATATAAAAGAGAGACAAGCACAAGGAATCGCCGCCGCTAAGGCTAGGGGGATTCAGTTTGGAAGAAAGAGAATCCCAATGGCGTCAGGAATTGATGAGATAATCCAGGATTATAGGCGTGGCCGATTGTCTGCTAATGAAGCGGCAAAAAGTATGGGCATATCCCGTGCTACATTCTTTAGACGTTTAAAGGATGCAGGAACTTGTTCGGATAATAATACAACAGTCTCAAATAGTAGACTTTTTGAGACTGCAATGTTATGATAATTTTGGCAAAGAAGACGGACGAATTTTCAACCTTTTCAGCCGATAACAATTCAAAAAAATTTATAATCCTATGGATTGTCGTCAGTCTCTAAAAGTCTGCTTTTTGAGACTAGCAGTGTTTTAAGTTGCTCAATATACAGGGACGATTATTTGCGCTTATCAAGACAGGAGAAGAAAGTGAAACTCAGACGCATTTTTATAATATCAGTAATAATACTCTCGCTTATAGTGTCAGGTGCGGCGCTGGGAGGATGTAACAAAGAGCAACCGAATACACCTGCAGCGACTACCAAGGATGAATCCAAGAAAGTGGCTGAGCAAATCGCCGTTGTCAATGAAGATACGGGCGTGGAGTTCCCATCAGGCACAGTGAATTACTCTGATGAATTTATAAAGACTCTTGACGAGGAAATATTCACTATCACTTCTGCGACTGATGCTGAAGAAGGTTTGAAGGATGGCACGTATGCCGGTTCTTTGATGTTCCCGGCAAATCTGTCATACATGATTTTGAATATAAACTATGGGAATCCGCAAAGGATAATACTCAACTATCTCATCAGCGATATAGCGGATAAGGATATATCGGATAAGACGCATAAGAGAATCATTGAGAGCTATCAGGAATTTAACGATAGGCTTTCATATGCGTATATCAATGCTCTTCTAGAAGAAGTTGAGCAGGGACAGAACGATGTCGGAAAGATTTTCGGTAATGACGCAAGCATTCTTGCGGCGGCAGAGAAATTCTCGGACGGTGACTACGATTCTGAATACAAAAATCCGGATCTTCCCAATAATACATTAGATTACTCTGAGCACAATACAGATGACTATAGAGATAAGGGGATTGATTATGCCAATGATGTTGGCGACCTATACAGGGATGCATATAATCAGGCGCATGAGGAAGAGACGAAAATAGAAGATATTCCAAGCAAAAAGGATGTTGTCGACGTCGCTAAAGTAGAAATGCAGGGTAAATTTGGCTCTGTAAAACGTTGCAGAGATAAATTGGATGAGTTTATCAATACAAAATTGCCGTTATATGAGAAAACGGTGGATGATTATGTAAAGGTAACAAGTGATTATGTTACTGCGGCAAGTGAATATCAGGATTCAGTTGATGGTTATGTGGATGAATGCATAACGACTGTTGAAAACATGTCCGGGTTAGACCCTGATTTAAAGGAAGAACTTTTAAACCAGATTAGGAAAGGAAAGAACATTTCATTAGAGGGCGATGTACCGGATGAGAATACAATAGAAAAGGCAGATTTCGATTCGACAAATAATAAGCTGCCATCAGAGGATGAGTTCAAATCGGCAACTGATAATCTTGATGACAGTCTTACTGCACTATATGACGCCATTGACACACTCACAGAAAACCTCAAGCCGGAAAACATGCTCAAGAAAGCTATGACGACTGGCGATACAAATCAGACATATAAGCAGAAGATTGACGAAAAGAAGAGCAATTTTTCATCTACGGCCTCTGAGACGACAAAGAGATTCAATGAGATTCAAAAAGATAACATTGAGAAACTGACCAACTCATATGAAAAGAACAATAAATATATGACGGAGACTGTAGAGGCTCTAAACAAGAAGAGTGAAAAGGATCAGGAGACCCTGAAGAAGGCTATCGGAGATTTCCTCAAGACGGCAAAGGGGAACAGCG
>Ga0256406_1007434_pt1 | contig 10397 bp, 8 predicted proteins | sample RumenRJG_03DNA_FD_185986 | JGI IMG/M metagenome (GOLD analysis project Ga0256406, IMG submission 185986) | Bovine rumen microbial communities from Lethbridge, Alberta, Canada - RJG_03 | ecosystem: Host-associated > Mammals > Digestive system > Stomach > Rumen | place: Canada: Alberta | collected...
TGTTACTTGGTTATTGACAATTATCATATATTGTCTGATTTATAGGAAGGCAAACACAAAAATTTTATTACAGAACAAAAAAAGCAAAAAAAAATAACACACATTATAAAAAAAAGTACTATTTTTGCAGTCAATATGCAAGAAGACAAAAATATATTATTAGATAAACTAACTAAGTGTTTTAGTTGCTGAGGTGATTGAGGAAGTTTCCTTTATTCACCTTATTTTTTATCTATAAGTAAGAACAAAAAGACAAATAAATTTATAATTATGGTTAATCTTAAAAACAAAAATCTAATATCCATTACAGATTATACAAAAGAGGATTACTTAGCTGTATTGGATTTGGCTGAAAAGTTTGAAAAAAATCCTAATCAGCCTGTTTTATCTGATAAAGTTGTCGGTTCTTTATTCTTTGAACCTTCAACAAGAACTCGTCTTAGTTTTGAAACAGCGGCTAATCGTTTGGGAGCGAGAGTTATAGGCTTCTCTAATCCAACCGCAACTTCGCTTCAGAAGGGAGAAAGTCTTCATGATACTATTATGATGGTATCTTCTTACGCTGATATTATTGTTATGCGTCATCCAAGAGACGGTGCTTCTCGTTGGGCAAGTGAAGTTAGTCCCGTACCTGTAATTAATGCAGGCGATGGAGCAAATCAACATCCAACACAATGTATGTTAGATTTGTATTCAATCAGGAAAACGCAAGGTACTTTGGAGAATCTTCAAATAGCAATGGTTGGAGATTTGAAGTATGGACGAACAGTTCATTCATTAGTTCAAGCAATGAGTAACTTCAAAGCAGAATTCCACTTTGTTTCTCCTGAATCTTTGGCAATGCCAGATAATGTTAAGATGTATGCAACAAATGCTGGCTTGAAATATCACGAATATAGAAAGCTGGAAGACGTTATTCCTTTTGCAGATATTATTTATATGACAAGAATTCAAAAAGAACGTTTCCCAGATGTTTTGGAATATGAAAAGGTAAAGAACTCATATATCCTTGATGCTTCTGTTTTGGAAGGCTGCAAGGAGAATATGAAAGTCCTACATCCACTTCCAAGAGTTAATGAGATAGCAATGGATGTTGATAAAACAAAATATGCTTATTATTTTCAACAAGCAAAGAATGGTATGTTTGTTCGTCAAGCTCTTATTGCTTCAATTTTGGGTTATGCAGACAAAATTAAATAATTGAAAAGACTGCAAAGAACTTAAAATGTTAAACATTTATTAAAAAAGGATAAAAAGATGACAACAAATAATAAAGAACTTATAGTAAAAAAGATAGAGAACGGAACAGTGATAGACCATATTCCAGCTGATAAAGTTTTCTCTGTTGTAAGATTATTAGGATTGGATGCAATGAGTGATGAAATCCTGATAGGAACTAATCTTGAGAGTAAAAAATACGGAAGAAAAGGTATCATAAAAGCAACTAACAAGTATTTTGCTGCTGAAGAATTGGACAAATTAGCTATCATTGCACCAACGGCAACCTTGATAACAATAAAGGATTACGCCGTTGTTGAAAAACGTAACCTTGAAATACCAAAGGAAATCCACAAGATAGTTAAATGTATCAACCCTAATTGTATTACAAATGTTGAAGAAATGGACACAATATTCAACGTTGTTAGTACAGATCCATTGACTATTCAATGTCATTATTGTGAAAAAACAATGACAAACATAGAAATAAAGGAGTAATCTTCAATCATGAGAGACAGATATATAAAAGAGAATAGATTATACGACATTATCTGCTCAGACTACAGACTATTGCAGGTCATATCCCGCTTTTCTCTTCCTTTAGGTTTCGGAGACAAGACAATAGAGGAGGTTTGCAGGGAAAATGATGTGGATTGTGAGACTTTTTTGGCTGTTATCAACTTCAGAAAAGATGATGTTTTGAACAATACTTCCTCTTATAGAATATCAATAAAAACTCTTTGTACTTATTTACGTAATGCTCATTCTTATTATATAGACTTTCTCTTACCATTTATAAGAAGAAAACTTATAGAAGCATTGGGTTTTTCTTCCAATAATGATATTTCTTTTTTGATTATCAAGTTTTATGACGAATATGTTGAGGAACTCAGACGCCACATGGAAAGAGAGAACAAAGATGTCTTTCCTTACGTGGATGGTTTGTTGTTAGGAAAGAAAACAAAACAAGTCCTCTTGGAAATGTCCGTACTTCACCATTCTCCATTGGAACTAAAACTTACCGAACTCAAAAACATTATAATCAAATACTCTGATTCTAACAATGCAAACAATATGATGAATTCCGTATTGTATGATATTTTTCTTTTTGAGGAAGATTTGGCAACTCATTGTGAATTGGAAAGAAAAATATTCGTGCCAGAGATAAAGAAAATAGAAGAGAAACTATCCAAGAGTGCTGTTATTCACGAAGAAAACGAAGAAGAGTTCTCTACATCTTTGACTGACAGAGAAAAAGAAATAATCGTTTGTGTCGTAAAAGGATTAACCAATAAGGAAATAGCTGACAAATTGTTTATTTCTATTAATACTGTTACCACACATAGAAGAAATATAGCAAAAAAACTTGACATTCATTCCCCAAGTGGTTTGACTATATATGCAATAGTTAATAATCTCGTGGATATAAAGGAAGTAAAACTATAAGTAGTTTGGAAAATAGCAAAGGACATCTGAGAAATCGGATGTCCTTTTTTTGTAAACAATAATTTAATATTTAAAAAACGATTAATCTTTTATCTTTTTCTCAAGCAATTCAAGGTCTTTTTTGAATGATTTGTCAACATCCATTATGTTAGATACAACTTTGCAGGCATGAAGAACTGTTGCGTGGTCTTTTTTTCCGCATTTCTGACCTATGGAAACCAATGGTTCTTTTGTCAGTTTGCGAGAAAGATACATGGAAATATGCCTTGCAGTTACAACATTGACTTTCCTGCTCTTGGAAAGCATTGTCTCTACTGAAATATTAAAGTAACCACAAACAACTTTCTGAATATATTCCACAGTTATTTCTCTTGTGTTGCTCTTAACAAACCTATCAACTATCTGACGAGCTAAATCTATGGTGATTTCTTGTCTTGACAGAGAGGATTGTGCTACTAAGGAAATCAAAGCCCCTTCTAATTCTCTAATAGATGTATTTACACTGTAAGCAAGGTACTCTATAACTTCCTCAGGCATAGTTATACCTCCCTCATTAAAGAGTTTTTTCTTGATTATCTTTATTCTTGTATCCAAATCCGGAACTTGTAACTCCGCATTCAAACCCCATTTTAAACGGGACAAAATTCTTTGTTCCAAGCCCACGATTTCAGACGGAGCCTTATCGGAAGTAACTATAATTTGTTTGCCTGCTTGATGTAAGCCATTGAATATTTGGAAAAAGATGTTTTGTACGCTTTCGCGTTTCATAAATTGGATGTCATCAATTATTAGAACATCTATCGCCATTTGATAAAACTGTAGGAAGTTATTTACTGTGCCGTGTTTTACTGCGTCTGCAAATTGTTGGAAGAATTGATCTGCACTTACATATAGAACTGTTTTTTCAGGATGTAAGCGTTTTGTCTCCAAACCTATTGCATGAGCAAGATGAGTCTTTCCTAATCCGACATTAGAGTAAATAAAGAAAGGATTGAAAGCTGTTTTTCCAGGATTTTGAGCAACTGCATAGCCAGCACTTCTTGCTAATTGGTTACAACTTCCTTCAATGAAATTGTCAAAACTATAATTCTCATTCAGTTGAGAATCTATATGAAGCGGTTGTATTCCTGGTATGACAAAAGGATTTATAGTATCATTATGATTATTTCTTTCAACGACCATAGGAACTCTTTTTGGCGGATTAACTGTTACATCTTTATTATTAGAAGGAAAAGTGGGTTCATTGTTACCGTCCAATTGAGCAGTATAAAGGAGTCTTGCATTAGGACCTATCACCTTACGAACAGCAGCCCTAAGTATTTTGATGAAGTTTGCTTCAATCCATTCGTAGAAAAAGACACTTGGTACTTTAATAGTTAGAGTATCATCCTTCAAAGAGATAGCTTGTAAGGGTTTAAACCAAGTATCAAAAGCATCCTTATCAATATTATCCTTTATTATATCTAAGCATTTAGCCCAAACTTCCTTGTAATAATTGTCTTTCATATATTCTTTTTCTAAAAACAACCGTTCTTTAGCTGTATTTTTTTACGATTACAAAGGTATAATAAAATAAAATTAAAAAAATTTTTTTTTTTTCTTGGTAAATTAAATTTTTTTTTGTAGACAAAAACCGTAATATTGAATTTTACGACTATGCGTAGAGTTAGAAAAATGAATTTATATAGTTTGATTTTCTTATATTTATAGTAGCAAAATTTTCTTTGTTTTTATCAAAAATTCCCATACAACATTTTTTTTAAATAAAAAAATATTTTAGATTTTTTTTTACATTTTTGAGTATTTTGTTTTTTTACGCATAAATCTATGTATATCAAATGTTTTTAAAGTTGTGGATTTATATTTTTTAACAAATAGCTTCATTTTTTTTATTAACAGAGAAAAGTTAATAAGTGTTTGGAGAATTTTTATAAACTCCCTAAAAAAAAGAGTTGGTTTTAGAAAAAAAAGACTAAGTCTTTACACCCAAAAGAGTTGGTTTTCGCGGCTGAAAACCAACTCTTTTTTTTCTAAAATCAACTCTTTTTTTTATGGTTGATTACATTTGATAGGTGTAGGTGTTTTCTCCATCTGTTACTATGAAGGTACCGTAATCGGTGAATTTGATTATTTTCGGTTTCCACGAAAGAGATTTTAGTTTATTCTCTAATATAGTCGGAATATTGGAATAATACACACCTCTTTCACAACAGAATATAACTCCTTCTTCAGTTGTGCAAGCGGAATAGATATATCCATATTTATCTTTTGCAGCTATCATAGCATTGTAGTCATTTGTGTTGCTTGCATAAAGATGTTTGTCTGTTATGATGATGAAATCTCCATTATTATTAACTGAAACAGATGTGATCTGTTCTTGATTATTGTTGTATTCTTTTAGTTTGTCTAACATAGTTTGCAGAGTATGAGCGAAATAGCCATAAGAATCATAAACAACACCATAGTATTCACCATTAGGAGAGAAGAATACATCTTCAATTTTTGAATTATCTTTGTTCAAACTCTTGATTTTATCGGCAAGATTGGTTGGTATTCCTGTATAGGCATAGCCGTTGTTTCCCCTGATGATAACACCTTTGCCATTAACAGAAATAGCTCCTGTACGAAATCCTCCTTTTTCACTTACGTCATCTCGTAAATACTTCAAGCCTGTTGCACTATTGGAATAGGAGCGAGAAGTGCCATAGAAACCAAAAGAACCTGTTGTTTCAGTAGGCTTTTCAACTACAACAGCAGGACGGATGTAAATGTTTCTACGATATAACTCATTACCATAACTTGAAAAGACTTTCATTAGGTAAGTACCGCTCTTATATACTGTTCCGTAATTATTTCCCCAGCCAGGAATGGTTACACTATTATAATATCCTGCTTCAACGGTAACATCTACAGAGTAGGTGTAACCAGCAGGAGAAGATGTTCCTGTTAGTAAATTTCCATCAGGGTCATAAATGGCAACGTATATGGTAGCATTTTTTTCTACATCTGCTAAACCGTCATACTCTATTCGTGTAGCAAGATATTTTAAGTCAGAATAAAGATTTTCTCCAAATTCTATTTCCAAATTTCCTTCACCATCAGTGCTTCCGAAATCAAGATTGGTTATGTTCATATATGATTTCTTAGCCCATTCACTCTCTTTATTGACCGGTCTTGTAGGTTTTGTTGGATTGTTAGGAGTTTTTACTGTTTTTTTGTTGCAGTTGTTACATTTGCTAATCCAAGTTGCAATGTCGTTTTTTTGAGGTTTGTCGGGACAATCCTTAGCCACATTGAACCATTTTTTAGCTTCTGCACATTTTCCCTGATTATATAGCGATATACCTTTAGACTTATTTTTTGAATAGCAGCTGACTTTGTTTGATTTAGGAGCTAAGTTTTGTGATAGGGCAAAAGTATAACAGCATATAACCGATAATAAAATCAATAATATTCGTTTCATATTGTCATTTTTTTATTTTCCTTTTAAAACTTAATACTTTCCAAGTAAATTATTGACCGATGCTTGAGAACTCTTTTATTTTGTCAAGCTTTTCACTTCTTTCATTACTTAATTGTAAAGCAAGTGAATAGTACTCTTTTGCATTCTCTACATCATGTAGGTTGAAATATTGTTTTTCTGCAGCATCTCTCCATGAGTTAGCTGCTTCTGTGCATTTTTGATCAAGAGCTTGTTTTAGATTTTTATACTCATTGCATTCTTCATATTCATTTGCATATTGGTCTTCCAACTTCTTTACCTCAAGAATTTGGTCTTTTGCGGCTAACAATGAATTTGTATTACCAATATCTCCCGCTTCTATAGATACTTTGCACTCTGTTACAACCTTGCGGTAGTCCTTTATGATAGACTTCTTGGTTTGAAAAGATTTATAAACGGAAAATCCGATAGCACCACCAGCAATAATAACAGCAACGAGAATACCTATTATTATCTTAGGTAAGTTGGACTTTTTCTTTGTTTCATTTACGGGTTCAAAACTTTGGTTGTTATTGTCGTTTTGATTGATGATTTGAGTAGGAGAGGAAGGTTCCAAACTCTCACCGTTGAGTTTTCGTGTTGCCATCTTCTCTAAGTTAGCAGCCAACGGTCTTTCCCATGGTTCTTTGCTTAGGCATAGTTGCATGATTTTGTTTAAATCCGCTGAAAACTTTTCCGGTAAGTCGGGAATTTCAGCACCTGAAAGCATCATTCCTCCTCCTAAGCCGTTGAAAGGCAACTCTCCTGTTGCTAATTCATAGATAGATGCACCTAAAGACCAAATATCGCTTGCATTAATCAGCATAACATCCTTTTGAAAACGTTCTGGTCCCATGTAAGCAATAGATCCACTATTCTCAATTCTTCCAGATTGTTTTCTCATGGTTGAACGTACTTTATGGGAAATTCCAAAATCTGTTATAACAAAATCACCATTAGGGTTGATAAGCACATTGTCTGGTTTGATGTCCTGATGTATGATGTCATTCTTGTGAAGATAGTTTAAGCCAGCAGCAACATCATGAATAAATTTCCAGATAGTATGTTCATCAGTATTGTTGCACAATTTGTTTGCAGAACCTTCTGGACAGTATTCCATAATAAGATAAGGTCGTTTTTCCCAAATTGCATAATGTTTAGCTGTTAATATATTGCTATGGTTAAGACTAAATGAGTTCTTATATTCGTCTATGAACTCTTTTTGTCCTCTTTCATCCAAGGCAACGTAGAATTTTATTGCAATATTTATGTTAAGTATAGTATCTTCTGCTAACCATACATCTCCAAAACTTCCACTTCCGATATGTTGTAGAAGCTTATATCTTTCTTGTATTATAGTTCCTATGTTTAATTCAGTCATTTTATTTTCCTCCACTTGGTTTTTGTTCTTGTGTGTTGTTATTATTAGGGACAGGAGTCAATCCTCCTTTATTACCTTCTTCGTTTTGGGGCTTAGTTTCTTTCTGCTTGTTGCTGTTGTCTTGATTTGTAGTTGGAGTTTCGGGCTTTTTAGGTTTAGCAGGTTTATTTGCTTTTGCAGGCTCTTGTTTAGCAGCTTGAGAATCTTCCTTGTCTTCTACTTTTTCGGTAGGAGTTGTTTTTGGAGTTTGTATTTGTGTAGGAGTTTGTGAGGATTTTTCTGCCTGTTTGTTGTTATTTAAATAGCGAATTGTACATATTGCTGCAACAACACAGATAATACAACAAGCAAGTATAATAATCAAAGGCTTTTTCCAACTTTTCTTGCTGCTTGCCTTTGGAGCCTCGGTGAAATTATCTGTGTTTTCTTGTTGTGTTTTTACTTTTTTAGGAGCAAGAGGAAGTCCGTCTGTAATTTCACAAAGAATAACAGTGACATTATCGTACCAATCACTTTTTTCTGCAGCATCAAACAATGCTTCTCTGCATGCTTGAAGAGAAGATTTGTTGTTTTTTATTATATCTTCTATATTATATGTAGATAGAAGATTGTTTTCCAAGTAGAATTCCCTATCAAACAGAACACCAGAAAGCCCATCACTGCACATAAGGATAATATCTCCTTTGTAAAGACTAAACAATCTTGTATCAGGCTTAGCCTTCTTGCTTTCGTCTCCAAGACTTCTTGTAACAATATTGTTTTGTGGATGAATAAATGTTTGTTCGTAGGTTATAACTCCTTTATCCGCCAATTCTTGTACGTAAGAATGATCTTTTGAAAGCAGTTCTAAACCGTTAATATCATTATATCTGTAACATCTGCTATCACCTAACCAAGAAAGAGTAAGTTCATTGCCAACAATCCAAGCGATTATCAGCGTGCTTCCCATTCCTCTTTGCTCAGAATTTTGAGATGCTTGTATTTTGATTCTATTATCAGCTTCAATAATTACTTGTTCCAAGTATTTCTTTCTGCTTTCGTGATTAGAAGCAATAAGTGATGTAACGCGACCTATTCCGAAGAAATCTTTTACTGTTTCAATGGCTATTTCAGAAGCAACTTCTCCAGCATTCATTCCTCCCATACCATCTGCAACAGCCATAACCATTCCTAAAGAAGAAAGATTGGTAACTACATCTGTTTCATAATGGCTCAGGTTTTCGTCTGAAACGTCATCATCCAAGTAAAAATTATCTTCATTGCCTTTGTTTGGAGCATTTGGATCAAACTTTCCTGCTGCTTTAGTGTATGCTGCCAAACGAAATGTTATATTCTTACTCATTGTTATTTAGTTTTTGTTCTTTTTATCTGTATTTTTTTTGCTTTTACCTTTTTTATAGTTTTTGTTGAGTTGTTCCTTAGGTTTTTCTGTCTTTGTCTTTATAGGAGTTAGGTTTGAAGGTAGGTTGGAAACTTTTTCCTTCGGTTTATAGAAAGGAAATGTCAGAATCCAATTGTCCTCTTTTTGTACTACAACTCCACACAACTGAAGTTTAATTACTCCTATTTCACAAACAGGAACAACAAATACTCCTCCGATAAGTTTTCCTGGAGATTTAAGAGTGTTTTGTGGTTCTTCCAATGTTTCATTATTGACACTGTCTATTTTTTTTGTACGTGTAACAAAAGAAAGAGAAGAGTCATTTACATATATCCAAGAAAGCCAGCCTTGAGTATTAGGAGCAATATCACCGATGTCAAAACATTCCAATGTGTTTCCTCCGTCAGATAATAAATATGTAAGACTGTCTTCTGTTAGAACTGAAACATCATTCAAAGGTTTTACTTCAAAAGAATTGTATTTGAATTTTGACTTTAAAGGAATAGGAGTGTATGAATCTTTATATTCGTCAAAGTCTTTATCAAATAACCATGGATATACTGCCTGATGAGAGAAAAGATAACCTTTGCTTGTTTTTATTCCTAAAGAATAAAATATATTAAACTCATCTTTGTTCTCTCTTCCAAAAACGTTAAGATTGGAATCCTGTAACTGATATCCTTTCTCTACACAAAAAACTCCTTTTTGTATAGCTTTTTCAATTAGTTGCAATGATGGCGAATTAAGAAATTGAGCCTTAATTGCAAAACTAATGCATACTACACTTATTAATATGAATACTCTTTTCATTATCTTAGGTTATTAATTGGAACTAATTGATCGTATTGTTGCTGTTGTTGGATAATAGCACCGTTGTTTCCATATTGTTGCGTCCTACCTTCCAAACGAGAGACAATTGCTACAGCTTGAATTTTACCACCGCTGACAACAAAGACAGGACCTCCTGAATTACCATGAGCAACTCCTTGAGAAACCATTATGCAGTTTTCGTCATTTAATCCAGAACGTGCAACAGACATCTTATTAAATATAGGTTCTATTCTCTTTGTTTTACTGTCATTAACACCTAAGCCAGCAGGAAATCCCAAAACATAAACTTCAGTTCCTGCTTTTAGGTCAGCAGATAGAGAGGCATTGGCACTTATCTTTCCTTTTTTATTTGTATGAGCATAAGCCCAATCTGTGCCTCCTGATTCTTTGTTACCAAGAGTTTCTCCTTTGTTTGTTGTTATCAAAGATGCAATTCTCCATCTTAGACTTTCTCCATTCTCTCCAATAGCAAAGTCTTTAACAAGGTCTTTACTTCTATCTATTTTAAAATCTGAACTACGAAGAGTAAAATCATCAGTTGGGGTTGGACCATAAGCATGAATAACAGACCATATCTTACATTGTGAAGGATAAGTTTCTGCCATAATACTTGGTTCCAAAGGAGGGAATAGCCAAGGCTCAACACAGTGTCTTGCTGT
>Ga0256406_1007436_pt1 | contig 10396 bp, 9 predicted proteins | sample RumenRJG_03DNA_FD_185986 | JGI IMG/M metagenome (GOLD analysis project Ga0256406, IMG submission 185986) | Bovine rumen microbial communities from Lethbridge, Alberta, Canada - RJG_03 | ecosystem: Host-associated > Mammals > Digestive system > Stomach > Rumen | place: Canada: Alberta | collected...
CTCCGCCTACTGCCCTGAACTGGAGGAGGGTCTCCTCTCCGCCCCTGTGTGGCGGCGGACAGGCTCCGCGCAGCTGACGCTGCCCGAACGCTGGCAGGGGAAGGAGGTCCATCTCTACGGCTTCGCGGTTGACTATGAGGGCAATGCCAGCGAAACAGTGTATATCGGGGCACTTTTAGAAGGTAAGGAGCAGGCCGACGGTGAGGCGCGGAAGGAGCACCTTGCCAGCTTCGACCTCCTTGCCGATGCCATTGAGGCGGTAGCGGGCGTAGATACCGTACCAGTCGTTGACGAGGCGGGTAACGACACCGTAGTTCCACTCGTAAGCATCAAGGGCATCAATACCGATATAGGTGGTGGACACCTCACTGGATACGGCAGGAGAAGGCATCTTGCCGGAGAGGGTGTAAGAGGTGCTGCCGTAGCTTCCGTAGACGCCGAGATCCCAATGGAGACCGTTTCCGCAGATGCCACCGGGCACCAGGCGCACGCGCTGGAAGAGTTCGAGACCCATCTCTTTATGGGTGAGGCTACGGGTATTAACCTTATCCATGGTGGTGGGATTGACGCCAAGGGCCGTCTCCATATCGTTGACTGAAGCGTTGTTGAAGCGGTAGTGGGTAAAGTTGAAGTCTATACTCATACCGAGGCAGTAGGCCTTGCTGAAAGCCCGAAGGAAGCGGACACCAAAGCTCCAGCTGGGTGACCAGATATTGGTATTCATTTCGGCATTGTCGAACTTGACAGGCAAGCCGAGGCCAACGTAGAGGTTGAAACGCCAGGTGCTGTTGCTGCCCCATTGCGAGGTGGTAAGGTTGGCCTCGGGAGTACGGAAGTCTTGGAGGGCTCCCTGATAGTAGTTATCGGAGGTGATATAGCCGAAGCCGTATTTCTCGGTGGGTTTCTGGGCGTTATAGGTGTCGGTGTAGCCGTCGAGGTGAACAACGAGGGTGCGGCCAGACTGGACACCAAAGTGAATGACACCGGTGGTATCGAGGAGGGTGATTTCAAGTTTGGCATAGCGGTAGATATGACCATCGGCGGACTGTTCCTTGATGAAAATAGGCTTATTGACGATGGGCATCAACGGTCGCACAAGGACTTCACCATCCTTCTCTTCGAAGCGGAAGGTGGCGGTCGCGGTAGTCCGCGTTCCGACGAAGAAATTGGCCTGGGGCACACCGTATCCGTAAGTGTAGTCATAATAGGGATAGAGGTCGGCACTTTGCTCAATCATGTGGAACATCTCCATGACGCTCTTGCCAGGAGAGGCCTGCCAGGCACAAGCGGCGAAACCGGCCACCAACGGACAGGAGAATGAGGTTCCGGGAACATAGTGATAGGCATGGTCACTGCCGACATTGGCGGTGCGGGCATTCCCGAAGGCGCAGACATTGGGTTTCAGACGACCATCGGCGGAGGGGCCATAGGAGGAGAAGTCGATGTGGTTGTAGGAGGTGAGGCTATTCACAATGCCACCCACACACATCACGCTGTCGGCATCAGCCGGGGTGATGATGGTCCTCCATTGCTTGTCGTCGCCCTCGTTACCGGCCGAGTTGCAGACAAGCATACCCTTGCGCGCTGCGAGATTGCCAGCTTTAGCCACATAGGAAGTGCCATCCATGTCGCGGGTGTAGTGGCGTTCTTTACCATAGCCAAGGGAACTGCTAATGATATTGGCGCCATTCTTGTCGGCCCATTCCACAGCCATCTGCCACCAGACCTCTTCTTTGAACGGCTCGGTCTCAATCTCAGTGCGGGCAAGGAGGAACTCGGCGCCTGTGGCGAGGCCAAGGTCCTTGTCATCGGCACGGCCGGCGATGCAACTGAGGGTCATGGTGCCATGAGAGTTCCATCCATAGACGTTCTCCTTCTTGTTGCAGAAGTTCCAAGTTTTGAGAATCTGGTGATTGTCACGCAAATGCTTGAAGGCATCGTGGGTATTGACCTGCGGAAAGCCACCGTCGAACACGGCAATGCGGATGCCCTTGCCGTCGATACCCTTGTCGCGGAAAGCCTTACCGCCCATACGGACAAGCTGAGCCTCAAGGGGTCCCTCGACGGTGGCGTGGCCATAGGGGTTGTACTCGATATCAGCGGGAGCCGACGCCACCAGCATTCCGTTGCCTTCAATCATCTGCACGCGGAGGACATAGGGCAATGCCTCAATGGCGGCAATCTGCTCGGAAGTAGCCATGACGCCGAGGGCGTTCATCCAGCGGCTGGCACCGATTTCCTCGGTAGCAAGAGCGCTGACGCCCTGCTCGTAGACAGGAGTGACGGGATAATTGGTGATGTCATAAAGGTCGGCGCCGCACTGGTGGTAGCGCTCAATGGCTTTGGCATCGAAATAGGTGTAGGGATCGAAGTTCGAGCCCTGCTTGTCGGTCAAAAAGACCCAATAGGCCTGCTGAGCCTGCACTCCGCAGAGCATGAGGACAAAGGCCACAAGTGTCAATGTTCTTTTCATGATGTTGGCTATTTTAATAATGCATGTAATATTTCGTGACTGTGGAAGTTGGAGAAGCCCGAGAGATGAAGATGGAAGTAGGAGATGAGGGTGTCGATGAGGGCGGTACGTTCTTCGAGTGGAAAGTGGGAAGTGGGAAGAGAAGTGCAAAGGTAGACGTGAAGCATGGAAGAGAGGTTTTGCGGGAGAGTTGTTGCATTGGCTGCAGAAACAAAGCGGCCTTCTTCGAGGCAGAAATAGGGATCACGCGAACAGTAGTTGTCCAAGGGTTCGATGCCGAGGTGGCGGGCAACGGTGAGGAGGAAGGAAATGGGTAAATGAGGACTGGTGTTGGGGGATTGGGAATTGATAGCGTCGACGTAGTCGAAAAGGGCAGGCACGGGCTCGGCCTCACGGAGGGCTTTGTAAAGCACTTCCGTCATAAAGAAACGCAGGGCGTTTTCTATTGACACGTTGACACGTTGACAAGCTGATATGTTGCGGGGGGAGATTTCTTTAATGTAGTTGAGGTCGGTTTTTTCATTGTTGTAGACAACCATATCGAGGTTCGATAAGGGCTGAAACATATTTTGCTTGACCCTGCCGCCACGTCCACGTACACCTTTAATTATATAGGAACGGAGACCCAACTGACGAGTGAACACCTTGACCACAAGGGAGGACTCGGAGTAGGGCGTGGTGTGGAGCACGAGACCCGGAGTATGTATTAATGTACTAATGTGTTAATGTATTAGTATTATCTCACTATGAGGATTTTGGCAACGGCGCGATTGTCACCTTGGCTGTCGGAAGCAAAGACATAGTAGACCCCACTGGCGACCTTGTCGCCCTGCAGAGTGCGGCCATCCCAAATGGCCTGACCCCCATTGGCTGTAGTGGTAAAGAGGGTATGACCCGAAGCATCGGTGATATGCACGAGGCCGTTGCGCGTGAAACCCTTGATGGCGATAGGTCCATCATAATCAGGCTTTACGGGATTGGGAAAAGCGTAAACTTCGTCAAGAGGTTCCGTAGTAGCGTAGGTGGCGGTGCCTCGATAGACCTGTAGACCGCGGTCGGTGCCGACATAGACTTCACCAGTACGCTCGTTGATTCCAAGGGCGATGATTTTGTCAGAGAAGAGAGGGCTATTGGCCACGGTGAAATGCTCGAGTTGGTCGATGCCGTTGGCGGAGAGAAGATAGAGTCCACCATTGGCAGTGCCCACCCATTTGCGGTTGGCGCCATCGACAACAATGGCGGTAATGCTTTCATAAGCCATGAGGTATTCCGAGAATTCGCCGTTGGTAATCGTAATGTTGCTGCAAGAGACGGGAGACACTTCACCATTGCCGCCATTTTGGAAGGCTTTGTATCCGTCGTAGATGACCTTGAGGCCCTTGTTGGTACCGAGCCAGAGATTCCCGTTCTGATCCTGGACAAGGGCGGTGACAGTTTGAGTTTCGAGCTTGCTGCCGTGGTTGGGATTAACACGCGCCATCTTGCTTTTTCCGTCATGGACATAGATGACATTGCTACGGCCGAGAAACCATTTATAGCCTGTAATGCTATCAAGGAGGAGTTTGTCGACCTCAAGGCTATTTCCGAGAGGCATGGTGGAGAAAGACTTCCAAGAGCCATTGGGTTGTCGAAGGGCGAGGGCGTTGGTTGAGTGTGAGACGAGAGTCCAGAGATTACCTTGGCGGTCGAATTCCACAGCGCCGGTATTGAGGCGGGAATAGGACCCTGAGGAGTAAGGGACCAAGGCTCCACCGGTATTGGAGGCATCGTAGAAAGTTTGGACGCTGTTGTTTCGGATTGAAGCCACGCCGTAACCCCAGAGAGCGATGACAATCTCGTTGGTGTCGAGGGGGTTGACAGCGGCATCGACGACATCGTATTTGTTGGCAAGCAATCCATTACTTTTGTCGAGGAAAGTCCATCGATGACCGTTGGCCGTAAGGAGATTAGGGGTGAGATAGGCGCTGGCATAGGTCTCGGTATGACCTCCGGGGCAGAGCATCATACGGTAATTGAAAGGGACGAGGGAATAGACGTGGTCGTTACTATATGGGCCATCGGGGCAATGGTATTCTTCGGTGCCATCGGCATGTTGACCAATAAGGCCCTCCCACGGATGCGCCACCCAGAGGGTGCCAGCAGCGTCCATAACGGCATCGTTGGGAGCCAAATCACCCCAAAGGAAAGAAACACGCGACTCATAAAAGGTGAGACTGGTATCGAAAATATAAACTGCGTCGTCGAGACATACTGTCAAGCGGTTGCCTGAGGATTGCATAGAATGGAACTCGCCACTAAGCATCTCGACAATCCCGGAGTCTGTCAAGTAATAGAGGCTGCTGTAAATTGGGGAAGCTGCATAACCGGTAGCAAGAAGATGACTACCGGAGACACAGAGATGGCTGACAGTGAGACTGTCAAGCCGATGGTCCACGATCCAACGATCGCTGACAGAAGGGTATCGCTCGGCACGGGAGAGACGTTTGAGTCCTTCTCCGGTGGCGGCATAAAGGCTGTCGGGCATGAAAGCCAAGTCATAAACAGGTGTATATACACCACCTGCGCCCAGATACCAAGTCTCCTTAATCTCCATACGTGACAAATCTACTACGACGACACCGAAACCGGTAGTCAGGTAGGCATTGCCATTGGCGAAACGGATATGGTATATATTTTTGTCACCGGAGATTTCGCTGCGCTTGATGTCGGAAATGTTGTAAGTATGATTACCCTTGACGATGTCGATATTGGAGTTATTGTAGGCCACTATAAGACAATGCGAGGCGAGGTCGCAGGCCATTGTTGCAACACCGACGTCATTGAGGCTAAAGCCTTTGCTCATCGGAGTCAAGGTGTAGTCATCAAGGTCGTAACAGAAGACACCACCGTTAGTGGCGGCATAGATACAATCACCGGCGTATGCAACATGGTTGGCGCATGAATGGTCGAGGCAGGGTCGCCATTTCCCCACTGCGGTCTGGGCGCTGACGGCATGGATGCACATACTTACGATTACGGCGACTGCAAACTTCTTCATACTGTCTCTTTCTTTAAGAAAATGTATTGATAAAGCACGGCCATAAGGGTGGTAACAACAGTGCTGGCCAAAGTAGCTAGGAGCACACTTCCAAGGCTACGGAAGCCGAAGATTTCCAAAGTATAGAACACAAGGAAAAACGCCCCCATCATAAGCATGAGATAGCTAATGAAATACTGCGGCGTAACGCTATAGATACTGGGGGTCTCTATAGACACAGGCTCGCCGCGGGTCAAAATGCGATTGGCAAAGAGGATACGTAGCATAGCAACAATAGTGCAGGCCAATGCGTGGAATCCCAGCATATTGCTCATCACGTCGACCAAAAAGCCCGTACCAAATGCTATCAACAACAAGGGAATACGTCCCGTATTTGTGGGCAGCATGAGGACAAAGAGCACATAAAGCATCGGCATGACGTAGCCTCCTAGGTAGACGTGGTTGAGCACTAGCAGCTGCAGTGCCATCAAAAGGACAAAACGCCCAATAATACGCCAGACTCCTTTGTTCATTTTTTTACGCCTTCAATCTTATAGCCTTTATCCTCTAGCATTTTCAGCACACCTCGCTCGCCACAAAGATGAAATGCACCGACAACGAAAAAAGTAGGCTTATCCCTCATAATGTCAGGCATTGCGTTCACCCAGTTGACATTTCGGTCATAAAGCAATTTATCGTTATCCTCGGGATTGGATGCGCATGAGCCTTCCTGCTCTTCCAGATTCAGCTCCCCAAGTTGCTCCAAATCCTGTGAAAAATAGGCAGCTGTGATGAAATCCGCCATCTCCACCTGCTCTTGAAAATGATCAACAAAACACATCAAACCTTCTACTTGCTTTTCCACAGGGGCTCCATAGAGAATCTCCATCTGGAATTCAACAGTTTCAAAGCCAATGACCGCCTTGTCGTTTTTCATCGCCTCCCGTTGAAAATAAGTATCAATCAGGTCATACGGATTCAAACCTTCAATATTTCTCATATAAATCATTAGCGTGAGCGTGGTCTCCAAGACCATCGGAGTCACCTTATCCAATTGCTCCGCCATAGCGGGATTTGTCAAATCCGTACCCATAACCTCTCGCAATAATGCATTCAGGCGATCCAACTGCTCGGCAGTGAGCAGCGATGACAGCGTGGTGCCTTCGGGAAGCATCTGTGCCGCTTGCATCTTAGCCATATTCTCGGGTTTGAGAGCCTCAATCATATCCACCTCACCACAGATCTGCTCAGTAGCATCGAAAGCGGTACGAATACCAGGAAGACTGTCGGCAAACGACGCTGGAGCCAGATGATAGGTGCCAACAATGTAGCTCGGCATCTTTAGCCCATTGCCCGAAATCCTGTAGAGCAACTGTGCTTGCAATACATTGCCCAAGAGCCCCATTAGGCCCAAAAATCCTAACAAAATGATTTTTTTCATAATTTCTTTATTATTTTTCATTCAACGTTTTTTCCAATAGTTTCTCCTGCTCGTCGCGGAAGCGGTTGTTGATTATATACACATGATCCAACTTGTTAAAATCGGTCGCCAACCGTATCCTTACCTTATAGAAACCACTTCCGGAAAGGGGAATAGCCTCTACCACATAACCTACTGGCACCCCCTCCGGGAAATCGTTGGCGAGACCCGAAGTAACAATAGTGTCATTATCCTCGAACTGGTGGGTCGCCGGCACATCAATAACCTGTGCATAGCGGTAATCCTTACCGTCCCACACCAATGAGCCACTGATACCCGTACGCCTGACTTTCACACTATTGCGGCTATCGCCATGCAGAACAGGCATAATGGTGGCAAAATTCTCCGACACCGACATCACTACACCCACAATACCATCAGGCGAGATGACAGCCTGATCCGGTTTGATCCCATGACGGCTACCCTTGTTAATCATGATATAGTTGTTCTGCTGACTCCATGAGTTTTTGATGACTCGTGCCTCCGTATAACTGTAGCGCTGGTGATACGTCGTGTCATTGACCGTGAAAACGCTATCGGTATAGCTGATATACGACGACGCTAACTGGGCTTTGAGTTGTGCGTTCTCTGCGGCAAGACGGTTATTCTCCGTCTTCAAATCGAAGTAACCCCCGATGCTGTGCACCCCCTCATACCAGCCTCCTGCCACACCATTGGCCCACGACACAATCTTAGAACTCTGGTAGTAGCTCGTGCGCGACATCAGCACCACACTCACCACCACCAGCAGTAGGAAGACCACCACATAGTCGTACTTCTTCAGCAGATTTATCAGTCGATTCCTATTCATTGATAAACTTCTCTATCACATTGCGAGTTTCCTGCACCGCACGCTGCAGGTTATCATTAACAATTGTAACGTCAAACTGCGGAGCCTGCTTCAACTCCTCGGCACTCCGCGCAAGACGTTTCACAATAGCTTCCTCACTGTCGGTACCACGGCTACGCAAACGCTGCTCAAGCACTTCCACACTCGGCGGCAGCACAAAGATAGACAACGCATCCTCGCCAAAATATTTCTTGATGTTGCGGCCTCCATTGACATCAACATCGAAAACTATCACCTTACCGGCATCCCAAATGCGTTGAATCTCACTCTTCAGGGTACCATAGCATGTACCACTATACACCTCCTCCCATTCCAAGAACTCGTCGCGTTCCACTCGAGCCTTGAACTCCTCGCGACTGAGGAAATAATAATCTCTGCCATTCTCTTCCTCTCCCCGAGGAGCACGCGAAGTGGCCGAAATACTGAAGTCAAAGCAATCAAAGTACTGCATCAGTTCTTTGATAATCGTAGTCTTCCCACAGCCCGACGGCGCCGAAAACAATATCGCTTTACCCATAAATCTAGAATTTCTTGTCAAACACCTTATAGAACGTCTGTACAGCAGGAGACGACTCATCCCACTTGTATTGCGCTGAAGTTTCATTCACACACATCAAGGCCTCATCGCGGGTATCAATAGCATTAAGACGGAGAATAAAGTCGTTGTAAGCCTTCATGTTATTATGGAAAAGTTCGTTCATAAAGCTGAACTTATCGTTAATATTAATGACCGTACGCAAATCGGAAACCTTATTGCCCAATCGCTCACCAAGAGTGGGAGCTGCTGGTTTCAACTGGTCACCCAGGGTGTCGCCTTGAGTCTGGGGAGCATGCAGGTAGTCAAGGAGTGAGGCTTGTGTGCCAGCAGCAGCATGATGTTCGGGCTCGGGAGAGGGATCCGGCTCAGGTTCTGGTTCCAGAACCACTGGATTTTCTGGTTCTGGCTCAATAATCACTTCGTCAAACAACAAGCTGTTGCCGTTATCCTCAATCTCTTCCATCGGGGGTTGTTCCACAAACTTAGCTTCAGTTTCAGGCTCCAGTTCAGGCTCCGGTTCGGGTTCCGACTCATGCGAAGACTCCACTTGCGCTTCTACCACAGGAGCCATCGCAGCCATCGTAGCCATCACAGTTGACGACAGCATCTCCTCGTCAGGCTTCATTACCCCACATCCCTCTTTCTCTACCTCTTTCTCCTCTTTCATCTTTTCGCCCCCCTCTTCGCCCATACGCAGGGCCACGTCATACAACCGCCGCAAATCCTCCAAAAGCAGATCCCGTTCTATCCGACTCACCTCCCCTTCGTGGGACACAATCTTGTTCGCAATCGCACACAGACGCTGCATGCCTTCGGTCAGTTCTTTAACACTGTTCTTCATTATGCTATACTTATTTATCTTATTAATTACAAAACAATTACACCTCCCACAAAACACTTTTTCCAGTTGTAAAAATACCATATTTTTTATAATCACACACGCAAAACAAAAAAAAGTTATCAAACCCTGCGGTTGATAACTCTTTACATTTTGACCTCTAGACCATTACTATCTCTTAAATTTTGTCACCATATCAATGTCGTTGGGTTCCAGATCATCGGGGATATAAGTCACTTTCAAGAAAGCCGTATCTTTCAAGAAATCAATGCTTCCCACCTGCACTTTGACAATCTCCAAGCCCGTCCTCTCACGCAGGTCTGACAGCAGTTCTTCTCTCCGTTCCGGCTTGATGAGCGCAATCCTCTCGTACCTGATAATCTTCTGCGCCCTACCCTTCGACATACCTGCCGCCTCCAGCACCCACACCAGCAGAATGAATATCACATTCGTCGCAACAAACGAGGCATAGCTTGCCGCCATCCCTGCACCATTGATAATGCTGATGGCAATAAGTACAAACAAATAGGTCATCTCACGAATCGGCAACTGCTCGGTGCGGTAACGTATCATGCTGAAAATACCAAACAGTCCCAACGCGACACCCACCTCCACTGACATATTCCGCAACTGATAAAGGATAAAGAAAATCGCCGTGCTGAATAACATATAAGTGAAGTAATACTCACGGCGACGGCTCTTCCTGTAATAAAAGAAGTGGGTAATAATCCAGCATACCAGCAAGTTGATACCAAACAAGATAAGCAACTTGCCCAATGCGGGGCCATCAAAAAGTTGTATATTCAAAAAGTCTACGGTCTGCTCTTCGGCATCGCCGAAACGTGCCGCAACGTCAGGATTGAATTCTTCCGGTTCCATATTATTTTAATTTTTCAATATACAATAGTTTCTCTTTAAATTGATTGCTTTTGGCGCCAGGATCAGTCAACGCCGTGCCGATGCAATATTTGCTCATTCTCCGTGGTAGGATGTGCATTTCGTGCAATGTTCGCTCAATTTCCGACATGGGGGCGTCGGCCTGATGCTTCACCTCAATGACGAGCAGGTGACTTATATCGGAATTGAGCTGGGTAGCATGATTATGGAATAGGATGCGACTGTCGATGGTGACCCTCTGATTCATTTCTTTATCAACAAGGGTAATACGTTGGAAACGATTTTCAAGACAGGAATGTAGGGA
>Ga0256406_1007440_pt1 | contig 10392 bp, 7 predicted proteins | sample RumenRJG_03DNA_FD_185986 | JGI IMG/M metagenome (GOLD analysis project Ga0256406, IMG submission 185986) | Bovine rumen microbial communities from Lethbridge, Alberta, Canada - RJG_03 | ecosystem: Host-associated > Mammals > Digestive system > Stomach > Rumen | place: Canada: Alberta | collected...
TGGTTGAGCCAGTAGTCGTTAGTCTGAAAGTCACGGGTCTCCTCGCCTCGCTTCTGTCGGCCACAGAAAGCATCTTTCAGCCGTTCATAGACGATAAGGCCCGGAGCCACGATGAGGAAGTTGCGGGAGAAGCGTCCGGATGGCTGCTGTTCGTGCAGGGCGTTGAGCATCTGCCAGATAATCAGTGCGTGCATCACCCATGTCTTGCCAGTGCCGGTAGCCATCTTCACAGCATACTTGGGTATTTTGTATTTCTGTTGTGCCAACTGTGCCAGGTCGAGTTGTGGCACCAAGTCGGGCGCTATCTGCTCATAGTGGTCGAGGACGGTCTTCGACTTCAGCACCTCATGCAGATAGATGATGTTGAGGATAGCCTGTCGCTGACCTTCGTGGAAGTTCACCTTGCGCTGGTCGCAGCGTGCGTCGCCCAGCCAGTAGTTCAGCAGGTCGGCAGTGATGGGTGTCACTTGCTGAAGCATCGTGCCGTCTTCCCATGCCTTTTTAGCCACGTCGCTGAGTCTCTGCGACAATTTCAATGAAGCGTTGCTTGCGTTTGTCATTTTCGTACCTCCTTATATTATAATGTGATGACGACCTGACTCTCGAAGCCGAAGACGTCGACGGCTTTGACGCACACGCGCCGATGCTCCTTGTGGGGTACCTTGAGGCGGGTGCTGTATACACAATGCAGGGCATCGCTGTCGTTGCTGGTGTTCTCGCGGTAGTCTTGCCATGTAGAGCGGAATGTCGTGTCGTCATAGTCTGGGTCTATACTCCAATATTCTATGAGCGAGAGCGGGTCTTCTGCCATCACCTTCTGCAGTTTGGGCTTGTCTTTCTCATCAAGGGGAATATTATCTGGTGAAAGGAGCACATAGCTGTCGAGCGTGATGGTCAGTTCGTCATTCTCCCCTTCTGCTTTCACTTCTATGGGCTTCACTGTGAGATATTGCAGGGAGGAGAAGCGCACCGTCTTGTCACGGATGAGTTTCTCGTAGCCTTTCTTGGTGAGCTTGTCCATCAGGTCGGGCGGGATGACGAGGACCTCCACGTTGCTGTCTTTGTATTGTTGGATGGCCTGCGAGATGTCGAAGGCGAAGTTCCAACCGAGCACCACGACTTTCTGCCAGTCGCCTCCGAGCAGTGAGGCTTTGGCTTCCACGGCGCGCCGCACGGTGGAGGCGGTAGTGAGGCGGTTGGGACTGTCTGCCATGACAAGGGTCTTGGTGCCTTTGATATATCCGAAGTTGCGGTCGGCACATTGCTCCGCGGTAAACGGCAGTGCGCCATAGAGTCCCAACACAATCTGGCTGAGGTCACCGATGCGCTTCACGAGTTTGTTGTTTCTGAAGGCTTCCTTCTGATAGTCGCCGATGCTCTGATAGAGGAACGGCTTGGCATCCTGGTCGATGAGTCGCTTGCGCATGATGAGCGAGGCGGGCTTGCCGATGTCGCCCGTTATCCACCTCCGTCCGAGTTTCTCTGCAACGGCTGCTGTCGTGCCACTGCCGCCGAAGAAGTCGCAGACTAAATCGCCCTCGTAAGAAGAGTGTTCTATTATTCTCTTCAATAATTTTTCTGGCTTTTGCGTGTCATAATTTTGTATTTCAGAATGTCCTTTTTGATTTGTTTTGTAAGCTCGAGGATCAGCATATACTTGCTGGATATCAGACCAGACAGAAGAACAAGGAACGCCTTTACTCTCGTCTAAATATTGCCGTTCCCATATAGAATTACCATTTTCATCTTTTCCTCTCATTCTTCGACGATATATTCTACCATTTTCATCTTTAAACTTAAACCAGTCATCTATATATTTTTGGCTATAGGGAAGGAATACTTTGTTCTCTGCTCGTTGTGGATAATTTTTGGCGTAATGGAAAATCGTTTCGTGCATTTTAACGAGCTTGGCACTTGCAGCTCTGCCACCAGACGGAGAGCCATATGCCCAAATTACTTCATCAACAAAGTTATCCTTCCCAAATATATCATCAAGCATAATCTTCAAATATGCTCCGATGTGCCAGTCGATATGCACATAGATGCTACCCCTTTCCGATAGCAGCTCTCGCATCAGCACCAACCTAGGATACATCATCTTCAGATAAGAGATGGTTCCTTCTTTCCAAGTATCGGTGTATGCGAACTGCTCAATGACCGTCGGTCGCTGCTCGAACTTGGTGCCGGGCAGGGTAATGGGCGTTCTATAGTCGGCCTTTGAGTCGAACGGAGGGTCGATGTAGATTAGGTCCACCTTGCCGCGCAATGAGGGCAGACCGCTGTCGGGGTCACCGGCAAGCAGCGCCTGGAGGGTAAGCAGGTTGTCGCCATAGATGAGTCGGTTCATCCACTGACCGTCGCCCACAGCCTGGTTGAAAGCGTTGGGCAGTTGCGGCTGTTGCCCACGGAAGATTCCAGAGATGTCCTTACACGGCAGCACGAGCTCATTGGTCTGCAAGCCAATGCGTGTGCCATTGCCCAATCGCTCCAAGATGTGATGAGCCTCTGCCCTGCCTTCTTTGGCTATTTCGGGCAGCTGTTCCAATAATGTCTTTGACATAGCATTAATAGCTTTTTTGATATTAATGCGTATGCGCTTTATTCCCTAAACGCAGCTTCCGCAAGCACCCCATTGACGCAAAACGTGGGCGAATGAACTCGTCCACGTTCAGAGGTACTTGGCGGAAACCTACTTCGAAAGACAAGCCAAACGCCCACGCATATCGCGGGCGTCCGCTCTTTATTCTCTCGAAGTTCTTTCCACCGCCAAGTTTCCTGAACGTTTTGAATAAATAGCAAACGCTAAATTCCACAATGTTGTCCTCCCCACCTGTACGCAGGGATTTCCGTGGGCAAAGATACGAAAAAGAAAAGATAAAGCTACTATGGCAGAAGGAGTTTTTTGCCCTTCAGACATATAATAAAGCGGCAGAAGAGTCTGTTTGTAAGAAATGTGCTCACAGGTTCCCGTTCTTCGACCGATAACCACTCGCAAGCTACATCAGCATGGACACGGTCGTGAAGATGTTCTGTGCCAGAGTTAGTATAGCGTGAAGTTTATCGCTATCTTATTTTATGCGCCAAGGCGCAATTTCCCTTCACTTTCATCTTCGCACATCAATCTACTAAAAACACATTGCAGTGATTTCGGGTGGCGCATTGACGAAGTCAGGAACTTGCATTCCTCGGCTCAGTACTTAGGTGAAGTATGGGAGTAATTCTTTGAAAGTATTGGAGTAGTTCAGTCTAAGTACTGGCGCCGAAGGTAAAGACATCAACGCCATGCCCTTTGAAATAACAACCTGCGCGTTGCTTTCCATAAGCTTGTCAGTATCAGTGTGTTCTTCGATGGCAAGCTCTATACCTTCGCACCGCCTCTCTATCAGGGGCTCAGTGAGCCGATGACCGATGTGCCCGCCGCGTTTACCGACAGCTACGATTTTGTTTCGAAAGGTCTTGTGCGTACGGTATACTACTATTCCGACTTAATGACGATCGGCGTACAAGTGGTATACAAATATAATGGCACCACCATGAAGTCGGATGTCACCACGCTCAATCTCAAAGAGGTCACCTCCATCGAGGGCACCCACGGAAGCAAGCGCGTGGTGAGCACCGCCTACTTCGACCTTAGCGGGCGACAGGTGAGGCCCGATGCTCACGGTCTGCTTATCCGACGTCAGTTGTTCGGCGACAACAGCATTTCTACGACTAAGGTGCTCAGACCCTGACCGTGAGAATAATCGGCGAGGGGCGTTTCATTTCAGTCCCACGGTTTTCTTCACCCTGTTAGCTATGGCTTTTTCGATAACATCGAAATGGCCATAGCGCAGGTTGTTGGCCAGCTCCTCCAAGGAGCGGCCTATCTTAATCCATGGGTGGTTCAGCGCGTGGGCCCGGTAGACACTTTCCTTGAAGTCGGTATTCTCTATCATATAACGGGGATGCCGTAACGGGAACGACAGTTCGAAACGGTCCATGGTGAACATGCGGCGGAGCCGGCGGGGCATGGTCTTGAAACTGGCCTGATAGTGAGTGGCATCCGCAGTGAGGCCAATGTTGTTAATCTGATTCTTCGTCGGCATAATGGCCAGTCCGCTGTTGAGCAGCATGGAGGCCCAGAACACGGTCTCATAGTAGGGCACACCGGTGGCCCGGTGCCGGCGGCATTCGTCGATAAAGCCTTTGAAGAAACGCCGGTCAAGAATCAGCCTCTCCAAGTCGGCTACCGTCTCGGGTGAGTCGAGCCAGCTGTAGTGTTCATCCCACGTGTCGACCACACGGCGCCATGAAGCCCAGCCCCAGATGCTGAAGATGCTGGTGAAGAAATAGTCGCTGCCGACGTTGGGAGTGACTTCGTCGGTGTTGAATCCGGCAATCATCCACACGCGGTTGTCGTCGGCATAACGGTCGAGGAGCTCCTTGCAGAAGGGGAAGAACGACTGTGCGGGCACATCGTCGTCCTCAAGCACAATGCATCTGTCAACCATCGAGAAGGCCCATTTCTGCGCTATGTATTCGGAGGGGTCGCAGCCGAAGTTCTTCTCCTGATAGAGCCGGTGCACCTCGCACTGCCAGTCAATGCGCTCGTCGCAGCATAGCTTGCGGCAGGCCTCCACGCCAGTCATATCGCGTTCGCCGCGCGCCCCGTCCTGATAGAGGAAGAGACGCGAGGGGCGTGCCTTCCTGACTTCTTCAAATACCTTCCCAAAGGTGGAAGGACGATTGAAGAAGATGAGCAATACGGCTACATCGGTCTTGTAGGGCAACTTGGAGGCTATGGACTGGGCTGGAGTCTGTGAAAGGAGTGCTGACATATGGATTTGAAATTATGAGGGGAGACAGTGGAAGGTCGACCTTCAGTCTGCAATATCGAGATGTGCTGTGTGAGGACGGATGTCCTTTAAGTCGGGCAGCTGCCGCCAGTTGCCATAAAGGCGGGTGAGCATACGGTCGGTATGGGCAGGCACGGGCAACCGATGGCCTTCGAAGTCCATCTCCTGGAGCGGGAAGATGTCCTCCAGGAACCGGGGGTTGTCGTAGGGGGTGCCGAGTGCATGGCGGAGCGGTGCCCGGGTGCAGCGGCAGAGCAGCCGAAGCATGGGGAAGGTCAGCCGGCGGTTGAATGTCGTGATGGCTCTCACCTTCCACCACTGTCCGCCCGTGCGGCAAATCTTATAAGCATGGCCCTCGAGCAGCTCGGAGAGCTTGTGAATCCACAGTGGCTGACGGTAGAAGTGGAAGATATCGATGTAGATGCCCTGCTCGGCGCACAGCTTGTCGTAGTTGTGCCCCTCGTCGAGATGCGAGCGGCGGTCGCGCAGCTTGGCATAGAAGAAGAAATAGTTTTTATCGGTCGACATACTTTGCAGAGCCATCGTGGGTGGCAGCTCCTTCGGCAGCACGCGCAACAGCTTGCGGTAGTCGGGCTCCAGCATCTCGATGTCGACGTCGTCGTCCCATGGAATGAAACCCCTGTGGCGTGCCGCCCCGATTAGTGTGCCGCTGCTGAGCCAATAGCGTATGCCGTGGCGGCGGCAGATGGCGTCGACTTCCAGCAGCAGCTCCAGCATCCTGAGCTGGTGGCGCCTGAGCAGGGAGCCTTCGGGGTTGAAGCGTGCGCGCAGTTGCTGTTCTACTATCTTCATCACGATTCTTGTCTTAACTACCACAAAAGTAAGCTATATTTCCGTCATTGCCAAACGAAAGTGCCTTTTTCTCTCAAAAAGCGCGTTCCTGCACTGCTCCTGCGTTCGTTACTTACATAAAAATATCAATTGTGTCAATTAAGGGTGACGCATTGATGGAGTCAGGAAAAAGCGTGCCCCTGCACTGCTGCCGGCTCATTGGGGCTTGAGGGTGAGCTCATGCAGACGCTTTTGGTAGAAGGCGAAATAGAGAGCACCGGCAATGGTGAGGCCAAAAGGGAACGAGAACCATACGCCCATAAGCCCACCTTGGCACACGATGCCGAAGACGTAGGCCAAGGGCAGCGATATTACAAAATAGGAGAGGAAGGCCACGAGCATCATCGGCCGCATGTAGACCAGTCCACGCATGGCATTGCTGAAAGTGCACTGGAAGCCGTCGCTGAACTGATAGATAATCAGTGGCAGTATGGCCGATGCCACGTCGGCTGCCACTTCAGCTGAGTCGGTGAAGAGATAGCCCATGCGGCTGCGGAAGATGATGACTGGCAGCGATACAAGGCAGGCCATCAAGAAGTTCAGGTGGCAGCCGGCCCAGGCAGTGCGCCTCACCGACAGGTAATCGCGTTGTCCATGGAAGTGGCTGACCCTTATGGATACGGCTGCCGACATGGCGTAATAGAACTGGAAGAACATCTGGCTGATGGTGAGCATCACCTGGTGGCCTGCCAAGGCTGGGGTGCCTATCCAGCCCACGATGACGCTGCACAGTGACCATGCGCCGCTCTCCATGCCCATCTGAAGGCTGATGGGAAGACCGAGTCCGAAGAGGCGGATAAGCTCCTGGCGCGAAGTGCAGCTGCCGACAAAGGCGCGACGCTCTGTGGCATGGCGCCGTGAGAAGGCAAAAGTCAGTAGGATGGCCACAAACATCACTACGCGGGCCAGCAGCGTGGAAACGCCGGCTCCCACGATGCCCCATTCGGGCAACCCCCAATGTCCGTAGATGAGCAGCCAGTTGCCGAAGATGTTGAGGGCATTGCCCCACAAGAGTATCCACATGGGTGCCTTGGTGTCGGCGGTGCCATCGAACAGCTGCTTCATGGCGTTGAGCCAGCAGACGAAAGGCAGCGACACCAGATTGATGAGATAGTAGGGGCGGGCATAGGGCAGCAGTTCTGCCGGTTGCCCCATGTGGTCAAGAAGAAAGTAGAGGAGGGTATACACAGCCATGAGGGCCACCGCTACGAGCGTGTTGACCACCAGGCCATTGCGCAGCACACCGCCTATTTCCTCGTTGCGCCCTTGTCCGCAGAGCTTGCCGATGATGGGGGTGAGGCTGAGGGCGAACCCCATGGCCATGAGCATGCCCAAGATGAAGAGATTGCTCACTAAGGAGGCTGCTGCCAACTCCACTGTGGAGTGCTGTCCAATCATCAGGGTGTCGGCGAAGTTCTGAAGCACGATACCTATCTGCCCGATAATAAGGGGCGTCCCTAAGGTGAGGAGCGCCCGGTAATGGGGAATATAGTCCTGGAAATGTAATTTCATCCTGCAAAGGTAGCTCAACCCCGTGGAATAGCAAAGAAAAGTGCTGTTTCTTTATTGCTGCCCTCTTCCGGGATTGGTCAACCTAACTGCTGTTGCAACTCATACATCTCCCCATCCGAAAGGGAGTGTATGAGCTGCCTGATGACCCTCTCTATGGTTTCCACCAGCGGGTGAGTGCCTCGTCGGCGTCGCCTACGGCAAATTTATAGAAGTCCGACTTGGGAAGCTTGCTGAGGTCGACGAGATAATATCCGGCGTCAGCGTCGGCATAGCCGGACAATAGCCATTGGTCTGGGCTACCCGTAGCGAAGTGGTTGGTGGTGCTGACGTAGACGGGCACTTTTCGCTTGGCTCCCGACTTGCCGTGATAGTTCCAGGTAAGAGTCACCTTGTCGTCGTATTTGCGGGCGTAGAGGTCGGTCAGCGGGCAAGGGCCATAGAAGGAGGTGCCGTCGAGCTCGAATCTTTGGTCGCGCGGCATCTTGAAGTCCATCCAGCGGCAGATGGTGGGCAGGATGTCGACGTGGCTGAGTGTGGAACTGTGGAAATGGCTGTTGACGGTCTTGAGATTGGTGGATATCCAGATGCTGCGCTCGTTGTCGGATTGTCCGCCGTGGTGATAGCCTTTAATGTCGCGTCCGTGGTCCGTGGTCACGATGACGAGCCAGTCCTCCTTGTATTTCCTGGCGTTCTCCTTTACTGCATTCCACACGATGCCCAGCAGGCTGTCAGCTTTGAGCACGTAGCTGTCGGAGTAGGAGCCATAGCCATGGATGTGAAAGGCGTCGTCGGAATACCAGAGGTAGAGCCAGCTCAGGTCGGGGCGCTTCGTGCGGATACAGTTGGCGGCATCAGTGGCAACGTGACTGTCATAGTCGAACACTTGCAAATCGTCGTGCTTCTTGGGGAATCGGGTTGCGTCGAGGTCATAGCCGTCGCAGGTGTAGTCCATGTGCAGGTTGCCGGCCTCAGGCTTGTCTTCCCCCAAGAGGATGGTCCGGTTGTCGGTCCAACTGCTGAAGATGGCTGTTGTCACGGGTCTGTCCTGGTGCTTGGCCATGCGGAAAATGTTCCAGTAGTTGTAATTGATTTTTATGTTGCTGTTGTCCCAGACGTTGTGTTTGTTGACCCAAGTGCCGGTAAGGATGTTGGTGTAGCCTACGGCGGAAATAGTGGGTGTCTGGTTGTAAAGATTGCGTTCGCCGCCACAATAGGCCCTACCGTACTGACCCTCGTGAGCGATGGCCATAATAGTAGGTGGTTGAAGGCGTTCGATGCAGTCGGCTGGGATGCCGTCGAGGATGACGAAGAGGGTCTTGTGACGCCCTGCCAGGAGTTGTTGGGGTAGCAACAGAGCGAGCAGGGATAGCAGGAGTGTTAGCAGATGTTTCATAGAATATTAATGGTTGATGTTATCGTTTCAGAATGGCTCTGACCATGAACCACAGGTGCATGGTCAGGGTGGTGATGAGTCCGTAGTGGGAGCGCATGATGGTGAACCGCTCATGGAGCGAGGCTCGGTGATTGGTAGCACTCATGCCGCCGTCGAGGTAGCAGGCCACCCGCCGGTGAAGGTTCTTCAGGGTGAGGCCCGACTGTTGGCACTGCTTCATCACGCGGATGCACCAGTCGACGTCGGCTGAATAGTGATAACGCAGGTTGTAGCTTACTTGCTTCGCTATGTCGGTGCGCACGTAGAAAGCCTGATGGCACACCAGCATGCCATGGCGGAACGAGTGCCATGTGAGGTGTTCGGGCGGCGCGAGCCGACGGTGGCGCAGGAAGTGGCCCTCCCGGTCTACGATGTCGGTGTCGCCATAGAGCACGCCGGGACGCTCGTTGCCCACAGTGCGTGCGATGTCGGCAAGGGTATCGGCGTCGGGCAGGGTGTCGCCGGCATTGAGAAATACCAGGTAGTCGCCGGTGGCTTTTGCGAGTCCTTTATTCATGGCGTCGTAGAGTCCTTTGTCGGGCTCCGAGGTGACGACAACCGTCCGCCCCTGCGGTTCTTCGGCTTCAGTCTGCTGCTTGTAACGTTGGGCTATGCTGACTGTGGCATCGGCGGAGCCGCCGTCGATGATGAGGTGCTCTACGGCAGGATACTGTTGGGCTGCGATGCTGTCGAGCGTGGGCTGGAGCACATCGGCCGCGTTGTAAGTGCAGGTGATGATGGTGAAGCGCATCATAGATGGTAGTTCTTAAGAGCGAGTGCCTCGTTGTACACCTCTATATATTGCATGGCTACCGAGGCAGCCGAGTATTTCTGCATCACCTTGGTCACAGCTGATTGGCTGACCTTGTCGGTGGCGACAGACAGCGTCCACCAAATGCCCTCGGCCATTTTTTCCGCGTCGCGGGGCGGTGCCAGGAAGCCGTTCTCCATGTGGTCGATCATTTCGGGAATGCCGCCGACGGCGAAACTCACGCAAGGCACTCCGCATGCCATAGCTTCCATGATGGTGTTGGGCAGGTTGTCCTCCAGTGAGGGCAGCACATAAACGTTGGAGGCATTGTAGATGTTTATGATTCTGCGCTCATCGTTTATATAGCCGAGCGGATAGGTGGGCAGGGGCAACTCATGAGTGATTTCCTCGGAGTGGCCGCCGAGAATAGCCACGCAACTCTGCTCCTTGATTTCCGGGTGATTCTTCACAAGTTGCTCAAGGGCTTCGACGAAATATTTCATGCCCTTGCGCTCGTCGGTGACCCGTTGCGAGACGAAGAGGATGACCTTCTTGTCGGCGGGCAGGCCTGCGCGGAACCGTGATTCCTTTTTGTCGATGGGGCGGAAGACATTGGTGTCGATGGTATTGGGAATCGAGGTGAGGCGCTGCCCCTGCATGAGCCGGCTTTCGCGAGCCTGCTGCTCCAGCCAGCGGCTGCAGGCTACAAAGCGGATGTTGCTATCGTGGTAGAGTTGCAGCTTCTTCTTGAATACGCGTGCAGAGAGGTCGTTGGGAGCCCCTCCGCCCGGCAGCAGCCGGCATCGTCCGCAGCCCGAGCAGAAAGCTTTGCATCCGCGGGGGTAGTGACAGATGCCGGTAGCTGGCCATAGGTCGTGCATGGTCCAGACGACGGGCTTTCCGCTGCGCAGGATGCGACGGATGTCTTTCAGCGAGAGCATGCCTTGGTTGATCCACGCCAAATGGATGATGTCGGCCTCGCGGTATTCGGGCAGACGGGTGATGTCATT
>Ga0256406_1007444_pt1 | contig 10390 bp, 8 predicted proteins | sample RumenRJG_03DNA_FD_185986 | JGI IMG/M metagenome (GOLD analysis project Ga0256406, IMG submission 185986) | Bovine rumen microbial communities from Lethbridge, Alberta, Canada - RJG_03 | ecosystem: Host-associated > Mammals > Digestive system > Stomach > Rumen | place: Canada: Alberta | collected...
AGGTGATGAGCGGCCGCCAGTAGCCATGATCTGCAAGAAGGCTTGCATCATGGCTTCTGGCTCGTCGCTTTTATAAAAAAGGAGATGCCCGCTTCGGACATCTCCCGAACTGTCAGTCTATTGGAAAGTAGCGTATCAACACCACCTTCAGACCTTTCCTTTGCTGCGTTTCCTTCCAGCCGCAGCCGCCTTTGTTCCGCCGGATTTTGCTGCCTTCTTTGCGGAAATCCTGCGAAGCTCATAGTAGAAAGCACTCGCAAGGCATACGGACGAATAGGTGCCGCTGATAATGCCGACGCCGATCGGCAGGGCAAATTCCCGGATCGAGGAGACACCGAAAATATAGAGCGTGAACACCATGAAGAAGGTGGTCAGGGAGGTGAACACACTCCTGGACATCGTCTGGGAAATGCTGGTATCAAGAAGCGGGATAATCTCCGCGTTCCTGCCCATGAGCTTCACATTCTCACGGACACGGTCGAAAATGACGATGGTCGCGTTGATGGAATATCCGACAATCGTCAGCATGCAGGCGATGAAGGTGGAACCGACCGAGACGCGCATCACCGCGTAGCAGGTCAGCACCACAAGCACGTCATGGACCAGGGCAAGCACCGAGGAGGCGCCGAACCGCCAGTCGCTGAACCGGAACCAGATATAGATCAGCATCAGAATCATGGCGATGATGACGGCCGAAAGCGCATCCGCCTTCATCTCCTTACTGATGGTGGAGCTGATGGTCTCGCTCTGAATATCCGCTTCCTTCACACCGAACGCCGACTCGAGCTGCTGATTCAGCTGCTCCCGCTCACTCACGTCCAGGCTGCGGGTCTTGATGATGACCTGATTGCTTCCTGTGACAGTCTGCACCTGCACATTGGCGTCGCCGGTGATTTTTTCAAAGACAGGGACAACCTCGTCATCCAACTCTTTCAATGTGTAGCTCTTGTCGAACGTGATGCTGGTGGATGTACCGCCGACAAAATCAAGGCTGTAATTGAGGGCCCGCTTTCCCCTTCCCGCATTGATGCCCATCGCGAGGAAGCCGCACAGGATCACACAGGCAGAGATGGTGAAGAAGAGTTTTCTGTGCTCCAGCACATTCAGCTTCTTCGGCTCCTTCCCGACGCCGTAGAACTTCACATCGGAGAGGCCGAGGTTGAACAGTGCCTGCATGAGCCACTTCGTCACAAAGAGCGAGGTGAACATGGACAGAAGAATACCTATGGCAAGCGTCTGGGCAAAGCCCTTGACAGTGCCGGAGCCGCGCAGTCCCAGAACAAGTGCGGCAATCAGCGTGGTGACATTGCCGTCGATGATGGCGGACAGTGCCTTGTTGTAGCCGATCCGGATGGCGGAATCCACCGTCTTGCCGGATTTTAATTCCTCCCGGATTCTGGCAAATATGATGGCGTTTGCATCGACCGCCATGCCGATGGAGAGAAGGATGCCGGCGATGCCTGGCAGGGTCAGCGTCACCTCAAAGGCATTGATGATCAGAATTTCCAGGAATACATAGAACAGCAGCGCGATACTGGCGCACACACCGGGCAGCCAGTACACGGCAATCATCAGGACAAAAATCAGAATCATGCCGACAATGCCCGCCTTGAGGGAGGTGCTGATTGCCTCCTCGCCGAGCTGTGCACCGACCACGTTGGAGCGGAGCTCCTCAAGCTCAACTGAGAGGCCGCCGATGCGGATGGTGGAGGCCAGATTTTTCGCATCCTCAATCGTCCGCTCGCCGGTGATGACAGCCTGTCCGTTTGTGATGGCACTCTGCACCTTCGGAACGGAGATGAACTCTCCGTCATAGTAGATACCGATCGACTCGCCGTTCTTGTATGCCCTTGTCGTGGCATCCGCGAACTTCTGCTTGCCCTCATCGGTAAAGGTCAGCTCTACCACGATCTCCTGATTGTTCATGGAGTCGCTCTGGTACCCGGCCTGGGCATCGGTTACATCGGTTCCGCTCAGAACTGCGTCTCCGCTGTCGATGATTTCGGACAGACTGCGCGTCAGCTGATATTTTCCGGTGCTGGAATCATACTGATAATTCTGATTTCCGTCGTCGTCCGTCTGGCGGATGAAATAAAGAGAACCGGGCTTGCCGAGCTCCTCGAGAATGCTGTTGGCGTCTGTCACGCCGGGGATTTCGATGTTGATCCGGTCGCTCCCCTCCTTGTAGACCACAGCCTCCGTGCTGTACTGCTCCACACGCTTCTGAAGCTTGTAGACCGTGTCATCCATGTCCTCCGCGGAAGGAGTCTTATCGCCAACCGCCTGGTAGGTGATGCTGACGCCGCCGGCAAGATCAAGGCCGAGCTTCACATCGTGAATGGAGCCTTCCTGAAATTCACCGACTCCGAACAGGGACAGATAGCCCGCTCCGAGGAAGATGGCGATCATCACAATCAGGGCGATCACCGCGTTTCTCTTCTGTTTTTTCACTGGTATCTCCTTTGTGTGAACCGGAAAAATTGCCGCGGCCGCCTTGCTCTGTGATTGCCACATACTATTGTGCAAAGTGCCGCAAACGCTGATTCACAGACTTTGACATTATAGCACCTTTTCAGTACCATTGGTATATGATGTTTTGGCATATCTACGTGACTGATAACCGAATACTGCAGCAGCCTGATGTTCGTCAGCAGGCGGCAGACCTTCTCTCCTCCTGCCCGATTCTGCGGTTCTGCAGGGACATCGGCGGCAAAATCATGGAAGAACCGCCTGGCATGACAGACGCACAGCTTGCCTACTGGGTGCCGCTCCGTCTGCTGCTCTCGAAGCCGGGCACCGCTGACCGCTGCCCGGCCATCCGATGGCAGGGTGCCTCCATGCCGCTGCCCCCTGCCATTATTCCGGAGTCCATGCTGTCAGAGGCAGGAAAGCCGCTGCGCGTGGAGGTGCAGCGCTTCGGACGGCCTGTTCTGCCCGATTTTCCCTCCCTCTTTATCAGCATCTCGCATTCCGGAAACTTCACCGTTCTTTCCGTCTCCGATGTGCTGAACGGCATCGATGTGCAGGAAATCCGTCCGGTGCGGCCCTATGTCGCGGAGCGGTTCTTCACAGCCGCCGACCGGAATATGCTGCTGTCCTCCGCCACCGATGTGTCACGCAGCAGCCTGTTTTTCCGGCTGTGGACCATCCGGGAGGCATATACCAAATTTACCGGGCGCGGCCTCTCCGAGGGCTTCAATACCTTTGATGTGCGCTGGATGGAGCACATGATTGTCCCCCACCCGTCCAGGGATCGCAAAGATCCGCCCCGTCTTTCCGCCTATTTCACGGAGCTCGCGCCTCCGTCCCCCGGCTGCTGCATGTCTGCGGTGACCCTTCTGCCGGGGATGAAGCCGGAACTGTTCTATTTTCTGCCGATGGACGAAACCGTGCGTCGCAGCGGGGTGATGAATGACCTCCAGGAGCCATGATTCAGGCAATCTTTCATCCCGGTTTCTGTCTCGCCGCATTTGTAAAGGAGCTGCCGCATGGCAATGCGGCAGCTCCTTTATTATTTCACCTCTTCTTTATTTATCCGCTTCATCCGCATGAATTTCTTCCTGCGTCGCGGTGGAACGAATGTGCAGCTCCTCGAGCTGGTGAGCCGTGACCTCTGACGGCGCCCCCATCATGACATCCTGCGCATTCTTGTTCATCGGGAACGGAATGATTTCGCGGATGGAATCCTCCCCTGCGAGTAGCATCACCATGCGGTCGATGCCGGGTGCGATGCCGGCGTGCGGCGGCGCGCCATAGCAGAAGGCATTGTACATGGCCGGGAACTTTTTCTTGACATCCTCCTCGCCGAGCCTTACAAGCTCAAAGGCCTTGACCATGATCTCCGGATCGTGGTTGCGGACCGCGCCGGAGGAGAGCTCCACGCCATTGACAACAAGATCATACTGGTCCGCCGTGATGCTCAGCGGATCGATCTCTCCGCGCTCCGCCTTCAGCAGCGTGTCAAGTCCGCCGGACGGCATGGAGAACGGATTGTGGCAGAACTCCAGCTCGCCGCTTTCCTCACCGATCTCATACATCGGGAAATCCACAATCCAGCAGAAAGCGTATTGCTCCCTGTCCATGTGGCCGGGAACGGCGGCTCCCATCGTCTTGATCAGAACACCGGCGGTCTTCTGTGCCTGCGTGAGGCGTCCCGCGGCAATGCCGACAAAATCTCCCGGCACGAGCCCCAGCGCTTTGGTGAGCTCGTCCTGCAGCGGCGCCGCAAATTTTGCGATACCTCCCACAAACGAACCATTTTCATCCACGCGGAACCAGTACGGCTTCGCGCCGGCCTGCACCTCGACATCCGCGAGTGTCTTGTCGATGAACTTGCGGGTTCCTTCAAAATGCGAGACGACCACGGCCTTGATGCGGACGCCAGTCTCCTCGCTGCCTGTCACCGTTCCGTTCTCATCGGTCAGGTCTCTCCTGGAAGCAAACGGGCCGAAGCCGCAGTCCTTCAGAATGTCAGTCACGTCCTGCGCCACGAGATCGATGCGCAGATCCGGCTTGTCCGAGCCGTACTTTTCCATCGCCTCGCGGTAAGGAATGCGCAGGAACGGCGCGCCGGAAGCTCTGTGCCAGGTTCCGAACTTTGCGAAAACCGGCGGCAGCACATCCTCAAGGACGGCGAATACGTCCTCCTGACTGGCAAATGCCATCTCCATGTCGAGCTGATAGAACTCTCCCGGAGAACGGTCTCCTCTCGCGTCCTCATCGCGGAAGCAGGGCGCGATCTGGAAGTACCGGTCGAAGCCCGCCGTCATCAGCAGCTGCTTGAACTGCTGCGGCGCCTGCGGCAGCGCATAGAACTTGCCCGGGTGCTTTCTGGCCGGAACAAGATAGTCACGCGCGCCCTCAGGGCTGGAGGCCGTGAGAATCGGCGTCGTGATTTCGAGGAAGCCGTGCTCCGTCATCGCCTTGCGGAGTGCCTCCACAACATGGCAGCGCAGCAGAATGTTTTTCTTCACCGCCGGATTGCGCAGATCCAGATAACGGTATTTGAGGCGGACCTGTTCATCCGCCTCACGGCTGTGGTTGATTTCAAACGGAAGCTCATTATAGCGGCAGCGCCCGAGGACCTTCACAGAGGACGGAACGACTTCGATGTCACCGGTCTCCTGATTCGGATTCTTACTGGAACGCTCGCGGACAGTCCCTTCGACCTGAATCGTGGATTCCTTGGTGATGCCCCGGAATGTCTTCATCATCTCATCATTTTCCACGACAATCTGTGTCGTCCCGTAGAAATCACGGAGCACCACGAAAGCCAGGGAACCGGAGACCACCCGCATATTCTCGAGCCAGCCGGCCAGCGTCACCGCCTTGCCGACATCCCCGATCCGGAGTTCTCCGCACGTGTGTGTGCGCATCTGCATCATAATATGATATCCTTCCCGCCGCGGTCTTCTTCCGCGGCACACAGCCGTCTCAGCGGCCCTGTTGTAAATTTTCTCTGCGATATCCTTTGTTCACGATTCCTGCCCCAGCGGACGCGCATAAAACTCCCGGAATTCCGTGAATCCCTGCTCTGTCAGCTGCTGCTTCTGGAACTTCTTGTTCTTGTTCATCCGCACGACAAGAACATCCTTTCCTGCCTCGCGCTCCGCGCGCGCCTCCGACAGTGCCTCCGCAAGACGGTCGGACGGCAGATCCTTTTCGAGCAGAAACGCCTCCCTGCCCGGCTTCCCGGGGATCTCGAAGTGCTGCTCCATGAGAATGAGGATGATGCGCTCGAAGCCGATGGAAAAGCCGCAGGCCGGGACGTCCCGTCCCGTGAACCGACCGACCATGCCGTCGTAGCGGCCGCCGCCTCCGCAGCTGATTCCGAGCTCCGGCATCCGGATTTCAAAGATTGTCCCCGTGTAATAGCTCATGCCGCGCACGATCGTCGGATCAAAGACAATATCAAATTCCGCCTGCTTCACCCGGTCCGCCGTCTCGATCGTCTGCCGCAGATTCGGAATGACATCCGGCTCAATCGCGCCGGCCCCGGAAAGCTCCTGCTCGAGCCAGGACAACTTCGCCATGGAATCGCCCTGCTTCTCCATCCCCTCAAACAGATAGAGATAACGGCGGGCAGACTCCGCGTCAAAGCCGCTCTCCAGCAGCTCCTCCTTCACACCGTCCAGTCCGATTTTGTCCATCTTGTCCAGAATAATGCAGACCTCATCGAACCGCTCCCCGGGGAAGCCGCTGTATTTTGCCATGGCCCTGAGAATCCGTCTCTCGTTGATGCGGATCTGAAAGTTCCGGAATCCGAGGCGGCCGAGTGTCGCTGTGGTCGCCGTGATCAGCTCGATTTCCGCGAGATTGGTGGGTTCACCGATGATATCGATGTCGCACTGCATGAACTGGCGGTAGCGTCCCTTCTGCGGGCGGTCTGCACGCCACACGTTGCCCATCTGCAGCGCCTTGAAGGGCGTCGGCAGCTCGTTTTCATGATTGGAATAGTAGCGGACCAGCGGGACGGTCAGGTCATAACGAAGTCCGCTGTCCACCAGATCCGCCTCTGACCTCGCCTCAGACAGCCGAAGCTTCTCACCGCGCTTCAAAATCTTGAAGATCAGCTTTTCGTTGTCTCCGCCGCTCTTGGATGTCAGATTCTCAATGGATTCCACACAGGGGGTCTCGATGCTCTGAAATCCGAACTCCGCATAGGTCTTCTTGATGATCCCGATGCAGTAATCGCGGATCTCCATCTCCGCCGGCAGGATATCCTTCATGCCGGTTACCGGTTTCCTGATAAGTGTCATTCGTCTTTCTCCTTCCGGGCAAAATCCCGCGCTCCATTGTATCCGTTTTATGGCGCGGATTCAACAGATTCGTGGCAGTCCCTCGCCGTAGAGAGGCCCAAGCACCCGTTCTCCCCCGACCGGTGTCCGACAGATCAGGGCGGGGTTCCTTCCATCCGCCGTGTCCGCCGCCTCGCCGATGATTGCGGCGTCCTGCCCATATCTGGAGGCTCTGAGCACACGGACCGCCCGCTCCGCGTCCTCCGGTGCCGTCACAACAGCCATTTTCCCCTCATTTCCCATATAGACCGGTTCGAGACCGAGAATGCCGCAGAAATCACGCACCGCCGGCTTCACCGGGACAAGAGATTCCTGAATGATCATCGTCCTTCCGGACGAAACAGCAAACTCATGGAGCACGGTGGCCAGCCCGCCGCGGGTGATGTCCCGCATCGCATGAACACGGATTCCGTCGCTTCGGAGTGCCCTGACCATTTCGACCAGAGGCGCGTTGTCACTCGCGAGCGATTCGTTGTCTAGTCCCATCCGCCTTGCAAGAATCGTCGCATGGTGCTCACCGAGCGTACCGGAGACAAGAATTTTGTCCCCTGCCATGATGCGGTCCGGGCCCGGCACATCGCCGTCCGGCACAAAACCGATCCCTGCCGTATTGATCATGAGACCTGGCTCCTGACCGGCGCCCTCCCCGGCCTTCTTTCCCTCGATCACCTTGGTATCCCCGGTGACAATACTGACTCCCGCCTCCTGCGCGGTTTCCGCCATGGACGATACGACCCGCCGGAGCACCTCAACCGGCAGACCCTCCTGAAGGATAAACCCGGCAGTCAGGTATCTGGGCTCCGCACCGCTCATCAGAAGATCGTTCACCGTGCCGCATACGGCAAGTCTGCCGATGTTTCCGCCCGGGTACTCCACCGGCGTGACGACAAAGCTATCTGTCGTCACAGCCAGTCTTCCGCTCCCCGGCACAACCGAGGAATCTGTCATTTTGTCGAGATACTCATTATGGAAGCAGGGCGCAAACAATTCTGAAATCAGACGTGCCGTAGACTCTCCGCCGCTCCCATGTGCCATCGTAATCCGTTCTTCCAGCATATCACTCACCTTGTCCGTCCCGAAATATACCAGTTATAGCAGCTTCCCTCCTGGGAGACCATGCAGGCACCATTTGGATTCTGCGGCGTACAGACCCTGCCGAAGAGCGGACATTCCACCGGCATAATCTGCCCTGTCAGCACCTTTGCACATTCACAGCCGCGTGGTGCGTGATCGCCGTCGAGTCCGCCGCTGCCCGCATCGAGCGTCCGGTACTCCTCCCGCAGCCGGAGTCCGGAGCGCGGAATGCAGCCCAGCCCGCGCCAGGAGGCATCGCACGGCTCATAATACTTCGCACACAGAGCCTTTGCCTCCGCATTGCCCGTATCAGTGACTACCTCAGGATAAAAGTTGAGGCAGGTTCCACGCCCCCGCAGCTTCACAAGCGCCGCGATCGAAGCAAGGAGCTGCGGTCCGCTGAAACCGGACACCACAAACGGCAGCCCTGTCTCCTCCGCAAGCTGCTGATACTCACTGCTCCCGGTGACGGCGCAGACATGTCCCGGTGCCAGAAATCCGTCGATTCTCCCCCGCCCGTCCGGCGTCCTGGCACGGACCACTGTGCGGATCACCTCCGGCATTGTTTTGAGCGAGGTGAGCAACTTCACATTTCTGAGTCCCCGGCGGCCTGCTTCCTCCAGCATCAGAGCATAGACCGGCGCTGTGGTCTCAAATCCAACCGCCGCGAAGACAAAGGTGCGCTCCGGTTCCCGCGCCGCAAAATCCAGCATCTGCATCGGTGCGTAGACCATCCTGACGTCAGCGCCGCAGGCTCTCGCGTCGGCAAGGGACATTTGACTCCCCTTCACCCGGAGAAGATCGCCGAACGACACAACGGCAGTCCCCGGTGACCGGCAGAGAGAGACCAGGCGGTCAATATAATCCGTCACTGTGACACACACAGGGCATCCCGGTCCGGAAATGAGACGGATAGCAGGAGATAACAGCGCCGGGATGCCGTTTTTCGCGATGGACGCCGTGTGCGTACCGCAGACCTCCATCAGCCTGATTTCCGGTCCGTCATATTCATGTAAAAAAGTTCTGACCTGTTCCAGATCGTTTCTATTCATATCTGAGCTGAACTTTCTCTGCAAGCAGGCTTGCATCATGGCTTCTGGCTCGTCGCCTTCACATCTCGTGCTCCGCACTCGATGATGTGCGGTCGCCAAATGCCATGCTCTGCAAGCAAGCTTGCATCATGGCATTTGGCTCGTCGCCTTCACAAGAAAATCCCGCGGCGCCCGGCACGGCAACGTTCCGTCCGAACACTCCGCGGGAAAAGATGGCGCCGGCCTGTCAGCCGGCGGTTTCCTTCATGTCCTCCTCTGAGAGCGAGGCAATCTCATCAAACAATGCCTGCATCTCATCCGCCTCCTCCGGAGGCAGAACCTGCAGCACGCAGCCGGCGTGGACCAGAACCCGGTCGCCTGGCTTTGTGCTGACAAGACCGGTGAGCGCCTCCACCTTCGTGCCGGAGAAGTCGACCAGCGCGGTGCGGTCCTTCACCGCAAGTACCGTTCCCGGATAGGCGACGCACATCACTGCACCTCCGCTTTCCCGGTCCCGGCCGGAGCCGTTTCCTGCGCTGCCGCCGCTTTTTTTGCCTCAGCCGCCTTCTTCGCCGCCATTGCCTTTTCGATCATGGCCTTCCGCTTTGCTTCCTCCTCGGCGATCCGCTCCGCGGAATATTTCAGAACGATGGAGGTCTTCTGCGTGTCCGGCTCGGTGTATGTATTTTTCATCGTGAGGCTCTTTTTCGGGCAGCCCTCCACACAGTAATTGCACTGGACACAGCTGAACGGATTGATCTGCCAGGTATAGGCTGCCTTGTTTACCGTGATGGCATGAGAGGGGCAGCGCGTCATACACAGGCCGCAGAGAACACACTTGCTGATATCGTTCTCAATATGTCCGCGGGTGCGTTCTCCATATTCCTTCGGCACGAATGGATACTTCTCCGTCACCGGCTTGTGAAAAAGGTTCCTGATCGCTGTCTTTGAAAACTGTGCTAAACTCATTTCCTATCTCCCGCGCATGCATCCTTCAGCGCTCCGTGCAGGAAATGCACGGGTCGATTGTCAGAATCAGCGTCGCGACATCCGCGACCTCGGTTCCTTTCATAATTTCCACCAGTCCCGGAATGTTGGCGAAGGTAGGGGTGCGGACGCGGAACCGGGTCAGATTCTTCGTCCCATTCGCCTTGACATAGTACAGCGCCTCGCCTCTCGGCTGTTCGATGCGCATCATATACTCCCCGTCCGGAAAACCCCTGACAGGTGCCTGGACCTCACCCGCTGGCATTTTCGCGATACATTGACGGATGAGATCGATCGACTGATAAATCTCCCCGATCCGGACCTTGCAGCGCGCGTAGCTGTCTCCCTCGTTCGCCGTGACAGGTTCAAAATCAAGATCCCCGTATGCCTCATAATTTGTCATGCGGGCATCCCGGCGGACGCCGCTCGCGCGCAGGAACGGCCCGCAGCAGCCAAGATCATTGGCCTGCTGGATCGTCATGACACCGACGCCGCACAGGC
>Ga0256406_1007445_pt1 | contig 10389 bp, 9 predicted proteins | sample RumenRJG_03DNA_FD_185986 | JGI IMG/M metagenome (GOLD analysis project Ga0256406, IMG submission 185986) | Bovine rumen microbial communities from Lethbridge, Alberta, Canada - RJG_03 | ecosystem: Host-associated > Mammals > Digestive system > Stomach > Rumen | place: Canada: Alberta | collected...
CGACGTCATCGATGTGACCGTCGTCTTGCCGTGCGTACCGCAGATCGCAACACTCTCTTTATAATGCTCCATGATCATTCCAAGCACTTCCGCCCGGGAGAAACATGGAATCCCCAGCTCTTTCGCACGAACCATTTCCGGCTTCTCCGCGGAAACGGCATTCGAATAAACCACAGCATCGACATTATCCACATTCTCCTCCTTATGCTCGTAGACAATATGAATACCGATGCTCTCCAGATGCTTCGTCACATCTGTCCGGTTGATGTCTGTTCCGGTTACTGTATAACCATTATGATGTAATATCTCAGCGACAGCAGAAAGTCCGATTCCACCGATGCCAAGACAATGAATTCTTTTATATTCTGAGAAACTTCTCAACAAACGCACCTCCTGTTTTTCATACAGAGATATTATATGCTATTTCCCGCTCCAATACAAGAAAACAAAAGAAGTTCAGGCAGCCGAAAAAAAATGAATTGGAATTCAAATATGCAGGACTTTCTTTAACGATATTTTTCCATTAAACTTCGATCAAATTTATTGAATTCTCCTATCCGCACATATATAATAAACATTGCGCAAACTTATATAATTAAATTTAAGTAATACATTCGCAATGAAGGGGGATACGAATGGAAATCACAGATGTCGTCATCCGAAGGCTTACCGATGACGATAAGATGAAAGCAATTGTGTCGATCACGATCGATAACGAATTCGCAGTTCACGATATCAAGATTATCAATGGCACGAATGGCATGTTTGTCGCGATGCCGAGCCGCCGGCTCAGCAAAGGTGAATTCCGCGATATCGCGCATCCATTGACGTCGAAAGCCCGCGAGAAGGTTAGCAAGGCGATTTTCGCGGAGTACGACCGGGTTATGACCCAGCGGGCAGCAAAATCCGAGAAAGAGGCCGCGGTGCTGTCTTCAATGCCAGAAGAAGACGCAGTCGGGGTTCAGTAGCCTCAAAGCAGCCGGAAACGGCTGTTTTTTTATTGTATATGCTTTAGCTTAGGATCCATGCGAACGAAGAGAGCATGGATCAATAAACCACCGGCTAAGCCGGTGGTTGTGATTGTCCTGATTTCTTCCACATTTTTGAATAGAATAACGGAAAGGACTATTTTCGTTTATTCCGAATAATATACCTCATTCCATTGAACATCCGGTTCAATTATCGTAAATTCCTGAACCTGGCTCCGGAGCGCCTTCATCATCTACCAGGCTCAGTAGCTCACCCGGTTGGCAGCCCAGGTACCTGCAGATGCGCTCCAGTGTAGAAAAACGAATCGCCCTGGCATGGTTGTTTTTCAGCACTGACAAATTTGCCGGTGTAATGCCGATGGCATCGGACAATTCCCGGATGGTAATGCCGCTCTTTTTCAGAAGCCTGTCCAGATTCACCTGAATAGCCATGTATTATTCTCCTTTCCCGCCTCAGATCGTAAGCCTGGAATCCTCTTCGTAGGCGGCGTACACCTCAAGGAACCGGGCGATCGAGTACATGAGGAAGGCGTTGAATACGAAGATGATGAGCTGTAGTGTGACCTCCAGGTTAAAGATCTGAAAAAGCCCTGCATCCTCTCCGTCAACGGAAGCGTTTACCAGCTCCAACAGAGCCAGGAAAACAAAAATATTCCCCGATGTCCTGAAGGTACCGCGGCAGGCTCGTGCCCTGAATTCCTTCGGGTCAGCCGGCAGAAGCACGATCTTTACTAATACGGCGGCGACCCCGGTCACCATGCACACAAGATAAAGAAAGTGGAGCACCTCATCTGCGGACCTGTCCACTGCTCCCAGTAGCCGGACGCCTCTTAGAATTATCCCCAGTACCCCGGCCACCAGCATCAAAGCCGTTAGAATTGCCGTCAGGTCTCCAGTCAGCCTAAACCTTCTGTCCTCTCTGTTCAAGTTCTGTTTCATGACATTCACCTCACGATCCGTAAAAGACTTTCGAACTGCCAGGACCCGTGCTCCGCTGTCGTAGGTCGGCGCTGGAGAAGCTGTTTCTCGCTTCGTAATGCGAGTTGTTACTTCGAGGGTTCTGACATATCGAAAAACGATATGTTTCTCAACTGCATAATACAGCATTGCATATCGATAGTCAATATGTTTTTGTCAGCTGAATGTAATCATTGCGTCTCCACGCGCGTTTTGCTCTGATACTACAGACATATGGACAGCCCTGAGTAAAACCTGCAGACAGCTTTACATTGTGATGAAGACAATATTAAGGACAAAAAAAACCTCCACTCTGCCTTGTCACAGCAGTGGAAGTTCTTCCAGTCAAAACCTCATACACGGCTTACCGCGGAGGATCCGTCTCTTATTCCTAATTATTCTTAATTTCTAATGATCATCTTCTCACCTGTTCCCTGTGAACATGAAGCTGCCACCCGGCCTGATTCACGCTACAGTCACCGATGCGCTCCGGCTTCAGTCGTACACATAGACCAGCGTGCCTGCCTCTACCGAATTGTATAATTTCTTTGCCGCCTGTACCGGCATATTGACACATCCGTGCGATCCGCCGTTCACGTAAATGGATCCTCCGAATGACGACCTCCACGGCGCATCGTGCAGTCCGACACCTCCATTAAACGGCATCCAGTAAGATACCTTGGAAGCATAGCTGGTGCCATCCCCGTTCGGCCCGGTCAGAGTTACGTTTCTTTCCTTGTATGAAAGCCGGAAAATTCCGCGCGGTGTCGGATGACTGGAGCTGCCGGTCACGACGGAAGTCTCGAGCTGCATTTTTCCATCTTTTACATAATATACTTTCTGAGATGAAATCGACACTTCAATCCGTGTATTCGTGTCTTCCTCTCCGGCTTTAAGATAAATTTTCCCGGATTTTCCTTCCTTTGCTGCCTCAAGAATCGAATCACCGGTTTTTCTGGTATCCACAGACTGCCTGATCACGTAATTGATCAGTGTCTTCTGACCCTCTTCTGTCTCAACGGTGTGGGTGTCCGTCCGGAAATCATCCGAAAGCTCTTTCGCCACCTTGTACGCGCCATCGCTGCTGTATTCCGGTCCGTCCTTCGAATAGAGAATAACCTTCGAAAGCTGCTTTGCAGTCAGATGGATTTTAGTCCCGTCATCGGATTTCAATGTCAATCCGTCCGCAAGATATTTCCGGTCGAACTTCAGCTCGTCTTTGAGATCGGAAGCGCGCACCTCAGGCTTCGCGATGTAGTCGCTGCTTTTAAAAGAAAATTCATTTTTCTCCGGATCCCGTTCCAGCTGAGAAGCAACTGCTTTTGCCAGTGCTTTGTAGTCCAGACTGTCCCCCGTAACCTCGCTGACGATCTTCATGGTGTCAAGGTCGATGTAGGCGTCCTTGGTCTGCTTCGTTCCCGCCGCCCGGGGAAATGCTTTTTCAATCGCCTCCGCAGAAGCTTCCGTTCCACCGTCTGCTTTCAGCGGCACTCTGTAGCTGACGCCGTGCCCTGAAATTGCGCGCGGATCCAGTGATGCTGCAGCCAGCCGGATCCGGATCGTTCTCTCTGTATCATAGGTAAAAGCAGTACGGACGGAAACCGCAGGTTTGCCGTCTTTCGACATCTTCACCTTATTCGCGCTCCGGTCCACTGCCTTCTTCGCCCCAGCCGCTGTCATTCCGCTTACGGAAATGCCATTCAGCGTCACACCGTCCGGAAAAGTATCTGTAACATATACTCTTACGCCGGCCAGCACTGCTGCGGCCAGAACGACCGCCAGAGCGATCCATCGGCCTTTGTGTTTCATTGTCTCCGGCATTGCTGCCGTCTCGTTGTTTATTTCTGTTCTCATGCGCCAATCATACTATATCCTGCATATAAAAGGCAATTATTATTGAATCCAGAACAATTTCAGTTTCTGAAGCCGATCATCTGCTCAATAAATTGTTTTCACATACAATTCAAAGAATATTTTTTTGTATTGAACACAATTTTTCTATTGTATGTTGAGCCTCTAATCAGTATAATAGTCTTATTCATTTCAAATTGAAAATATTCATCGTTATAAGGAGTGTGTATCAAATGTCAATTTCATCTATGGTAGTCGATCAGTACAGAGGCAAGGAAGTTACCTTTATCGCGCAGATCCTTCAGACTGCAGTCAATAAGGACATCATTTCCTTCGCAGGCGGTCTGCCGAACCCGATTTCATTTCCGCAGGAAGCACTGAAGGAGTCCGCAAACCGCATTATCGATACTTACGGAAGTTCTGCCTTCCAGTATTCGAACACCGAAGGTCTGAAGGCTCTCCGCGAATTCGAAGCAGACAAGCTGAACAAGAAGCTCGGACTTCATCTGGATGCCGAAAATGTCGTCATCACGACGGGTTCTCAGCAGTCGATGGACATCATCCCGAAGCTGTTTATCAATCCGGGCGACGGGATTATCGTAGAGAATCCGAGTTACCTCGGAGCGCTGCAGGCGTTTGACTATTACAGACCGACCTACTATCCGGTAGATCTTCACGAGGATGGCCTGGATCTGGAACAGCTGGAAGAAGCACTTCAGCACGATAACGTCAAGTTTGCTTATCTGATTCCGGAATTCCAGAATCCGACCGGTATCAGCTACACGAACGAAAATCGTGCAGAGATCACCAAGCTGTTGAAGAAGTACAACTGCCTCGTCATTGAAGATGATCCGTATGGTGAACTTCGTTTCGAAGGCGAGCACGGCATCTACGTCGGTCTCGGACAATACGAGAAGTCCGCTCTGCTCGGCACATTCTCGAAGAGCGTAACTCCGGGAATGCGTCTCGGATATATCGTTTCCGAGGACAAGGAACTGCTCAGATATTACGCTGCAGTGAAAGAGAACAGCGATCTTCACACGAATATCTTCGCGCAGTATCTGATCTGGGATTACATGACTCACAACGATCATCAGAAGCATATCGATGAGATCGTCGACCTGTATCGTTCTCAGGCAAATGCGATGCTCCAGGCGATGGAGAAATATTTCCCGGAAGGCACTACATTCACTCATCCGGACGGCGGCATGTTCATCTGGGCGACGCTGCCTGAAGGTATGAAGTCTCTGGATCTCTTCCCGAAGGCAGTCGAGAAGCTGGTTGCATTTGTCCCGGGCGATCCGTTCTATGTACATCCGGAGAATGTCCGCACGATGCGCCTGAACTTTACGAACGCATCGCCGGAGATGATCGACGAAGGAATTCATCGTCTCGGCGACCTGATCAAAGAAGAAATGAAATAGTCTCATCCGGATGCACCGGGTTTACGAAATGGCATTGATTCAAAACGAGGACGGTCACACAATAATTTGTGCGGCCGCCCTCGTTTAATTGCGGTGAAGGATCTGATCTATCCGCCTCCCCACTTGAATCTATTCTAATGGTACTCCCGCATTCAGATCATGCTGAGCGCGAATGGTCAGATACAGCTCTGCATTCGCAGAACCGACATACGGCAGCGTGATAAAAAGATCTACGATGCCAAGAGTGACTGCTCCAAGCAGATACCACCCGATGAACGAGAGATCATATACAAATGTCTCCCATTTATTACCGTCCATCATCTGCCTTGAAATTTCAAGTGCCTCTTTCCGGCTGATATCCGGCCGTTCGCAGAGAATATACGGAACCATCCGGTATTCATAAGACTTGACAATGCCCGGGATAATTAGAAGCAGCGTGAACAGGAAAATATATAATTTCCTGAAGAACTGTACATTAATCACATTATTGTAATTGCTGTTGAATCCGAATCCCAGCTCGCCGAGATCCGCGCGGACACCATTCTCACCTCTCCCCAGCTGATTGAAAAGGAAGAAGCGGTCTGCTCCGACTTCCAGCGGCGCCAGCACGAAAATATCTAGGACAATACCGATCAGACCGCCGATGACGATATACCGGATGGCTGCCGGATAGAGCCCCATACTCAGATTGTCCTCACTACCGTTCATTGATATACTGCTGATTGCGCTTCCGGCTGATCCGTCAGCAATGCTCAGCAGAAAACCCGCCAGCACACACGGCCAGAAGTTCGTATGATATACCCTCTTTGCTGTTTCCTTGATTTCAACTCGATTCCACATAACAGGACACCTGCTTTCTTTATTAATACACTATCTTGCCAAATACAATTCACTATTGTATCCAGAACAGCAGACAATGCAAGGTCTGGATCGGAAAATTAATAATTTCTTAATAATTCTCTAATTTTACGTCCCCATACAGATATGAGATCGTCTAATGAAAACGCAGCATTTGCCGGGCTGGTGGACGGCAATTTGACTGCCGGAATGTTCGTCTCCGGGTAGATGTATTTCTGATAAAGAGATGCAGCTTTTCCGCCGTTTGCGATAATCCGGCCTCCGACGGATGATCCCTCCAGAATCGGCGTAAGATCTGCCGGCAACACATCGCGGATGCTGCTGTCGCTGGAACCCTCGATGGAACAGCTTTCGATCACATCATATACCGCGATATGCTGCCTGTGGAGGAACTGCTTTTTCATCTGCACTGTCTGAGGCTCATCCTCATCACAGATCGCTGCAAGGACTTTCCAGAACCGATTCCGCGGATGAGCATAGTAGAACGACTGTTCGCGGGATTTGACGGATGGAAAGCTTCCGAGTATCAATATTCTAGATTCCCGGTCATAGATCGGACCGAATTCATGGGATGCGTTCTGGCGGACCATTTCAGCTCCTTCTCTTCACTGCTGTGTCGTATCTTACGGTATCTATTATACCATATCTCATGATCGTGCCGCAGCAGTTAGTTAACAGTTTGAACCAGCATTAAACTCGCGCGAAGCAACCAACTCCTGTCCCTCTCCTAATATAAAAGTGATGAAGAAGAAGTCCGAGGGAAAGCCATATCAGGTTTACATGACTGCCGGAGCGAATAAGTTCCTTCGCATCTACTACGGAAAGGTCAAGGAGTGCCTGGCTGTTCAATCTACTGTCGAATAACATGTGGTAATTCTTTTCCCCGGCCAGCGACTACGGTGTCTTTTTGTGATGCCTTCATTTCTGACTACTAACTCCTCAAACATATACTTGACTTTTTATTAGCAGACTTTCCGTAACATAAGCGCCTTTTGCTCAATCTGTCGATTTCGCAGAAGGCATAGCCAGCACTAAGCGCATGCGAAGCGCTTAGTGCTGGCATAAGAAAACAGACTGCAGGGGAGCAGTCTGTTTTCGTAAAAAGGGTATTGGGACTAGAGATTAAGAGTGTCAGAACCAACTATAGGTTCCCGACAACTTCTACTGTTATTATAGCAAGCTTTATTTAAAAATCAATACCATTTTGTAAATAATTTTCACTTCCTGATTTCTGCCTCGCCGGGAATTGAAAACCGATTTTTTCCGTCTCTTCGCTCTGTTCTCGTTTATACGTTGAACAGGAAGTGGATGACGTCGCCGTCCTGTACGACGTAATCTTTGCCTTCGGAGCGGATCAGCCCTTTTTCTCTTGCTTTTGCCAGGTTACCGTCGCATTCGATCAATTTGTCATACGAAATTGTTTCTGCGCGGATAAAGCCTTTCTCGAAGTCTGAATGGATCTTTCCTGCTGCCTGCGGTGCTTTTGTGCCGCGCTTGATTGTCCACGCGCGAACTTCCGGCTCACCTGCGGTCAGGTAAGAAATCAGATCGAGCAGCGAATAGGATGCTTTGATCAGCTGATCCAGTCCGGATTCTTCGATGCCCAGCTCCTGCAGAAATGCATCCCTCTCCTCGTCTTCCAGCTCTGCCATCTCTGCTTCGATCTCTGCGCAGATCTTGACGCAGCGCGCACCTTCTGACTCGGCTACCGCTCGGACCTGTTTCACATACTCGTTGTCCTCTTCTGCCACGGCATCTTCGGATACGTTTGCCACATAGATAATCGGCTTCGCGGTCAGCAGATCGATTCCGTCCAGCACCTCGTGATCATCTTCGGAAAGATCCATCGCGCGGATGCTTTTGCCGCTCTCGAGCCAGTCTTTAGCACGCTCGAGCACCTCCAGCTGCGGCGCCAGCTTGCGGTCGGCCTTCATGCTTTTCTGCATTCTTGCAATCGCACGCTCCAGCACTTCCAGGTCTGCAAAAATCAGCTCCGTATTAATCGTCTCAATGTCATCCGCAGGATCGATATGACCATTCACGTGAACGATGTTATCATCTTCAAAACAGCGCACGACATGGACAATGGCCGCCACCTCACGGATATGGCCGAGGAATTTGTTTCCGAGTCCTTCACCTTTAGACGCGCCCTTTACAAGCCCTGCAATGTCGCAGAATTCAATCGTCGTGTAAATTGTTTTTTTTGAATTATAAATTTCGTGCAGCACTTTCAGGCGCTTGTCCGGAACGGTTACGACTCCGACATTCGGCTCGATCGTACAGAACGGATAGTTTGCCGCTTCCGCGCCGGCCTTCGTAATCGCATTGAACAGCGTACTTTTCCCAACATTGGGAAGTCCGATAATACCTAGTTTCATAATTCACTCCTCATATCTGAATTCTTATTTCTCAACAATATATACAGTATCATGCAGCCGGCAAAAATGCATACGCTCAGCACCCTCGCCTGCCGGAATGGCCCGATCATCAGACTGTCCGTCCGAAGCGCCTCGACGAAAAAGCGCTCAACGGAATACATCATACCATAGAGGCAGGCAATCTGCCCCGGAAACTTCCGATGATGATTATCAAACCATATCAGGAAGAAAAACAGGAACAGGCACCAGATGGATTCGTATAAGAATGTCGGGTGCACGTATTTTCCATCGACCAGAATAGCCCATGGAAGCGTAGTCTCTGTTCCGTGTGCCTCGCTGTTAAAGAAGTTGCCCCACCGTCCGATTGACTGTGCCAGCGCTACAGTGGGAAAAACCAGATCGCACATTTCAAGAAACGGTACCGACTCTTTCCGACAGACCAGATAAGCCGTAATGATTCCGAAAATCAACCCGCCGTGGATCGCCAGACCGCCCTCTCGGATGTTCACCATTTCCACAAAATTGCCCTGATACAGCGACCAGTTAAAAATGACATAATAGATCCTGGCACCGACAATTCCGAGCGGCAGCGACCAGATAACGACATCCAGCACGCGCTCCGGATCGATGTCATGCTTCGGCGCCCTCCTGCAGCTGATGAACACGGCCAGCAGAGCGCCCGCCGCAATCAATATTCCATACCAGCGTATGGACAGGCTCCCGATTGTAAAAGCGACAGGTCCCGGTGACTGCATCCGTCTGTTCCTCCTGTAAATTCATTGCCGCCGATAAGTATAGCACAGATTTGTTCTTAAAAGAAGAAATTCCGGCTACTAAGTTCGCGTTTCGCGTCTGACTTCTCCGCTCAACGTGTCCTGATTGTGCCAGCCGTTCCGTCTGCCTTGATCACAACTGGCATAAAAAAAAGACAGCGCCTTACGCTGTCTTCGAAGTGGAGGCGACACCCGGATTCGAACCGGGGGTGAGGGTTTTGCAGACCCGAGCCTTACCACTTGGCTATGTCGCCATAATTGGCTGGGGTAGCAGGATTCGAACCTGCGCATCACGGAGTCAGAGTCCGTTGCCTTACCGCTTGGCGATACCCCATCAACATTATTCAATTGGGGTGGGTGGTGGGATTCGAACCCACGCATACAGGAGCCACAACCCTGGGTCTTAACCGCTTGACGACACCCACCATATTGGCGACCGGGAACGGGCTCGAACCGTCGACCTCCAGCGTGACAGGCTGGCATTCTAACCAACTGAACTACCCGGCCATTATCTTGGTGGACGCTATAGGGCTCGAACCTATGACCCCCTGCTTGTAAGGCAGGTGCTCTCCCAGCTGAGCTAAGCGTCCAAATGGTAGCGGCGGGTGGACTTGAACCACCGACCTTCCGGGTATGAACCGGACGCTCTAGCCAACTAAGCTACACCGCCACATCTGCGACTCACAATTTGTTTCCTTGACGTCGCCAAATCATAATAGCAAATTGTCGTGTCTATGTCAATACGAATTTGAAATATTTTTGAAGAATATTTATTTCGTTTGATGTTCGTTCTGAACGATACTTAAACATGTTATAATCAATCCAATCATTTGTCAACCCACGAAAGGAGATTTATCTTGAAAACATTTACCCGGGATTATCGGTTCGGCAGTATCACTGACGATCTGTTTTCAAAGTATTACGGCACACTCACCCCCTGCGTCTTCGATATTGAAACAACCGGGCTCTCTGCCGGCGGCCGTCAGACCAGCCGAGTCATCCTGACAGCTATGCTGATCCGGATATCGAACGGCGTGCAGATTACGCAATATCTTGCCGAGCAGCCTTACGAAGAAGATCAGGTGCTCCGGAACACGCTCCGTTTCCTCGCGGATCATGAGATCGATTATCTGATCACCTATAACGGGATGAGCTTCGA
>Ga0256406_1007446_pt1 | contig 10388 bp, 6 predicted proteins | sample RumenRJG_03DNA_FD_185986 | JGI IMG/M metagenome (GOLD analysis project Ga0256406, IMG submission 185986) | Bovine rumen microbial communities from Lethbridge, Alberta, Canada - RJG_03 | ecosystem: Host-associated > Mammals > Digestive system > Stomach > Rumen | place: Canada: Alberta | collected...
GAAGTTGCCGTACCGCAAGACTATAGCCAAGATTTTATTAACATACCTTTTATCGTTATCTGTGAGGGAGTAGGGGAAGAACTTTGTTTCCATCCCAAGAACTTCTGTCAGCACAGCACCGAAAGCCTTGAAGGCACGGAGCAAACCTAGCCGTTCGAGTTTAGTAGTAAGCTCTGAGACTACTATCTCTTCATGCTTAGCCTCGAAGAACATCTTCCAGTCGATAAACTGTCGCAAGGCTATACCTTCTTTCAGGAAGTGGTGGTAGATATGAACAAACAGATAGATGGCATTGAGCGTTGGGGGCAATGTCGGCACCCCAACACCATCTATCTCCACATGGTCAAGAATATCATCGAAATAGCTGTCTATGAGCTCATCCCAATAGCGTTGTCTGCTGCCACTTGCGAACACTGCCGTATGATAGTGCATCTCGAAGGGGATGCCATCCTTGGTAAACTCCCAGTGCTGGCCGGAGTGGTCGTCAGTCATCTTGACATCCTTTTCCAATAAAGATTTAGCCCGTACCCAATCCTTCTTGAATACGTAGAAGTCTACATCGCCACTCGTCCGCATCTCAGGCGTTGGATAGTACGATGCAACGGTCTGTCCCTTAAACACAAAGAAGCCGATGCCGTTGTCAAGCATGAGCTTTGTCAGCTTTACAACGGCCTCGTCTGTCTTAACATTCCGTCGGACAATCTTCGTATAATTGCCCATCCAATCCATGACATCATCCTCGGAAGGTTTATTGGGGATGTCTCCAAGCCTCTGAATCCCCTGCCAGTAGATTCCGACGATGGTCTGTTTCTTGGCAAAAGCTAATAGCTCTTGCCAAGAAATTTTAGAAATACATGCAGGTACGTTATCTATTGGATGCAGGCACCAACGTAAAAATTCTATATTTATGTCCTTTTCCAACCTTCTAATCCTTTACAGGGTAAATAGACAATAAGACTATCGATTTTTATACATATTCTCGTAATACTTCTGATAGTCTCCAGATGTCACATTGTCCATCCATTCTTGGTTGTCGAGATACCAACGAACAGTCTTCTCTATACCTTCCTCAAACTGCAGACTGGGCTCCCATCCCAGTTCACGCTGCAGTTTTCGGCTATCGATGGCATAGCGCATGTCGTGTCCAGGACGATCAGTAACATGGGTGATGAGGTCGTCATCAGCTCCTTCCGGGCGACCGAGAAGTCGGTCTACAGTCTTGATGAGCACCTTGATAATATCGATATTCTTCCACTCGTTGAAACCGCCGATGTTATAGGTCTCGGCAATCTTACCCTTGTGGAAAATCATATCGATGGCACGTGCATGATCCTCTACATACAGCCAGTCGCGTACGTTCTCACCCTTACCATATACTGGCAATGGCTTGCGATGACGAATATTGTTGATGAACAATGGAATCAACTTCTCTGGGAACTGGTATGGACCGTAGTTGTTAGAGCAGTTGGTCACGATGGTAGGCATACCGTATGTATCGTGGAAAGCACGAACGAAGTGGTCTGAACTCGCCTTAGATGCAGAGTATGGAGAGTGAGGATTATACTTAGTTGTCTCCAGGAAGAACTCCTCGCCGTAAGCCTCGTGGTTCTTACCGCTGGATGCCTTGGTTGTGAAAGGAGCAGGAATGCCCTCAGGATGAGTCATCTGCAATGCACCGTAAACCTCATCGGTAGAGATATGGTAGAAGCGCTTGCCCTCATATCCCTCTGGAAGACTCTCCCAGTAAATCTTGGCAGCCTGGAGCAGAGACAGGGTACCCATCACGTTGGTCTGAGCAAAAGTGAATGGATCCTTAATACTTCTATCTACATGACTCTCGGCAGCGAGATGGATGATGCCGTCGACCTGCTCTTCTTTCATCAACTTGAGAAAGTCTTCGAAGTCGCAGATATCCATCTTTACGAAACGGTAGTTGGGCTTGTTCTCCACATCCCTAAGGTTGGACAAGTTGCCAGCGTAGGTAAGTTTGTCGAGATTGATAATCTTGTATTCCGGGTACTTGTTGACGAAGAGTCGGACAACATGGCTGCCAATGAATCCGGCACCACCAGTGATTACTATGCATCTTTTGTAGTTATTCGACATAATCATTAAAAATCTAACTGCAATTAAGACTAATACAAATTATAGCAAGCCATTTTATAGGCTTGCTATAATCTTAATTTATGCTTTGCAGAACTCCTTTGTCAAGTCAATAATCTTCTGAACCTCATCATCTGTCAGTTCATAGAACAGCGGCAGACGAACGAGACAGTCGCCATAGTGGTCACAGTAGGGAAGTTCGCGGCCATCGTGCTTGTCCTTGTAGTATTCACTGCTGTGAAGAGGAAGATAGTGGAATGTTGGGGTAACGCCATTCTCCTTCATAAACTTCATATACCTCGTGCGGTAGTCGAGATTCGGGAACACCATGTAGAACATGTGGGCGTTGTTCGTTGCATAGTCGGGAATATAAGGCATACGGATTGAGGGGTCAATCTGTCCGTTAAGCCCGTCCCAATACATCTGCCAGATGTGCTTGCGCTTGTTCTGAATGTCATCCATCTGCTCAAGTTGTGCCCACAGATAAGCAGCATTAAACTCTGAGGGAAGGAATGAACTGCCCATGTCAACCCAGCCGTACTTGTTCACCATTCCACGGTAGAACTCTGCGCGGTTGGTACCTTTCTCCCATATTATCTCTGCACGGCTGATGTAGCGGTCGTCATTGACAACACAAAGACCACCTTCTCCGCTGCTGATATTCTTAGTCTCGTGGAAAGAGAACGCACCGAAATGACCGATAGAACCAAGCGGGCGTCCCTTATAATAAGAGTCAATAGCCTGCGCAGCATCCTCAACCACAAAAATGCCATGCTCGTTGGCAAATTCCATAATGGGATCCATGTCAACAGCCACACCAGCATAGTGAACAACACAGATAACCTTTGTGCGTGGTGTTACAAGAGGCTCGATGTTTTCCAAACTTACATTCGGCGACTCCTTACTGCTGTCGCAGAAGACGACCTTCGCTCCTTCACGCAGAAAAGCCAGTGCAGATGAGACAAATGTGTAGGAGGGGACAATCACTTCATCTCCCGGTTTCAGCTTGCAGAGCATAGCACACATTTCCAAAGCGTCAGTGCCAGATGTGGCCAACAGACATTTCTTGAAGCCATACTTTTTCTCCAAGAACTCATGACACTTTTTAGTAAACTGTCCGTTGCCTGACATTGTAGTGGAGTGACAAACATCCTCCAGATACTTCAACTCCTTGCCGGAGAAGTAGGGCTTGTTAAATGGAATCATAATTGTTGAATGATTATTTGTTATTTTGTTCTTTTAACGCATTGAAATAGAACTCCTGCATACGAAGTGATTCACTATGGGAATCGAAACCTGCCTTTACAATATCTTCTGAGTGGGTACAGCGAACCGGGATGTTTTGCTGCACTACAGGTATAATCTCCTCGGCCCATTTGGATGCTGGCTCATCAAGACTTATATAGTGTGCCAAGTCACATGCCTTTGCCTCCGGTGTAATCTCTGTGGAGAAGAATATGGGTAGGCCACAGCTCTGCGACTCAAGACCAACGACAGGCAGTCCTTCGTAGAGACTTGGCAGTAGAAAAGCATCAAAGGCATTATAAAACTGGTTGATGTCTTCCCTACGGCCCAAGTTGACTACCTTGTCATCAATACCATATTCCTTAACCCGTTTCATCATGTCTTCTTCAAGGTTTCCAAAACCGATGAGTACAAGCTTGGCATTATTCTGCCGCTTTTGTATCTCATTGAAGATGTCAATGATGAAAGCAGGATTCTTCTGCGGCATATACCTGCCTATAAAACCATAAACTGTATTGTCCTCCCATCCGAACTTCTTACGGGTAACCTCTCTAAGTTGTGGGTCGTATGGATGGTCGCTTGCGTTAATGACTGTCTTGAATATGGCTATCTTGCCCTCATCATATGCCTTCTTGCCGAACTGGAAAATACCGCAGTCAACGCCACATGCCATGAAGTAATTGGCATCAACGGATGAGAAGGGACGCAGAGCATACTTAATGAATGTCTTCCACTCATGTTTGTTGGCCATCGAAAGACTCTCTGAAATTCTAACCTTTATTCCTTCCCTCTTTGCCAAAACCATAGGGAAGAGATTCATCATACTATTCCACGCATGTACGACATCATAATGCTCGGCCCTGAAGATAGCCTTCATGTCACGCATGTTGCCAATGATATTCTGATAAGGAGTGATTTTGTAAACTTTGCCTCCATATTTCTTCACTTCCTCTTCCGGAATGGAGTTGGAGTCTGAATCACAGATAAAGTCAATTCTAACTTTTTGAGTATTTACGTGTCTCAAATACTCAAGGACCAGGTTCTTCTTACCACCGGAATGAACCTTGCCCAATATGTATGCCACTTTTATCATAAACTAATAATTGTAATATCCGAGTTTGAGCATCATCTGCTTGGCTCTTGCAATCGGGTCCAAAAGCAGATAGCAGTGGAGGCGCAGAAGTACGACAACAATTTTTCTATAGATGTCCATGTTTTCCGTGCTCACTAACTTTATGGAATCCTTAAAGAGCTGGCTGTCATTGATGACTTTTGAATAATGCCTAACTTTATTCAGTAGAGAATTTGAATTTCTTGGACTGAAGTAGGTGTTCATCGCTATAGCTATAAGCATATAGACCGTTCTTTCATAGAAAGCAGACTGAAAAGCATCCTTGTTCTCAAAGCCTTGGATATCCTCCCAAATTACTTTGTAGCAATCCGCCAAGAATTTTGTGTTGCCTTCATCAACTTTATGTGATATTGAGGTCGGGATGTATCTGTAGTGATAGAAGCACCGGTTAATATACAATGCTGCTTTGGCGTGATAGAACGCGCGTAACGAAAACTCTACGCCTTCCGAACCTTGTTTCAATCGCTCGTCGTGGAAGATGCCGTATTTTCTCGCATATTCCATGTTTACCAACTTGCATGTTCCGTCCGAAAGTCCGTATTTATAGATGAGCGTTCGGCGTGCAAGTTCTTTGCACCCTTCTTCATCATACAACAGCCATTCAGACTGACATCCGTCGTTGCTATTCCACTTGTCAATGGTCTTGTCTCCTAACTCCTCAATATAATGCCAGAAGACAACATCTACATTTGGATTGACTTTTATGGCCTCTACAAGTTTCTCGCACATATCTGTGTCCACCCAGTCATCACCGTCTAAGTATGTTATCCAATCACCAGTTGCATGGTTGAACCCTGCATTTCTTGCTTGAACAAGTCCGTGGTTGTCATGGATAGATTTAATGCGAGAGTCTTTCTCTGCATATTCATCACAAATCTTAATCGTGTCGTCCTGCCCGCCGACCATTAGCAGGAGTTCCCAATTTGGGTACGTCTGATTTAAAATACTTTCTATACATTGTGATATGTAAGGTGCTACATTATATGCAGCCACTACAATGCTTATCAATGTTTTTTTATTTTCTTTCATTTTTCTTTCTAATTCTTTTATTTTCCCTGCGAAGGTTTTTATCTTTCCCTGCTTAGCGCATGATCTTTTTCTATAGCATTACAACATCCATAACACCTTTAACGCCACGCCATCAAGCTGTTATAGCCCCATAAGCGCAATGTTGTTACCCTTGATTTCATAATAACTTAAGATAAAATGCAAGCCAAGAACCACTATTCTATATCTATAACATCTCCAAACCTATCAAGTATTTTCTGCCTATTATCTTCAGACAAGGATGGTACTGATATGAACAATCTGTTTTTTGCACGGCTGCAAGCGACATAGTATATTCTATGTTCTTCAGCCTCCTGCGTATTCAAGTCTAAATCGTTGCTCATTAGAAAATCAACAGCAGTCTGCTCATTTTCCATTACCACGAATACATTTCTGAATTCCAGCCCTTTTGCTTTATGGATAGTGATGTCAGTAGAAAAGTCATCTTTAAACTTTATCTCGCGTGAGTATTCGGTGTAGGGATGCGAAAACAGCTCTTTAGGCTTTCCTGATTTTACCTTAGATATAGAATTGTCTAGCTTGGATATGATTAGTGTCAATAGAGCTTTCCCATCGCTCTTGCTGTAATCTTCATAGTGTGAACACAATATATTAAGGAAACGTACAACTTTCTTCTTGTCACTTATCACTTTAAGATTCAATCCAAATGCTTTGGATAACTCTTTGATGGCTTCTTTCATTATTATTAATCGAGCATTCTCAACAGCGTTGATGCATGCGACGAACTTACGGCTTCTTTTATAGTCGCTAAGCCCAAGGAGATCGTCCAAAAGTTTCGTTTTTGTGAATGTAACCCCAAGCTTAGCCTTCATGTCATTGGCTATTAGATTGTTCCTGCTAAGAGTATATAACATTTCGGCATTGCCATTGTCATCTATAAAGGAGGCTTTGCACCGATTATAGTTTTCAATTGCATCACCAACAACAATCATCGGTTTCATGGAGTGTACATTGCGAACGCTTCTCTGTACGATGTCTGTACGGATTACATTAAGGAAGTCCACGACTTCAATAGTGCTGCGTCTGTTGTCTTCGATAGTATAATCTACTACATCGTGTAGCTTGATGCTCTTGATGTAATCAATGTCTCCGTTGGCAAAACTATAGATTGACTGTGCGGCATCTTCTATAATCGTAACGAAACATCCAGCCGTAGCCAACTCTTGAATAAGAAAATGCTGAATGGATGATGTGTCTTGGTACTCGTCTATAAGGATGTATGGAAATTTATTGGCTATTAACCTCTTTATTCTCTGTGTCTTTGTATTGGTAAACAGTTGATAAGCAAAGTATAGAACATCGTCGTCGTGCATCATCGACTTTTGTTTCCAAACTTCGTGCTTGTAGACATTAACGAAATCATTATCAAATGCATTGTAAAGCTTGTAACTTGCTCCTTGTTGCTTCAAAATGATATTTTTTCCATCATAATGCCATCTGAACCTTGATATAAACCGTCCTGTCTCATGATAGTCTAGGGATTTATTTTTCTTACTAAGAGAGTCAAACACCCATCCTTTATTTGCAATCCCAATCACAGAGTTGATGAACTCGTGGCCTGTGAATATTGTATCGTCATGCCCATCCAGTTGGTTGATATCAAATTCGTATTCGTCTGCTATAAGATGGAAGTAAGGCTTTATGACATTAGCATATAGAAAGGCATGAATGGTAGAAACCTCAATTCTGTCCATTCCAAATTGGATCTGCTTGCATATATTCTCAGTTGCCTTGTTAGTATAGGTAATGACTGCGACCTTTCTATTTTTACTCAACCTTAAAGAATGCCTAAGTATCTGTCGTAGTTGACCAACAAGCCAATATGTCTTACCCGCTCCAGGTCCTGCCAAAACTCTGATATTCGTTTCAAAGTCTTGTGAATCATCAGAATGTATAGTTTTTACTCCAGAACCCATTTTATTGCATCATTTATGTACTCAGGAACGGTTATAGCACCATTGTCTTTTTCCACCACTTCAGCAAGTTCCAAAGCATTTATACCCTTACTAACGGATTCCAAATACCGTGAAGCTACAAGGCCATCTCGCTTCTCTGTATCAGGCCATGTAGTATTACTGCTGAAAATTCTATTCAATTCTTCGTCATTACAAACATTCTTGGCCTCATCAAAAGTTTTGGATTTTATCATTGCCTTTAATTCATCAATGTTCCTTAAAGAGTTAACGACAATACCCTCATGAGCCGAATTACATTTCGCAATTTCATATTCTAAAGTTTTACCTTTCTCTGATTGAGAAAAATAATGAATATTCTTATGATCAGAAAATTTGTTTACTATTTCTTCAGAATGATTCTTGTAATCATAGTTCGTTGTATCGCTAAGATATTCAACGGGCCAACAAGATTCCCACCTCGCATCTTTTTTATTCTTTTGTTTCTTTTCAGGGTCTCTATCTGTAACACAAGAAATCTTTATCGGTAATGTTCCAGACACTGTGCCATCATATAGTTTTAAGAAGTGTTCAAAATACCGGCCACCAATATTAATGACAACTATCTGCTTTTGCATCCATTTGTCATAAAGTCCCAATCGCTTGGCGAAAGCTGGGAAAAGTATCTGCTCCGCCATTCCTTCAACAAAGATTATCCCGCCTGCAAATAGCATGTCAGCTCGTGTGGCGTTTAGATACCTTTGTATATAGTCTTTTGATTTCTTATCATTGATACTGAATATCTCTCTAGGATAATATGGAGTTATTACGCCCTTGTCATCCTTGAATAAGCATGTGAATTCATCTAACTTTACTTTTGCTGCAAGGCTAGAGGAATGTGTGGTTACAAAAATCTGTTTGACATGACCATCCTTTAAGTTCTTCCGCAAAAACTCCAAAAACAGATATTGCAGTTCGGGATGCAAATGTGCCTCCGGCTCTTCAAGAGCCAATATTGGAAAGCATTTGACATTAGTCTCACCCATGTAGTCAATACTAGTACTTGACTGCATCTTTGCCAACAGCATGGAAATGTAGATTAGGTTATTGTATCCGAGACCATTCTTCGATACAGGCAGAGAGTAGCCTAATCCTTTTGATTCTACAAACAATTGCAATATCTGCAACATCTGACTTTCTGAAATTTCCCCATCAAAGTTGATTTTGCTGTCATTCATCAATGCCCCAGTTCCATTGGCATAGGTGATTATGCTATCCTTGCCTTTTTCTATTCTTTCTAAAAGACTCTTTATTACTTCTTTAGTATTGTCAGAGAATTGCTTTTCCCGTTTAATTCTCTCTGCTTTTATATTTTCTTTCGTAAAATTCTCATTCGATGTCACATCATAGTCAAGGAAATATCCAAGTATATCTTTAAGCAAATCATCACGACCACTGAACATATCCCTTTCGACATCTCTCAACGCCCCGACAAATTGGAAATCTATCTTACGTAAATCATTTGAATCAACGACCTTGTTCAGTTCTGCCTTACCACCATAAATATTGTATGCGTATTTTCGAATATACTTCTTCTCTATAATATGTAAAAGGGACACTACAGAATCTGTATCAACAACCTCTTTACAATATGATTCTTGCTCTGATTCTGGCAAATAGAACTTATAAGTAAGACAAGATTCTAACTTTGGCTCTACATCAACAGCATAGGTCGTGAACAATGCGACATCATCTGAATCTGCGTTTTCTTCCTTTGATTCTTTAATGAAAACACTTATCTCTACAGATGGAGGAGCTTTTTTAAGATCTTTAATGTCAACGCCTTGATGAAAGTCCCAAGTGGACAATCGACGGTTCTTGTCAATGTCAAGAACGAGTCTCATCGCATCTATTATCGTAGATTTTCCGCCATTATTATGACCAATGATGACATTCATCCCTTCCGCAAAAGATATAGTCGTGTCTTTGAATGCTCGAAAACCTTTGATATGAACCTTGGAGATATACATTCTTACTTATGCTTTTTGATGAATACTTTCAACCATACAGGCAGCACAGACTTGACTCTTGCCTTAATATTGAAAGGTACTGGCAGATGAGATGCGAAATATTCGTTGACTGGTAACTCGTCAATCTGTTTGTAGATACAAACTCTTACCGCTGGTCTTGCTGTTGGAAGCTTTAGATTGTGATTAGCATTAGCTATCTTATCGAAAGTACTCTCAAGTGATACAAACTCAGTTGAGATCATATTCCAAAGACGCTTACCTTTCTCTGTGTTAACCAACAAGCACGACACTCCTTTAGTAGAGTAGAAAGATGGATGCTCCTTTTCTATTCCCCAGTAATCTCCAATCGTGATGTCGCTGACACGCTCTTTTTGACTATATAGGCAATGATAACAGCACTCACGGTATGTGTCGCCTGCAAGGAAATGGTGATAATAGGGGTCGAGGCTGCATGGCTTAGTCTTAGTCTTAGTCTTAGTCTTAGTCATGTAATCCAATCCCCATCCTGTTGACTTGTCGCGGAAATCATAGTAAATTATCTTTCCTCCCATTTTGCCACCAAGCCATTCCAAGTATTTGGCGAACAGTTTAGGACTGGCGACCCCATGACAGATGACATCCATTGTATAAAGGTTGTCATAATCCTTGCGCAGGAAACCTTTCAAGCCGGCAATTTGGCAGGGCGTACCACTATAAAGCACCGTTCTGCCTTCTCGCAACAGTTTTTTGACTTCCTTGAAAGTTCCGACAGTATTACTTTGTACATACTTTGAGCTCTGTAATTTTGGCAAATCTTTCAGGCCGTCAACAATGTGGTGGCTTACCGTCATATCATCATTGTATGCTGCACCTACTACGACACCACCTTGGGACAGTATAACTCTTGCTGCTGCAGCAAAAGCGCCACCCGACGCACTG
>Ga0256406_1007447_pt1 | contig 10386 bp, 6 predicted proteins | sample RumenRJG_03DNA_FD_185986 | JGI IMG/M metagenome (GOLD analysis project Ga0256406, IMG submission 185986) | Bovine rumen microbial communities from Lethbridge, Alberta, Canada - RJG_03 | ecosystem: Host-associated > Mammals > Digestive system > Stomach > Rumen | place: Canada: Alberta | collected...
ACGTATACTTCATCTTCTAGTTTCTTTAACACTACAAAGATACAAATAAAATGTTAAATAGCCAAGCAAAAACGATATTATTTTCTGATTATCAGAACGTTACATTTATTCAGTGAACACTATTTAAACATATATTAACTTATTTCACTTATTCAACAACTATTGCGTAGACAATCATGATTAAGCAAGTAAAGCGAGCACCGCACGCCAATAAAGAATTAAGCAGTCTCAGCCAAGTATGCATGATAAATTATCCCAATAACTTGTTAAAATTGGTCCCGACTGTTGGGATAATCAAATTATTTCCCTATTTTTGTATGCGTAAACATGAAAATATGCAAATGAGTAAGCTTATCATCAACTCCTATGAGGAGTTCGCCACCCACTTAGGTCAGAAGCTCGGCGAAAGCGACTGGCTCACCGTAGACCAGGAACGCATCAACAAATTTGCCGACGCCACTCTCGACCACCAGTGGATCCACGTAGACGTGGAACGCGCCAAGAAGGAAAGCCCATACAAGAGCACCATCGCCCACGGCTATCTGACGCTCTCTCTGTTGCCCTACCTGTGGGAACAGATTATCGAAGTGCACAACCTGAAGATGATGGTCAACTATGGAATGGACCAGATGCGCTTCGGCGTGCCCGTCATCACAGGCAGCAGGGTGAGACTCACCGCCACGCTGCACAACATCGAGAACCTGCGCGGCATCTGCAAGGTACAAATCAAATTCGCCATCGAGATTGAGGGACAGCGCAAGCCCGCTCTGCAGGGCATCGCCACCTTCCTCTACTATTTCAACTGATACACGTATCGCGCCGTGAGCCCTCTCTTGACGGCCCGCGGCGCGAAACTAAAAGCCTTAACTCTTAAACTAATAAACTAAAGAACAAAATGACCAACATCAAGAACTTCAATGCGCTCTCTATCCTGCTGGCTGAAAGAGGCGTGAAAAAGAGAATCGTAGTGGTGAACCCCGACGACGAGTCCACACTGTGGGCCCTCGACAAAGCCCGCCGGAGCGGATTCTGCGAGACCATCATCGTCGACGACGACGACCGCCCCACGGCTGCCCGCAAGGCCGTGCAGCTCGTGCGCGAAGGCAAGGCCGACGTGCTGATGAAGGGTTTCATCAACACCGACGTGCTGCTCCACGCCATCCTCAACAAGGAATACGGCATCCTGGAACCGGGCAGCGTGATGACCCACATCACGGCAGCCTCTCTGCCGGCCTACGACAAACTGATCTTCTTCACCGACGCCGCCGTCATCCCCTATCCCACACAGGAGCAGCGCGTACAGCAGGTGAAATACTTGGTGAACCTCTGCCACAGCTTCGGCATCGACGTGCCCCGCATCTCGCTCATCCACAGTTCTGAGAAAGTCGACGCGCGCCACTTCCCCTTCACCGAAGGCTACCTGCAGCTCAAGGCCATGGCCCAGAACGGCGATTTCGGACATTGCATCGTCGACGGTCCGCTCGACTTGAAGACGTCGTGCGACCACCACGCCATGCAGGTGAAAGGCATCAAGTCGCCCATCAACGGTCATGCCGACGCCCTCATCTTCCCCGACATCGAGGCCGGAAACCTCTTCTACAAGACCATCACCCTCTTCTGCAACGCCACGACGGCCGCCATCCTGCAGGGCACGAAGGTGCCGGTGGTGCTGCCCTCGCGCGGCGACTCACCCGAAACCAAATTCAACTCCATCGCTCTGGCTTGTATCCTCTGATAAAACGGTTCACCTATGTTTAAACTTTTGATTATCAACCCCGGTTCGACATCGACGAAGATCGGAGTTTATGAGGATGAGCATCAGGTATTCGTGGAGAACATTGGGCACTCCGTAGAAGAACTGCAACAATATGATGAGGTGACCGACCAGTTTTCCATGCGCAAGCAGCTGGTCATCGACGAACTGAAGAAGCGCAACATCCCGCTGGAATTCGACGCTGTCGTGGGTCGTGGCGGTCTCTCGCGCGAGGTGGAGAGCGGCGTGTACGAGGTGAATGAGCACATGGTGCAAGACGCCTTCTACGCCATCCATAAGCATGCGTGCGACCTGGGCTGCATCATTGCCTTTGAGATTGCCAAGGACATCCCCGGCTGCCGCAGCTACATTGCCGACCCGGGCCGCGTGGACGAGCTCTCGCCCTTGCAGAAGATTACGGGCACGCCTCTCATCCACCGCATCTGCATCTGGCACGCACTCAACCAGAAGGCCATCGCGCGCCGGTTTGCCCGCGAGCACAACACGAAATACGAGGACCTGAACCTCATCATGTGTCATCTTGGTGGCGGCATCTCCATCGCTGCCCACGACCACGGCCGCGCCATCGACGCCAACAACGCCCTAGACGGCGAGGGTCCGTTCTCTCCCGAGCGCACGGGCACGCTGCCTGTGGGCGACCTCATCCGCCTGTGCTTCTCGGGCAAGTTCACCGAGGCCCAGCTGCTGAAGCGCATCGCCGGCAAGTCGGGCATGATAGCCCTGCTCGGCACGAACGACATGCGCGAGATTGAGCGCCGCATCAACGAAGGCGACGAGAAGGCCAAGCTCTACACCGACGCCATGGTATGGCATACGGCGAAAGCCATTGCTTCGGAAGGCGCTGTGCTCTGCGGTAAGGTCGACGCCATCATTCTCACCGGCGGTCTGGCCCACTGCAAATATATCACCGACGGACTGCAGGCCCGCCTCGACTGGATGGCCCCGGTCTATCTCTATCCGGGCCAGGACGAGATGCAGGCCCTCGCCCTCAACACGCTCCACGTGCTGAGAGGCGAATGGCAGGCAAAGAAGTATTGAGACGAAATTATGAAAGAAAAAGGAGGCAAACACGCTGTGACGCGGGTTTGCCTCCTATTTTATGCTCCGATTCGCAGGAGGGGTCGTATCTTTCTTGGTCGATAGGAGCGTCGTCATTCCTGACGACGAAGGATTTACTTCATAATAAGCAAGCGGACTTTCTTTCTTGGTCGTCAGGAATGACGACCCTCCTACTTGTGCCCCGATGTTGGCCCCCCTCCCTCTGTAGGGAGGGGTTGGGGGGGTCTAGCCAGTGGGGTGGGTCTTGCTACTTGATGATTCCCGCATCGCTATCGCTCAGGTTGATGGTCTTTTGCGCCGACTGGTGCTTCTTACCTTGACTCAACCGCCAGACAACATTCAGCGTGAGACTGTTGCCATTATCGCGATCGTATTCTCGGGATCGCTTATGCAGGTTCGCATTGAGCAATTCTTGGTCATACGTCTTATGATGGCTATCGAAGGGATTGGACCACGCCAACGACAGTTCCAAGTTCTTCAATTTGTAAGATGCCGACAAGATAGTGGAGGATTCGTTGTAGCCACGCGTCTCACCTTCCAGGAATCGGTAGCCATTGTCCAAATAGCCGCGGAAGGTGAAATCGCCGAAGTAGGCGTTCAAGCTGCCCTGATAGATCCACGACGTATAATGATGCTTGTAACTGAATCCATAGTTGAAGTCCCGCATCATCGCCCCGTAGCCAGCTACCTGAAGATGCTCAGGGAAAATCCAATAGCTGGCATAAGCGCTCACCATCAGAACGTTGATGGCCTTTTGGTTGATCTGGGTGTAGATGAACTGGTCATCGGCCGTACGCTCATAGAGCGCCATACTAGAATGGTGGCAGTGCTTATAGTAGCCATCCAGCATCAGGCTGAGGCGCATGGTGTTGTAGGAGAGGTTCAACCGCTGTTCCAAATCCCGCGAGGGCTTCAGGTCCGGATTGCCCACCGTGGTTTCCCGGCTGTTCGTTCTGATCCGCGCATCGCTGGTCATGGCTCTCTTCGACACACGGTCCTTCATCTCGATAGTGTAGCTCAGCTGCAGCCCATCGGTGATGTTGTATCCGAGGGTAACCTTGGGACGGAAACTCCAAAGAGTGTTGCTGTGTTGATTTTGCTCATCGTCCCAGTAGCTCACTCCCGCGCCCAACGAATAGCGAAATTTACTGAGCGCGCCCTGGATCTGACTGAAGGCATAAACGTAGCTCTGGTCCATCTTGTTCAGCGCGCTGGCATCACCGGTATAGTTGTTCTTGGTGTGCTTATAGCGAAAGTTCATTCCTGCGGAGAAGACAAAAGGCTTGAACTGGTTCTCATAGTTCACCTCAGACAGAAGGGAGGCCGTCTTGCCATCCACATCGTATTGGTAGGGCGCGCCCTCGTCGTAATAGGAACTGGTCTGCGTGTCGATATAGGTGCCCACGGCATTGGCGGTGATGGACTGCCTCGGCGTAATCTGCCGGAAAAAGTAGAGGTCGAGCACGGGCGACGAAGATCGGCTGTTGTCGCGGCTCGTTGAGGTGTATTGCCGTGTGCCATCCACGATCTGCTTCAGACTATTGTTGTAGGGAGTCTTATTGAACGATCCGCTCAGCGACGCCTGGAACACGAAAGCCGTGGAGTCGGCTAGATTGTAGGTCAGCTTTGCGTAGTGGGTTCGGCTTTTGTACAAGTCCTCGATGTCATTTCGCCCGATGGTATAGATGCTGCCGTCGGAGAGCGTGTAGTTGGCCTCCTCTTCGTCGCGGCTCTTTGTCGACTTCATTCCCCAATAACTGTAGGATACCGACAGCTCGCTCTTGCCCGAATTCCATTTGCTATAGGCTAAGGCATTGCCTTGCCGTGAGGTCAGCCAGGCGGTGACGTCAGTGCCAAGAACATAGCCCTGGTCATTGCGGCGGGTGATGATGTTGATGACGTAGGCCACGCCTTCGCCATAGCGCAAACCGGGATTGTCGATGAACTCTATGCGCAGCACCCGTTTGGGCTCGAGCTGCATCATCTCGGTATAGCCCACAACGACGTTGTCTATTCTCAGTTGCACACTGCCCCGGTTGTCGACGGCCTGGATGGTATGGGCTATCGCGTCCACACGCAGATTGGGCAGGGAGAGGCGCTGCAGCAGTCCGTAGCCATTGCTCGTGGCGTTCTTTTGCGCATCGGTGGGATAGAGGGTCTTGCCGTCGACGCGGTTCACCACCCGGGCCCCGTTCACGGTCAGTTGGTCAAGGGTCACCGTCTTCGTCGTATCGCTCTGGGCATACATCGCCAGCGAAGATACGAGGAGAGAAAAAATAATAAGCGTCCGTTTCATCATGCTTCAAGGATTTTGAAGCAAAGATAAAATGAAAACAGGGAAATGCCAATTTTATAAACTGGCATTTCCCTGACATTTGCCTGACATCGGGCTAACTATTTGATGTTCAGCGAATAGCTTCTTCCGCGGTCGGATTCGATTTTGAGGTTGCTGTTGGCCTCAAGTATGGGTTTCGTGCGCTTGATGAGCGTGTAGAGCGTGTCGCTGGCGTCCGGTTTCTTGGGCCACAGCCGGTCGCAGATCTCCTGTTTCGACAGGGTGTGGTCTTCGGCCGTGAAGAACAACTCGACCAAGGAGTGCTGCATGGGCGTGAGACGGATGGGCTTGCCGCCGACGGTCGTAAACTTGCCATCGGCATAGACCAGCCCGCCGTAGGTGAGTCCCTGAACGAGGAGTTCGGGACGGTAGCGGCGCATATACCACAGGCTGCCTATCAACCACAGCAGGCTGATGAAGAGCAGCGTGCCCGTGGCCCGCTGGTCGGAGAGCTTCACCACGGTCAGGAAACTGCAGTTGGCCTCGGCCATCATCTGCGTCTCGTATCTGTTGCCCCGCCGTTTCATCCGCATGGCGATGAAGGCCGTGTCGCGCAGCTCGGGAATGGTGATGTTGTTGCGGTAGCAGCGGATGGTGTCCTGGGTGATGACGTCCGACGGCAATTGTGCCATGGCCTGCCGCAACGCCTGGTTCACGTCGTCGTTGATCCGGTCCTCCGCGGTCTGGTAGCTGCAGACAGCGGATACCAGCGCACCGGTCAGGATAAACAGAAAAACGGCAATGGGGAGTATCTTCATCGATTTCATCGTTCGTAAGAATTAAGTGTCAATTCAGGTCTGGCGAAGGAGGCTCAAAAGCCCTTGCTTTGCAAAGATAGGGATTCTCGGGGAATCTTCCAAGAATTTTTTCTGCAGAATTGCACGATATTTTCTGGTGAGGTTGCAAAGCGCGGTGGCCGGCAGCTATTAGTATCGATCGAAAAGCGGCCGGCATGCAGGGAGCATACCGGCCGCTTGTCATGAGCTAACCCCGCGAGGGGCGATTATTTTCTGATGAGTTTCATCGTTCTGATGGTCTTGCCGTCCTTGGCCACACGCAGCACGTATACACCCGCAGCGGGAAGCGTAATCTGCATGGTCTGTCCGGCGCCCAGTGATGCCGAGCGGGATGCCGCGCCACGACCATCGCTAGCATAGACATCTACGGCGTAGTTGCCTGCGGAGGCAAACTCCACGATGACATCACGGCCGACGGTGTAAGCCTTCACGTCGACTGCACTGGCGAGCGCGTCGATACCGCTGGGAGCCTCGATGGTGATGAACGAGAAGGTCTTCTGGTCGGAACCGAGAGAGTTGGCCAACGTGAGCGTCACCTCTCTCACGCCTTCGCGGTCGTAGGTGAGCGTGGCCTCGCCTGCCTCGCCGTTACCGGTAGCGTCGGTGATGACGGCCTTCGGAGCACGCCATGTGGGCAACGTGGTCACCTTGAAGGCACGGCCGCTGATAAACGGACAGCCGGAGGTGTACTCGCACGGATCCCACTGGAACGTGCCCTGACCTTCGCCGCCGCCAGCCACATAAGAGTGGGCGCCGGCCTCCACACCAGGTTTGGAACCCGTAGAGGCGAAGGTGTAGGAACTGCCGGCCTGGTCCTCAAAGTCCCAGAAGGCCTCGAGATTCTGCGGCATATTGTCGTTGTTGATGTCGCCCATGGCGGTCTGCACCTCGTCGGCCGTGATGGCCTTGTCCCAGATCTGCAGGTTGTCGAGCGTACCATTGACGCCGTTGCGGCCAAAAGCGGCTCCGCCCACGGCAATCACCTGTCCGTCGGTGATGTTGTAGACGTTGGGCTGATAACCGGGATCGGAGGTGCGCCAGTCTGTGCTCTGCGCGCGGTTCCAGCGACATATCCGCTGCTCCACGCCGTTCATGTAGAAAGCAGCCTTGAATCCGCCATTCTCGTCGTAGTCGAAGGTGAGGGCGAAGTGGGTCCAGGTGCCCACGGGAATCTTGGTCTCGTCGTACTTATAGCGCAGCTCGTTGTTGCTGGTGGCATCTGTACCACGGAAAGTGAACGTGGGCACAGTGCCAGCGGGGTTGATGGTGGTCCATATCCATCCCCAGTCGGTCTTGGGCCACTTGTCGGTCTTGTCGACCACGCTGACAAACTGCGTCTCGCCGTCGGCAAGCTCGTTGATCTTGAGCCAGAAGGCAATGGAGAAGCTCTTCTTGCCCACGAGGTCGAGGTCGGCACACTTGGCGCCAAAGCGCTGCTCCTTCAGGTCGATGCCCTGTGAGCCGGTACCGTCGGCATAGCGGCCCGTGTAGCGCATCGTCACCTTGTCGCCCGGCTTGATGGTGATGTCGTTCTCCTCACCGTTGGCCGTGAGAGTATAAATCTCGGGCAGGGCACCGATGGCAGTGCTGGTGATCTGTACGTAGTTGCCGTAGACGGTGGTGTCGTTGACAACGCTGCCATCATCAGCATGGCGCACACCCGTGAGCGTGAGATTATAGCTGCCAACGTCGGCAAGGTCTTCGTCGACGGTCACGGTGCGGCCCGTAGCGGAGAAGACGGTCTCATTCTTATTGTTGGTGAGCGTCCATGTGCCTTCCTCGTGCTGCGGATCGGCATAGCCCATGGTGAAGCTCTCCTTCGGCTTGATGGTGGTCTTGTTGATCTGGATGTCGTCAGAGTAGACGTAGGTGGCAGGATCCATATATTCGCTCCAGGCAATCTCCGACTGCGACTTGTGGTCGAGGCTCACGGCAGCCACGCCGAGGCGCACCCGTGCGTTGGTCTCGGTCACGGGAATGGAGAACATCAGTCCGGCCCAGGATGTCGTGGCGCCCATGAACACGGGCTCGCCGCCTTCCTGCTGGGCATAGAGCTTAAAGTAGGAGGCGTTGACGTCGATGTTGTAGCAGGGCTCGCCTGCGGCCTTGTCGTTGGCCATATTGAAGATCACCTTGCCGTCCATACCGCTCTTGCTGTTGTAGAGCATGGTGGCCGAAGTGACTTCGGGTGCCTGAGGCTTAGCGGCTGTTCCGCGGGTAATGGACAGTTCGCCGAGCAGCAGGTTCAGATTCGAGGCGTCGGTGACGTGGAGGGCTATCAGCGCGAGCTCCTTGCCGCTGAGCTCTGTGCCCACGGTGAAGGTCTTCTCAATCCATTCCTCGTCGTCGGCGGCTGTGGTCTTGTCGAGCACCTTGAGCGCAACAGGATTAGTCTCCTCGCCCACAGCTGAAAGCAACAGGCTGATGTCGGCCGAACCGGCGGCGAGCTTGTAGCGGAAGGTCACCTTGTCGCCGTTCTGCAGGGTGTACTGCGTCTTGAAGAGGTGCAGGTATTCGTCGGCTGTGGTGCCGCTGATGCGTACGGAAGATCCGCCGAACCACGCGTCGTCCCAAGTGAAGTTGGCATCGAGACCCGTTGCGGGCACGTCGGCTGCGGTGTTGCCAAGCAGTTTGTCGGCAAACCACCAGCGCCATGTGGGCAGATAGTCCTGCATGCCGATGTTATACCAGGGGTTCGGGTTCTGGCGCTTTCCTTCCAGATTGAAGTAGTTGCCGTTGCCAAGGTTGAAATAAGTGATAAACGGTTCCTCACTGAGATTCCACGACAGGGCGCTGCGGGCGGTCATGAAAGTTGACATGCCGTGCCAAGTGTTGTTGTCGGCCGAGTTGTTGTGACCATCTACAATCTCCGGACAGTTGGCGGGATTGCGGGTACCGCCGGTGAAATAACGTTCGATGCGCTGCAGATAGGTGGCCTGCTTAACGCCGGGCTCAGAACCTTTCTCGCCGCGTCCTTCCCAAAACATGTTGTTGGTGTGGGCTCCCCACAGACCGATGGAGAGTCGGTAGTTGGGCAGCATGCTCCACGACTTTCCGGAGGGCTCGCCGCCCTGCATGTTGATGCCGCAATAGAGGTCGAGCGGGTCGCGGCCAAGCTCCACGGCGTTGGCCACAGAGTTCTTCATCCGTGCAGTGACATTCCAGTTGTAGTTCATGAAGAGCGAAGTGCGGATGTTGGCTGAGTCGCCGAAGTTCTCTTGGTTGTGCGATCCAAGTCCCCAGTCGAACGTAATCTGGCCCTGGTCGTTTGTTCCGTCGTACCAGAAGTTGGTGAAGAGCGGGTCGTCCTCGCGCATCTTCTTGACAAGGTTGCCGTGGAAGGCCTGAATCTTCTCCACGACTCCTGAATAATCATAGAACTCAGAGTTGTAGCCGAGTCCGTCAATGCCATAATAGCGCAGGAAGTGGGCGTCGTTGTCGACATCCGATTCAGCGAGTCCATTCAGCATGTCATAGTAGCTGTCGCTGAGGTAGCCGTAAGGAATTCCGGCAACACCCGAGGCACCGACGCCATTTTTGTGGGCAACGTCGAGGAAGGCTGCGGGAATGCGCCCCAGCGCAGCAGACCAGTTTCCCCAATGGGTGACGTACGACCACATGGAGAAGACCTCCGAATCAAAGACGCCGTTAGGCAGTGCATTGTAGGCAGGGTCGCCAAAGGGCAGCCAGGCCACGAGGTTCTTGTCGTTCTCGGTCGTGAGGTTGGTGCGCACCTGCGTAGCCGCATTGCGGAAACGCTGGTGAGGCTTCACGCGCGAGATGTAGAAGTTGTCGTCGTCGCTGACCTTTCCTCCGGGAGTCCAGTTGTTGAGCAGTGTGTGAAACTGCTCGCTGCTGGTGTTGGCGCCAGGCACCACATAACCATCTCGCAGCTGCTGGGCATGAAGCCCGGAACCGGCAAGCATAATTCCGGCAGTGAGCAATAAGGTTTTCTTCATTGTTTAAATCTAATTGTTTTTAGTTACTATTGTTTTTATTGTTAGTTCAGCAAATAATCTGCTATACATCTTGAGATAAGCGGTATTGTTGAATAATACCAGCCGAATGTTCAAACAGAATAAACAAAGCAATACCGCGAATATCAGCAGACAAAGATAATCAAAAAATACGGTATAGCCGCTGATTTCCGCAACAATTTGCCGCCTTTGCTGCAAATTATAGCTCCCATAGCTCCTATAGCCTCTATAGCAACTATAGCTCCTATAGCCCCTATAGCTCCTATAGCTATAAAAAGAAAAAGGGTCTCTGCAACTTCTGTTGCAAAGACCCTTGTCTTAAAAGAAGGCGGCTACCTACTCTCCCACATTGCATTGCAGTACCATCGGCGTAAGCGGGCTTAACTTCTCTGTTCGGAATGGGAAGAGGTGGAACCCCGCCACAATAACCACCTGATATTTCGT
>Ga0256406_1007449_pt1 | contig 10386 bp, 8 predicted proteins | sample RumenRJG_03DNA_FD_185986 | JGI IMG/M metagenome (GOLD analysis project Ga0256406, IMG submission 185986) | Bovine rumen microbial communities from Lethbridge, Alberta, Canada - RJG_03 | ecosystem: Host-associated > Mammals > Digestive system > Stomach > Rumen | place: Canada: Alberta | collected...
TTTGTAGTGTCGGATTCTAACCTAGGTTAGAATCCGACACTACAAAACCTGCCTTGAAATTCTTTACCTTTCTTACCATATCAGCCTGAGATGCGATTGGCTGTGAACCAAATATAAACGATAGTCCACCATTGTGAGCCAACTCAATTGCCAATCCTGAATCAGATACGGCCTGCATAATAGCTGACACGAAAGGGATGTTAAGAGTAATCTTTGATGTCTCCCCCTTCTTGAATTTTACTAATGGTGTCTTCAAAGACACATTTGTAGGCAGACACTCCTTTGTTGTAAGTCCTGGTATCAACAGGTACTCACCGAATGTTCTGCTGACTTCATTTACAAATATTGCCATCGTTATATACTTTTATCTTATTTCTCTAAATATTTTGGCAAAGGTAATGCTTTTTAACAACTTTTAAGCATTTTTCCGCCGTTAATTGCTGTAAAAATGTGACACTGGAAGCATAAACTTCAAAACCAACGCCAAATTCTGCGTGCTGGCTCTTTGAAAAAGTTCCATCTTTCCACACTCATACAAATCATGTGTACCGTAATTCCAACGTATCTCCAACATCGGATGTACTCTTTCCAAATGCAAATCAAAACCTACAGCCACACATAGCGAAAGGTCAAATTTGCTGGTCTCTATATCCGGATTGACGCGTGGGTCTCTCAACGTCAGCGTCTGTCTCTGCAATTCTGTGACGACTGTTTCATCTTTCTCCTTTATCAAGAAACTGACTTGTGGTCCAAAATTGACGTAGGCTCTTGCTTTTCTGCCAAAATATATATGTGCAAGCAAAGGAATGTCGATATATGTCAACTCTCTGTCCAAATCAACACCATTGAAATCGACTTCATCCGCGCCGACCAGTCTTTCTGTCTGTCCATTTCTTGCCCTGAACTGCTCACACCAACCTTTTTGTGTAAGATTGCATTCCAAAAACACACCAAAATGTTTTTGGGCAATATAAAGAGCATTCACTCCTGCTGTCATACCACGTTGATTGAAAAGAGACTGGTCTCCTATCATGCTGGTGTATGAAGTGTTGTTGTGCAGGAATCTCACTTGCGACATATTCACACCACCCGACACGCCGACCGCAACTTCCTGTTCGAAACTGCGTCTCTCCTGTGCCGACGTCGCGCACACACACGTCGCAGCAAGCAATGATGAAACTATGATTTTGGCTACTCTCATATTTATTTAGCAAACATTTTGCAGCCGTTAGTCTCGCTGTTCTCTATGATGAAGTGACGTGAATTGATAAATCCTCCCGTCTCTCCCACTCTGTTGAATTTGAAATCAGATTGCAATGTAGACGGTGCGATCTTGTCCAACGCCCACTCGAAATCGTGTCCATATTTCTGCATCGACTCACAGAAATACATCATCATATCGTATCCGAGGATAGCGTACATAGGATGCGAATTCGTAGGCTCAGCATTGTAATATGAACGATATTTTTTCAAAAATTTGATTGTTTCCTCGCTCTTGAAATCGATAAAGAACGGTGATGTAAAATATGTGTCGTAATGGAACAACTCCTTGCTGATACTGTTGTAGTTCTGCCATTCATTAAAGCCAAACACTGCAATTTCAGTATCTTTAGCCTTCAACATGTTGATAATCGGAAGAATCTGATTCAACGCCACCTGGTTTGTTGTGACTGGGAATATCAAATTCTTTTTCTTCTTATCCACCGTCTTCTTCAACTCTGTATAATTAGAGAATACGACATCCTTATTCTTTACTCCCATCGCATCTAGAGTGAACTTCAACGTATCTGCCCACACTGCCTTGTCATTATATTTAGGATCAGAGAACGACACGATAACCACATTGTAGTCCTTGAAATTCTGGGCAATCTGCAAAGCCACGTCGGCCGCGCTTTCATTCTGAGGTGCGTTAATCTGGAAAACACTTGCATTATTTTTCACCTCTTCCGATTTCGAAGTAAATGGAATGACAAGCTTCACATTGTTAGCCAATGCAAAATCCGCCATTGTCTTGATCTGCGACTGATATGCAGGTCCGATGATGAAATCCATACTCTTCAGCTCATTGTATGAGACAAGAGTCTGAGCCTCCGCATCTGTCTTTCCTGAATCATAAACACGAAGATTGATGTTCAAACCTGTTTTACGCAATGTGTCGACAGCAAGAAGCATACCATTATAGAATTCGATAAATCTCTCTGTATTTGCATCTATCTTGCTGGTTTCAGTCACCTTAGCAAAATTCCAAGGCAATGCAAGTGCACATTCTATAGAAGTCTTAGGCTCTGAATTGAACACTTTTTCAAGTGAAGTGCTTATGGAATCCGCAGTGTTGATCTCGGCTACTTCTGTTGCATTCAATGGAATTCTCAATATCTTGCCTGCCATCAAACCGTTAGCGACGTCTGGATTTGCCTTGATCAAATCCTCCTGAGTGATCTGATACTGTTTGCAGATTCCGAATATAGTCTCCTCCTGCTTGACAATATGAATCTTATGCGACGGTGCCTGATTCTGCTCTGGTTCGACGAATGAGTTGCTCTGGAACACAGGAGGAATGATAAGCATCTTACCCTCCTGAAGTTCTGTATCTATTCCTGGATTTCTCGACACCAAAGCATCCTGGCTGATGCCATATTGTTTGGAGATGCTGTAGACAGTCTCTCCTTTTTTCACAATATGAGTCTTTAACTCACTCTTCTTAGTAGTGTTTTCTACAGGAGCGGAAGTGTTAGCGTAAGTAGGCGGGATAATAAGAATCTGTCCAATCTTCACACCTTCCTTAGCATCAGGATTAAGTTTTACAATCTCATCCGCAGCCACATTATGCTGTTTGCTGATACTGTAAAGAGTCTCACCCTTCTTCACTTCATGGGCCGCGAAATTAGGACGTGAAGTACGCTGGCTTGTCTCAGTGGTAGTTGCGGACGGAGTGGCAGCAGGTGTCGACTGTGCTTTTTCCACCGGTTTGGTCACTACAGGAGCAGGAGTATTCTTAACTGGTTCGGAAGCCTCCTTTTCAGCCTTGTTGCGACGAGCCACAAGCTCCTTCTTCTGTGGAATACGAATATTTGTACCCTCGATCAGTCCACGCGTCTTCAATGAAGGGTTTGCCTCATAAAGGTCATCATAAGTCAAGCCATATTTCTGCTTAAGTGAAAACAGAGTCTCACTCTTCTGCACTTTATGCATCACACCCTGAGTATTCTTCTTTGGGATAAGCAAATGCTCGCCCTCCTTCAGACCATTCTTTGTCTGAGGGTTAGCCTCTTGTATCTCAGCTTGAGTGACACCGAACTTCTTGGAAATCGAATAGAAACCTTCGCTCTTAGCCACCGAATATTCATAATATGGTTTGCCCCCTACGATCTTAGTCGGATATTCTCCAGCCAACACCATAGAGACAGACAATGATGCAAGTATGCTCGCAAAAAATCTTCCAGTCATATAAATACAAGTTTATATTTTCGCAAAATTAGAAAAAAGTTTTGATAAAGTGAAATTATAAATGCAAAATGAAAAGACCGTAAAACATGAACAAACATTGCACATATTTAATATATGCATGATTTTTTTATGTTTGATTCTTCTTATTGAAGAATTGTAATAATTAGAAGTCGTTTATTTAAGCACTCTCCTCGTTTATAACTGATTTCCGTCTCTTCTTTATATATACTCGCCATCGACTCTCACTAGAGAGAAGATTTTAACTTTGTAAAGAACTTTATATCAAATAAAATTAAACTGTTTCAAGGAATTAACGGAGGAAAATGTTAGAATCAGACCTTTTTCCATCATTTTTTTTGTAGTATACGAGCATTTAAATAATTTGAATTACATTCCAAAAACGTCTATATTCCTGAAAAATCACGCATTTCACTCTTGTTTTTCTGCTTTTCTATCCAGTTTTCATGACATTTCTATCCAACTATAAATCAAACGTATATATAAGATACGTTACAATCACTGCTTGATATTGTTACATCTGTCATCCATGAAAAAATGTTCATCTACATTGTTTGATATTGAAATTTCGTGCTATCTTTACTTTTGCCATTACTTTTGCAAACAGAACAATTCACAAAAACGCATGAATATGAAAACACGTATTTCATTTACTATTATTGCCTCTTTCATATGTGGAATGATGTTTGCAGGTACATTTATCGCAGACAACGGTGTGTCGCACTCTACCGATGACCTGAAAAAACTGGTCTTTTCAAACGGTAAGGTTGATACATATTTCACTGATGGCAGTATGACAAGCTATGATTTCTCTTCTCTCCAGCGTATATATTATACTGAAGTCGAGGAACATGAACCAACAGCGGTTGAAGAGGTTGCTGATAATGGCATACTTCTCTACCCTAACCCTGCCGTTGAATACATCTGTATAAACGGTGTACCTACAGATGCGAACATCTCCGTCTTCAATATGAATGGCTTGCTCATTTCTAATATGAAAGCTGACGGTAATGTTTTGAGCATCAACGTAGCTAATTACAAATCAGGCATCTACTTCGTCAGAATCAATTCTGAGGTTGTAAAGTTTATAAAAAAATAAAATCTAACACACTATGAATAACAAACATTTTCTTTTCTGCTTGGCACTTGCCTCTGTTTTTTCAGCCACAATGGCAGACAGTTTTAACGTCTTCATGAAAGATGGACGTGTTGTAGAGTACACTACTGATATTGTCGACAGTGTAGTCTTTGTTAAGGCTGGCGAGACGATAGCCCCTGTCACTCCCGTCATTCCTTCTGATACTGCGGATGTGACTCCGTCAGTGCCTACTACTCCCGGTGTGGTTGCGACACAAGGAGACATCAAGATTCTTACAACTGGCGGTTGGTTTGAATCTTGCTTCGCAACTTGGTCGGCTTACTCTGGAGCGTCTAAATATAAGGTTTCTGTTAAAAAAACATCTGATAATCAATACATTCAGATCGACGACGCGTTGATCCGCAACTATGGCAACTTCTTCCGTGCTGACGCTCTTGGTTTGGCTGCTGGAGATTACAATCTAAGTGTAGTTGCTGTAGATGCAAATGGAAAGGAGATATGCAAGCCATCTGTGTCGAAGATTTCGGTAAAGGCTCACGACCGTTCTGGATTTGCATTTTCTAATGGCAATGTGCCAGGAGCTTATAATATGGATGGCACTTTGAAGAAAGACGCCATTGTGCTCTATATGACGGAGAAGACAAAAGATAAAGTGTCGGCAGACATTGTCACTTCAAGCAACGGGACAACAACATCAGCTCAAGGAATACAGAATGTCCTTACATTGTACAAAAAAGGTTATGACTCTCGCCCACTCTGCATCCGTATTGTCGGAAATGTGAGTGATCCTGCAATAACAGACAAGGGTGATATTTTACTCGACCTTGGAGGCACAAAACAGAAGTGCGCAGGTGTCACTATCGAAGGTGTTGGAGAGGATGCCGTAGCCAACGGTTGGGGTGTGAGAATAAAGAATGCCAAATTGGTGGAGGTCCGTAACATCGGAACTATGAATTGCGACTCAGGTGAAGGAGACAACATCGGTTTGCAGCAGTCTTGCGAATATGTGTGGGTCCACAACTGTGATTTCTTCTACGGAGATGCCGGAAGCGATGCTGATCAGGTGAAAGGAGACGGTGCGTTGGACTGTAAGAAGTCGACATACATAACATTCTCATACAACCATTTCTTTGACAACGGCAAATGTAACCTTCTTGGTTTGAGTGAGGGCACGACCGATGGTCTTTACATCACCTACCACCATAATTGGTACGACCACTCGGACAGCCGTCATCCACGTGTACGCTACTATTCGGCTCACGTCTACAACAACTACTATGACGGAATCGCAAAATATGGAATCGGCTCAACACTTGGCTCAAGCATTTTCTCTGAGAACAACTATTTCCGCTCTTGCAAATTCCCTATGCTGACTTCTATGCAGGGTTCTGATCTTTATGCGGAAGACAACAAGAGCAGTAAAGACAATGGCACATTCAGTGGCGAGGCAGGAGGAACGATCAAATCGTTCGGTAATAAGTTTGAGGGTAAGGTGACTTATGTTTCCTACAACAATACGATTTCTGCTTTGAAGGGAGGTAAGGACACTCGTGGAATTAATGGAAAGAGTGATTTTGATTTCTATGAGGCTTCATCACGTAATGAGAAAGTGCCATCATCCGTCACTTCCCTTTCTGGTGGAAACACTTACAATAATTTCGACACAAACTCCTCTGTGATGTATTCCTACACTCCTGACTCTGCTGAACAGGCTGTAGAAAATGTGAAGGCTTTTGCTGGCCGTCAGAATGGTGGTGATTTCAAATGGACATTCACGACTGATGAAGATGAAAGTTATGCTGTGAACGCTGCTTTGAAGAGTGCGTTGACTAACTATAAGACTTCGTTGAAGAATATTCAGGGAGAATGATGTTAAATGGTGGATTATAAATGCACAATGCAAAATTTAATTGATATGAAACGATTAATTAGAAACATATTGATAGCTGTCTGTCTATCGTGGTCGACTTTTGCGATGTCTGCACCTGAGATTAAAGTGAATGGTGAGGTAATCTCATCGTCTCCATCACAAATTAAAATCAATGGGGATATTGTGAATGTGACTTTCACAGACGGCTCTACTCTTTCATTCGACATGGATGATATCGTAGTGAATTTCAACACTATCACTGATGCTTCGGCTCTTCAAAACTGTTTGTTTGGAATCAAAACTATTGTTGGCAATCAATTAGTTTTAACTGGTGTTGAAGCAGGAAAGAGACTATCGATTTTATCTGTATCCGGCATTTCCGTCTACTCATGCCATACAGAGTCAAACGAAACAAGAATAGACATTTCTAATCTTTCATCGGGCGTATATTTGCTCAATGTTGATGGAAAAGTTGTAAAATTCATTAAAAAATAAGGCGTATGAAAAAGATAATTTCAGTTTTATCAATGTGGGCAATCATGCTCACATCCGTTGACGCGCAGAACAAGGTGAAGGTGTCGATGGACAACGGTGCGGCAGAAATCTATTCATCGTCTTCAGTAGAGTCGATTGATTTTGGCAACGACAATAATTTTAGTATCTCGTTCAATAATGGAGACGAGAAAAGAAGTTACAATGGCAATGCCACTCAGATCAGTTTCATCAAGCAAACATCTATTCAGGAAGGCGGGGTGAAGATTGTTTCAGCCGACGGATGGTTTGAGTCTGGATTTGTGATATGGGAACCGTCTTCAGATGCATCCGATTATTCCGTCTACTATAAAGAAATCGGAGGAAAATACGCGAAGATAGACCAAGAGCTTGTCAGAAAATCAGGTTCGCAATTCAGAGCCGACATTCTTGGACTGAAGAAGGGAGACTATCAATTTAAGGTTGTCCCTCTAATCGGAGGCAAGGAGACGGAAGAAAAAGCTTCAGAAACGGACATTGTAACAGTTGGGGCTTTCGACCGCAGCGGATATGCTCACTTTAATTATACAGAGGGGGTCGGAGCTTATAAAGATGACGGTACACTTAAAGATGACGCGATTGTTGTCTATGTCACTGAGGAGAACAAAGACAATGTAACTATCCCCGGTTACGAAAGTGTCGGAAAAGGAATTGGTTGGATTTTGAACAACAACCAATATTCAAGCTCATCCAGCAACACTTACACAGCAGACGCATCAAAGAAAGGTATTTTTGCAGTGACCAAGGATCATCCTGTGGTGATTCGTTTCATTGGAAAAGTGACAAGTCCGGAAGGATTGACTGCCTACAACTCAACTGACAATGGAGGAAGTGTTGGTGACAATGGTCATTTGGCAAGAATGAAAAACGCTCAAAATCTGACACTAGAAGGCGTTGGCGACGATGCACAAATTTATGGTTGGGGATTCCATTTCATCTGTTCTGACAACAAGTATGGCAAAAGTTTTGAGGCAAGAAACCTACTTTTTGACGCATATCCTGAAGATGCTATCGGAATGGAGGGAAATCAGGCATCGTCAAATGTGACTTCAGATTTGAGTGCATCGGTTGAGAGATGTTGGGTACACCACTGTTCGTTCAAGCAGGGTTATTGCGCCAATCCTGCTGAGAGTGACAAGAAGGAAGGAGACGGTTCTTGCGATTTCAAACGAGGCCAATATTTCACTTTAAGCTACTGCTATTTTGAGTACGGACACAAAACCAATCTGATCGGATCAAGTGACGCATCGTTGCAATTCAACATCACTTTCCATCACAATATCTGGAAAAATTGCGCATCACGTGTGCCACTTCTTCGCAACGCCAATTTCCACTTCTACAACAACTATGTGTTTGGAGACATGACAGACTCGAAAGCCAGTCTGAGCTATATCGCGTCTTGCCGAGCAAACTCATACAGATTTTCAGAGCACAACTATTTTGACGGATGCAAAAATGTCTGTGAGACCACATCTGGTGGAGTTTCCAAAAGTTATGGAGATCTATATTACGCATGTATAGGCACCAACAATGCCGTGATTGCAAAGACAAGGGAAGAAGCAGTGTCAAACAAATGTCAGTTTCAGGCCAGAAACATTGATTTTAGCAAGTTTGACACCGACGCCACTCTATTTTACTACGATGCTTCAAAGAAACAGACCAAAGCATACATCACTGATGCTGTGACTGCACGTAAGGAGTGTCTGATGTATTCGGGCGTGATGAAGCAAAAGAAAGTCACAAACACATCTATGAACGTCAACAATGTGAATGGAGCTATTGATATGAGCAGTTGTAAATATGACGCTACGATGGGCACAACAGGCAGTGGCATCACATTCACCAACTATAAATCTGGCAAATTCAAAGGACAGGGCATCACATTCCGTATTGATAGAAGTTGCAAGGTGACTGTGACTGCAGGATCCGACTCATACGGTGGTCCATATTTGATGTGTGCGGACGGCACTAAAATTGGACAGTTGAGCGGAACATCTTCCTACAATATTGGGGCTGGCACATATTTCATCTGTTCTGGATCAAAAGACAAAGAAAGTTCGGTCTCTGCTCTATCATTTATATGCGTGGATGATTCAGAAGTTTCCAACAAAGTTGATTCAAACAGTGGAAATGACGAAACTTCAAACGGAACCCAGAACAATGACGGGAATGGTAATGGAAACGGAGATAATTTCATTAATCCGGATATAGACCTCACGTCTGACCAAACTCTGACATTTGACAACGGGACTACCGACAATAGTGGATTTTTCACCGTCTCCGCCAATATAAAGAGTGGAATAGCATCCAAGACATATAATGGTGTCACTTATACGTCCGCAATCAAAATGGAGAGCAGCACTTCAGTGATATTCACGACGTCTGCCTCCAAAACACTCTACATAATCACTGACACTGCTAACGGGAAAGTTAAGGTAGACGGTACAAGTGTGACAGCAGACTCCTATGGTGTGGTTTCTGTGGATTTGACAGCAGGCAGCCACTCGATCACTAAGGCAGATTCACTTAATGTCTACAGCTTAATAATAAAATAAGCAGCATAATCATTTTTTTTTCTTACTTTTGCATAACTTTGTATTAAGAAATAAAGCAATGAAAAGTAATTCGTCAAAGCATTATACAATATTCACTCCATTCAAAACCATGTGTTTTATTCCAGATCACTATTCTGTGGTTTTGGATAATGCAGAAGATTTGGCAGAACAAGGCAACAAAATAGATCTGGTTTACTGTGACGGAAAAGCCATACGAAATTGCATTTATAATTGCTATGGCGACAAAAAAGTGTGTAAGGCTTGTGTAAGTTACCAGCACTACTTTCATAGACATATTACACATAAAGACGAAATCAAAGCCATACCTATTTCTAAATTTTTCAAGCCAGAAATGATAGACTTTGATCAATTTGCCAAGAGTCTAAAATACAACACCATTGAGGATATCAAAGAGATAACCCACAAAGGAGCACATATTGGTCTTGCTGCGGTTTCTTCTTATCTTACATTAAGCAGAAACCTTTATCCCCTAATTGATGATGAGTTCAGAGAATTCATGAACAGATATCTTTTCATGAGTGCAAGGACAACAGATTTGGTGGATGAAGTTATCAACCAACTACATCCAGATTCTGTTTCGTGCTTTAACGGCAGATTAATTTGTAATCGTCCAATTGTTGATTTGTGTATCAACAAAGGTATGCAATTCCAAACATATGAGGTTGGCTACAATGAGGAAAACAGGATCAACAAGAAGATTTTCTACAACAATCTGCCACACGATCCAGATGTCAACACTCTAATGATTAACGAATTGTGGGAATCAGAAGGAAAAAGTAAAGAAGAACGAATTGCAACTGCAAAACGTTTTTTTGAAAAGAGAAGGAACGCTATCGTCAGCGGAG
>Ga0256406_1007451_pt1 | contig 10383 bp, 7 predicted proteins | sample RumenRJG_03DNA_FD_185986 | JGI IMG/M metagenome (GOLD analysis project Ga0256406, IMG submission 185986) | Bovine rumen microbial communities from Lethbridge, Alberta, Canada - RJG_03 | ecosystem: Host-associated > Mammals > Digestive system > Stomach > Rumen | place: Canada: Alberta | collected...
ACGCGTTGCTCTGGCGCTTTGGTTCGTCCTTATTCTGCAATCACGTTCGAAGTTAAGAAAGCTTAAGCAAAATCAAAATGGGAAAGTTCTATGGAATGATTGGATACGGAATAACAAAAGAAACTGTCCCAGGAGTTTGGGTTGACACCATAATCGAAAAAGAAGCTTATGGTGATATTCTAAAAAATTCCAGACAAATGGATTCTTCTGATAAAGTTAATTCCGATATATCTATAAATAATAGAATTAGTATTGTAGCTGATCCATATATCCAAGAGAACTTTCAGTTTATAAAATATGTTAAGTTTTTGGGTATTTCATGGAGAGTTTCAAGCGTTGAAGTGGAATACCCACGACTTATATTGACTCTTGGAGGTGTATACAATGGCCAGCAGGCTTGATCTACATTCCGAACTAGTTAAAGTACTCGGAACTAATAATGTGTATTTTCAACCACCAGAGTCTTTAAAATTAATTTATCCGTGCATTGTCTACGAACGTTCCGATATTAGATCTTTTGATGCAGATAATAAAAAATATTTAAAAACGCATCATTATATAATTACTGTAATAGACAAGGATCCGGATAGTAAAATAGTTGAAAATATTTCTGAGTTGCAAAAAATTCGATTTATTAGACATTTTGCAACCGAAGGATTAAATCATGATGTATTCGAAATTTATTATTAATAGGAGGATAAAAACATTATGGCTAAATTAGAATGGGATAAAGCTGGCACACATACATATGAAAATGGTGTTGATCATGGTGTGCTCTATGTTGCTAATGAAGATGGAAGCGGATATGGAAAAGGTGTCGCTTGGAATGGGTTAACAAGTGTTACCGAGTCTCCGTCTGGAGCTGATGTTACGGCATTGTACGCAGATAATATAAAATACCTTAGCCTTCAAGCTGCTGAAGATTTCGGAGCTACGATTGAATGCTATACGTATCCGGAAGAATTCGAGGAATGTGATGGCACAAAAGAACTTGGGGGTGATGTGAAAGGTGTTACAATAACACAGCAACCTCGTAAAAAGTTTGCATTGTGCTATAGAACAAAAGTTGGAAACGATATTAACCAGGACGCTGGATATAAAATTCATATAATTTATGGATGTCTCGCCGCTCCTTCCGAACGTGCTTACGAGAGTATAAACGATTCTCCGGATGCAATTACGTTCTCATATGAAATAAGTACAACTCCGGTAGAAGTTACTGGATTTAAACCAACAGCGCATTTGGAAATTGATACTACAAAATTTGCGGAATCCAATAAGGCTAAATTACAAAAGATAGAAGATGCTTTGTATGGTACTTCTGATAAAGAGCCAATGGTTCTTACTCCAGACGAGATAGTCAATATTTTAAAGGCTGCTGCTTAATAACTTTATAAAATTAAAATGAAAACAAAGGAGAAAAAACAATGCTTAAAAAGACTATAACTTATACTGATTTCGATGGAAATGAACAGACAGAGGATTTCTACTTCAATCTTACGAAAGCCGAACTTGCAGAAATGGAATTATCTGTTGATGGTGGCTTAGCTGAACGTATTCAAAAGATTGTCAAGACGAATGATACACCTACTCTTATTAAAGTATTCAAAGATATTATTCTTCGTGCATACGGTGAAAAGAGTCCAGATGGAAAGCATTTCGTTAAGAGCGAAGAATTGCGGAATAGTTTCGCTTGCACAGAAGCTTATTCTGCACTATTCATGGAATTAGCTACCAATGCTGATGCTGCTTCCTCGTTCATCAATGGGATCATTCCTGCTGATCTTCGTCAACAACAAGCAAACAATGTTTCTGATCCGAAACAGAAATTGAAGGCATAATTACACAAGGTATTATTTATAGATATTAAGGAGGTTAAGGAAATGCTTACGTTAAGTATAAAAGGTGGCGAAGCCTGGGATGAACAAAGTCAGACGTTTATACAAGCCAAGTCTACGATTATTACACTTGAGCATTCCTTAATCTCCATATCTAAGTGGGAAGAAATATGGCATAAACCGTTTCTTGACCCTAGTTATGAAAAGACGAATGAGGAATGGCTGGATTATTTCAAATGCATGACAATAACACCAAACGTCGATCCAGCAGTATACAAGTTTTTATCAGTTGATGATATTAAAAAGATATCGGATTATATAAATGATGACGCAACAGCGACAACGTTTTCTAAAGTGAACAATCCAAACGCTCCTGTTAATACCAGATCAACTAACCATAAGATAACAAGCGAACTTATATACTATTGGATGATTTCTTATGAAATACCATTTGAATGCCAAAAATGGCGTCTTAATAGATTACTAACATTAATACATATATGTGAAGTTAAGAGTTCTAGCAATCCTAAGATGAATAAACGCGACATCTTAAAGAACAATGCTGCTTTGAATGCTTCAAGAAGAAAGCGACTTGGAACAAGAGGATAGCAAATGGGTGTCAAAGTTAAAGTTTATGGCGACTTCAATAAAACAGATGCGTACCTAAACAAGGCGTCTAATATATCTGAGTATGCAAAAGTAAAAGAAATTGCAAAAAATGGAGCTAATAAACTATCAATTGCATCAATGCGTTCGAATGCCGATCAATCAGTAATATTCGGTTGGGATTATGAGATAGACTATACTCCAAAAGGGTGGCGAATTATATACACTAACTCTGCAAATCAAAATGGAAATAATATTGTTGCTATTGTAGATAACGGTCATGCTACTAGAGATGGAAGATGGGTTTCTGGAAAGAAATTTTTGGGAAAGACTACCAAAGAAATATATAATGATATTCTTGACAATACTTGGGAGGAGTTACATAAAATATGAGCAATGATAACGTTGATAAGCGTGTTGTTGAACTAGATTTTGACAACAAAAAATTTGAAAAAAATGCTCGTCAGAGTATGTCAACTCTCGACAAGCTAAAAGATTCACTTAATTTTGATGGCATCTCAGATTCTGTTGATAAGGCATCTAAAAGTATAAATAAGATGGAAATTGCTACCATAACAGCGGTAGCGAATATTTCCAATAGATTAACAAATTTTGGAATAAATTTTGCAAAATCAATGAGTGTTGACAACGTCTCTGCTGGTTGGACAAAATTTGGTGACAAAACAATAGCCGTGTCTACTTTAGCAGCACAATCACTAAAAGTAGCAGGAAAAGAAATCGACAATCTTGATGACAAGATGTCTGCTATTAATGAAAACTTGAGTAAACTTGAATGGTTCTCGGATGAAACTTCTTATTCGTTTACCGATATGGTGAATAACTTAGGGTACTTCACTGCAGCTGGCCAAGATTTGGACAAATCGACAGAAGCAATGATGGGTATAGCGAACTGGGCTGCTTTATCTGGTCAAAATTCGAGAGCCGCTGCTAGAGCAATGTACCAATTGTCTCAAGCCATGAGTAGAACGATAAACCTCATGGATTACAGATCGATTCAGACTCTTAACATGGATACTTCTGAATTTAGGCAACTTGTGCTTGATACAGCAGTGTCTATGGGCGAATTGACTAAAGAAAGTGATAAATTCGTTACAAAAACTGGCAAAAAATTTGACAAAAACGGATTCACTCAGTATCTATCTGATGGATGGTTTACCGGAGATGTGTTGGTAAATACTTTGCAGAAATATTCTGCAGCTGTTGATGAAATATACCAGATAACACAAAAAGAAGGAATAACTGCGTCAGAAGCAATTGAAAAATATGGTGATAGTTTAGATTCATTTGCTGTCAAAGCATTCAAATCAGCACAATCTGCGAAAACATTCAACGATGTTATAAATTCGGTTAAGGATGCTGTAACATCACAATGGACAAAAACCTTTGAATTTATATTTGGTTCGTATGAAGATGCCCAAAATCTATGGACAGATTTAGCAAATGAATTAAATGAAGTATTCGTTACAAGTGGTTATACAAGAAATGATATCTTAAAATCTTGGAGAGAACTTGGAGGAAGAAGCGACTTATTTGCAAGAGGTGGAGATAATCAAGGTGCTTTCTGGAATATATATGATTCTATGATAGCAATAAGAGATCTCATAAAATCTTCTTGGGATAAAGTATTCAACATAGCTGGATTCGATAATTATGACGATAAAGTTGGTGGCCTTGCTTTGCATTTAAAACAGGTCACTTCTAATATAAGAGAATTCACCGAACAGATGCGTGTTTCAGAAGATACTGGGGGAAAACTTCGCCAGATATTGACTGGAATATTCGATGTATTAAAAACCGGTCTGTTCACTGTTAAGGCAATTACGTTTGCTGTTAGCCCTTTATTAGAATTGGTACGCGATAGTCTTAGCTATGCATTTGATTTATTGTCTGAATTGTCAGACGGTGAATCAATTCTAGAACATATAAGAGGTAACATCGAAAGAGTTTCTATATCTGTTCATGATTATCTTGAAAGCGTAATTGAAGTTATTGATATTAATACAATTGTCAGTAGCACGATTAACTTTATTCGTTCTAGCATAACTATGGTCTCGAAGATTCTTAAGAAAATGCTCCCATTATTGCAAGCTGTCTTAAGAGTGATCGGACAAATAGTAGATTTTTTAGTCGAAATTCCTAAATACTTAAATGATATTTCAATAAAACTAACTGGCAATGGAATCGTAGAAAATCTTTCAATAGTGATTGATGCGATAACATTTGCGTTTAACAAGATTGCTGATTTTATTGCTGGTAGTAACACGGAAGAAATTGGAAAATCTATAGAAGGCAAAGTACAAGAAGTTTCCAATAATATAATAAATCCGTTGATGTCATTTGGTCAGTGGATTTATAATTCTTTCATAAAATTAAAAGAATTTCTTACAAAAGCTTTTAATAAGGTTAGAGAAATAATAACTAGCGTATGGGAAAAGATGCAAGATATTTATAAAACTATATCTGATCTTTTCTCTAACAAATCAAAATCCGATAAGAAACTTGTACAAAAGAGAAATGCGATGATGATTGGTCCTTCTGCTGTCGATTATGATAGCAATACTGGATCGTCGGAAGTTGATATATTCAGTTCTTTTTCTGCATTCGCAGAATATTTGAACAAACAATATACTGACTTCATTAAAAATTATGGAAATTCTATATCATCGGCAAGTTCTAACTTAGAAAAAATAGCAAAATCATTCCAAGCATTAATATCTGGTGCAACAGCATTAGTTTCAAGTATAGCTTATTCTTTAGGCGTTCTATTCAATACGGTGAGTCTATTTATACAAAAATCATTCACTGGATTTAAGTCGTTAGCTGCATCAATAAAAGAACTATGGGAAACATCTGAAAGTTTTAAACTGGTGGTGTATATAGTTGGAATATTGACAGCATTGACGTTATTAATATCGGCTCTTATAAGAGGTTATTACGCATTAATGGTGTGGTTCAAGCCAGTTGCATTAGTTCTAGATTCGTTGTCTGGATGGCTTGATTCGTTACGACAAGATCATTGGGCAAAATTCGTTAAAGCGATAGGCTTGATGCTTTTAGAATTTAATGTAAGTCTTGCTTTATTATTAAAATCGATACCTAATGTTGAAATATTATCAGCACTATCTGATTCTATATACAGAATAATTCTTACACTAGGAATAATAACCGCTGCAGTAATATCGTTGATAGCCGTTCTTAACTTTTTAGAAAAGAAAGCAGAGCTTGCTAGCGGTGCTGCAAAAGGTGCTGGAAATGCTATTAATAACAGCATAAACATTATAGATTTTGGATTTTTAAGTAGTAAAAAAGCTATAAAATCTGCAACTGAAAACGCTGACAAATTTAGAAATTCTTTTGATCAATTTGGAAGAAACTTGTCTGATGGTATATCTAAAGGATTAACTGGCGCTTTCGGAGACATAGCTAACGCTGCCAAAAATTATGCGACATTAGCAAGCGTGTCAATGTTAATAAATTCTATTGGCACTACTGTCCTTAAAATAGCGATATCATTAAGATTATTAAAAGATGTTCCTTTGGATGATGTTAAGAAAGCGTCTATATCGGTTTCCATTATAATGGGGACTATAGCGGCTTTGGTAGCTAGCATACTAATTTATAATAAATTAAATAAGCAAAAAGATAATCAAAAAGAGATCAATTCCATTTCTAAAGAAATATTAAAATTATCCACAGCAGTATCAATATTTGGTGTTGTGCTATTTATATTTACAAAATCATTAGCTCTTATTTCAAGCTCTGATATTCCAGTTTCCAAATTGTGGAATTCTGTAGGTTTGATTTCTGTTCTGATGGCTGTGTATTTTGGTTTGACATCATTATTATCTAAAGATATTTCAATAACTGGAAAAAATAAATCTAAGAATTTTGGTGTATCTTTTAAACAAAATGCAGATTCTATAAACGATACTTCAAAAGGAATTACAAAATTTGCTGGGTCGATAGCTTTACTCGCTGGCTCATTATTGTTATTTAGCCATATAAATGTCAAAGCTGCTTGGTCTGCTGTTCCTATTATTGGATCATGCTTACTTTTATATTCAACAGCAATGGCGATTGCTAGCATTGATATTACAAATACGAGAGAGGGTTCAATAACAGCAGGAAAACTTTCTGGAGGGAAATCAAGTTTACCAGCATCCTATTTAGACAATCTAAAAGGGTCTATTTCAAAAAAAGCAAAAGGATCTACTGGTATTAAAACCAATTCAGATTCTTTGAAAGAAGCATCTAAAGGCATTACGAGATTTGCTGCTGCTTTTAGCATATTCTCTGCTTCTTTATTGATATTCAATAAAATAAATATATCTAAAGCTTGGGTCGGAATAGGGATGGTTAGTGTCCTTATGGCCATGTATACTGTGTCGATGTCAATGCTGAGTGTCGACATGTCAGTTGGAAATCAGATAACATCTAAAAATTATGATAGTGTAAAGCAAGCTTTTGTTGGAACCGACGCTGCCAAATCAAATGTATCAGCAGCATTTAATAAAAAATCTCAAAATTCTGCTTCGGGCCCTAAAGTGGCAATGAAGAATAATGCAGACGCATTAAAAGAAGCATCAAAAGGAATTGCTAGATTTGCAGCTGCAATGTTGGGTTTCTCTTTATCACTTGCAGTATTATCTTTTATTGATTGGGGCGATATCGGAAAAGGTGTTGCTGTTATTGCTTCGTTCTCTGTTATATATGCGTTAGTCATTTCTGTGACATCTGCTTTCTCTGTTCTATTATCTAAGAAAAAATCAATAAATCTCGATGCTTATGCAAACACTATAAAAGAATCTGCTTCTGGGATGGTTAAATTCTCAGCTGCAATATTATCATTTTCGTTAGCATTCTTATTATTGTCAAAGATAGTAAGCAAAATGAGCTGGACTACAATAGGTCAGACATCAACTGTTTTGCTAGTATTGTCTGCTGGTATAGCTCTAATCGTATACGCTACAAGTCAACTTGCGAAAGCTGGTGGTAAAGACGAACAATCAACTTCAAAAAAAGTAACTGCAATTTTGGGGCAAGTATCGACATTAGTTATGTCACTTGGCGTTTCATTGCTAGCCATAGCAGGTGCAGCTAAGATAATGGAATCCGTTAATATAGGTTCAATGCTAATTACAATGGGCACATTGGCTATTGTTCTTGGTGGACTTTCATTGTTACTATTATCATTATCAAAACTATCTAAAACTTTAAAGAACACAAAATCCGATGAATCTGGTGAAAAGAATATGATGAAGGTGCTAATTGGTATATCAGTTGTAATGTTATCAATTGGCGCATTCATGCTTATGTTCGCTGGAGCAGTCAAAATGATGTCCGATGTATCAGGTGATGTGATTAACAAAGCGATGATAACCATCGGAATTATATTCGGAAGTTTGCTTGCTTTGGTTATTACTATTGGAGCGATGAGCTCGAAATTGACTAAGTACACTAGCAAGAATAAATCCCTTCTTAATTTAGCCGCTGTTATAGGTGCCTTTACAGCGTCTATTGTGGTAATAGCTGCTTCTATGTTAATGATAAAAGATATCGATTGGAAGACAATGCTTGCTTTTATGGCACCCATGGGTTTATTCTTTGGTAGCTTTATAGCTGTCATGAAGACCCTAAGTAAGGAATTTGCTAAACTTAAAGATTGGAGTTCAGTTGGTAGAATAGCAACTTTAATAGGTGCATTTGCATCTTCAGTTGTTATAATAGCAGCTGCATTAAAGATAGTTGAAAATGTAGATTGGAAGACAATGCTTGCTTTTATGGCACCCATGGGTTTATTCTTTGGTAGCTTTATAGCTGTCATGAAGACCATCGGTAAAATGTCTTTAGATTGGAATAAGACTTCACAAATAATTGCTCTTGTAATGTCGTTTGCACTCTCGATGGTTCCTTTGGCATATTCTATGACATTACTTGCTAGTATGTCATGGGATAAAATGCTTATTGCAGCATTGTCTTTATCGACATTGCTGATCGCAATAGCTGGAGCCATGGCGATTCTTAGCAAAATATCAACTGATCCAATAAAAACTTTAACGATAGCATCAACGTTTGTTGTATTATCAACATCTTGCTTATTATTATCTACTTCATTGAAGATGCTTGCGTCTGTTCCTATAAAAACTATTGGAATAGCATTGCTTGGCTTTATATTAACGCTTTCTGCAATTGCAATCGTGGCTGCAGTCATCAAACGTGTTGGTATTTCGAATATATTGATATCAATTGGGGTGGCAATATTATCGATTGGAGTTGCGTGCTTATTGATGGTTGCTGCGTTCCAATTATTTATGCTTACGATGCAAAATTCTGCGGCATTTATAGTTGAGAATGGACCATTGATAACTGAAGCTATAATTACATTAGCGAACTCAATAACTGAAGCTGCGCCAGCAATAGGAGAAGCAGTCTCGGCAGTTTTAACAGAAATATTTAATGCAATAAGAACATCATTACCAAGTTTGTTCTCTTTGATAAAAGCTTTTATATTGCAATTGAATAAATTATTGCTAGAAGTTGGACCAGATATTATAGAAACTGTGTTCAAACTTTTAGAAACGTTATTAATTAAACTAAATGAGCATTTGCCAAATATAATTAATGAACTAATTAACATTTTGTTATCTTTGATTAAAGGTATATCAGATAGAATTGGCGAAATTGTTACAGCTATAACTGATCTAGCTATAAATTTATTTGATACTTTGACAAATAACACTGGCCGTTTAATGCTTGCAATCGTTGCTGACACTGTAAAGTTGGTCAATTATATAATTAAATCTATAAATGCTGCCTTTATTGGAAGCATAGAGGTAATAATACAAAACACAATAGATTTATTCAAACAAGTTATTGAAAAAGTTATACCGAAACTAAGACAATTAGCTGACGTTACTAAAGAATTGATATTAGCTTTTGCTGATGTAATCACATACGCCATTGTTACAATTGGTCCAGCTATACGTGTATCAATCCGTGCCATTATAAGTAATTTAGCTGATCAAATTACAATGGCTTTATGGGATATTTTAGTGCTTAAAGATGCTTTTGTTGAAAGATTGGCTAATATAATTGATGCATTGTGGAAGAAGTTAGTAGCTAGATTACAACGAATTGGTTCAACTATATTTGATGCCATTGGTTTTCATGATTTAGCGAAAAAACTTGAGAAAGAAGCTGACGATACTGTAAAAAATCTTGAAGAAAGACTCAAACATGATAGTCTGGCTGAACTTGCAAAATCTTCTGCTGATGAAGTAACTAATGCATTCCATAATGCAAAGGAAGGCGTTACAACTTCTATTAAAGGCATAGCAGACAGTGCACATAGTGTTAAGTCAATTCTTGCTGACAAATTTACAGCTGCTTCAGATGGTGTTATATCGGTTGAATATTCTGTTGATTCTACACAATTAGATGAAACATATAATCGATTGCAAGAATTAACAGATAATGAGCAAGTAATAGATGTTCGCTTAAATGTCGATTCTTCAGCATTAGATTCTGCTATAAGTAAGTTGAATTCATCTGTCGGATCATTCGTATCTGATAAAGTTGAATCAATTGAGTCAGCTAGAGAACGACGAATGGAAACATATGACAGAACTACTGGGAATCAAAATATTGACAACAGTAATAATACATTTAATGTTAATATTGAATACACTTCAACAGGTGATGTAGATTATGATGCTGAAACGTTAGCGGATCGATTCGACAAAGAATTGGCGAGACGAGCTATGACGAGACGTTTAGCTAAAGGCACAGCCAAATAATCATAAATATATAGGAGGGACTCTGTATGGCTAGCAATCTTAAATTTAATGGTGTATCATCGCAGGATTTGGGTCTTGTCATTCAGGCCCCTCCTACTTATGATTTCCCAGAACGTGATGTG
>Ga0256406_1007452_pt1 | contig 10382 bp, 8 predicted proteins | sample RumenRJG_03DNA_FD_185986 | JGI IMG/M metagenome (GOLD analysis project Ga0256406, IMG submission 185986) | Bovine rumen microbial communities from Lethbridge, Alberta, Canada - RJG_03 | ecosystem: Host-associated > Mammals > Digestive system > Stomach > Rumen | place: Canada: Alberta | collected...
CATGGCTCTGAGCGTCGGCAGAAGGGGGGGGGGAGGTCAGCGACGACGGTGAGGAGTCGGCAGGGTGTTCTCGCCGGGATTGATTTCTTTGGCGGCGCCACCGCGGGCCAGTTGTCGTTGCTCGCGCTGACGTTCCTTGGCTTTCGGGTTGTCCGATCCTTCATCAGGCGGCAACTGGCAGAACCATTCGCTGATGATGCCGATGATCATATCAATCAAACTGACCACCGCGGCGATGGCGCATTCACGGATGGCACTCGCATAATACGGCGCCTCACCATGCGGCAATGCGGACACCAGCTGCACGCCGTACCAGCCCAGCAGAAAGGCCGCAGCCAATCCGAGCGCCTTCGACAGGATCAGCGTGTTGACCGCGCGTTCCGGGTCAAACCGTCGCGTCCGCTTCTTCGGATCGGTATGCGAGTACGTGCGTACTTGGATCGCCAGAGCAAGCACCACCAGCCCCATAACGAGCATGACCACGGACACGGCAATCGGGGCGCCCAACATATCGAATTGCAGGCTTTCTGAAAGTTTGACCACACCGAGACCGCACAAACATCCGACCAATACGGCGATCACATACTGCCACCATGGGGTTCTGCGCATGATCATCAATCTCCTCTCGTATTGGCGGCGTTCATTGCATGCCTCCTAGAATCCAGCTGTCTGACAGCAATCCCACTTGCGTCGCATCAGGAGCCAACGCCAGCAGATATGGCAGAGGATCACCGCCGAGTCGGGCATCCGGCTCAATATCCATCCACGGGGCGAGAATCGCCGCACTGGTTTTCGCTTCCTGCCAGCCGACTTGTTCGCGCCGACCGGTCTCGGCATCAGAGCGCATGACAACCATATGCAATGCGAGCGTGTCACGATGCTTTCCACTGATGGATTCCAGCAGATGGCTGAACGCTGGGGCGTCAAGACGCGTGTCCACGAGCACCACCGCTGACATCGTATCCGGGCCGTCAATGGCGCTGACATGGTAGAGCGGCGAAATACCGGTCACCTGGTTACCGGGGATGCTATCCAAAGCGACGACCGCGGCACGCATCAGGCGTTCCCCGTCGTCACCACTGCGCATGGCGATAACGGCGTGGGACGACTGCTGCGCTTGTGCCGCACCATCAGCATGTCTGGTATCAGCACCATGCTGGCTGCCACTACGGCGTCCGCCGACCTCTTGTCTCGGCATCGATCCGCTGGCCTGTGCCGCTGGCGTGGCATCATCATGATCGGCGTCATCGGCCAGACGGTGGACGTTCACGGCGATGTCGTCAACAGCCATACCGTGAGGATGCCCGGCGTGGAGCACCACGTCAACGCCATGGACGCGGTGGGACAGCAGCACCGCCTGCGCGATGCGCCCGGCGATGGTTTCCAACAGCACGCAATCGTATGCGCCCGTAGTCATGACTTGCCGTACCCGATCGGCCAACTGGGCGTAATCCACGGTTTGCGTAATATCATCGCCGGCGATGGCGCCGCGCAAATCAAGCTCGACGGTGACATCAGCCCGCAAATCGTGCCAGCGTGGGGCGGTATTGTGATCAGAACAAGCGGACGGGGATCCGCTCTGCCCTGCGGCGGCGCGAATCCCCGTCAAACGTATCGAATCCATACGCTCACTCGCCCGGCTTCATGCCGACACCGCGTTTGAGTGAATCCGGAATCTCGACCGGAGGCTTGTCGGAATCAGGACGACGCTCATCAGACAGCCATACCTCACGCTTCGGGGCTTTCTTCACGTTCGCGAAGATTTCGGCAAGCTCCTTCTCGTTGAGGGTTTCCTTGACCAGCAGCTGGCGAACCAGTTCGTCAAGAATGTCACGGTTGTCGTTGATCGCGTTCCACGCTTCGGTATGCGCGTTCTCAACGAGCTTGTCCACTTCCTCGTCGATGATTTGCGCGGTGCGTTCCGAGTACGGGCGGGGCTTCAACCCGTCGTAATCGTCCTGGGCGTCCGCGTTATCCCACTTGATGGCGCCAAGCTTCGAGGAGAAGCCATATTCGAGGACCATCTTGCGTGCGATCTTCGTGGCTTTCTCAATATCGTTCGACGCACCGGTGGTCGGGTCGTGGAACACGATTTCCTCGGCGGTACGCCCACCCATCGCGTACGCCATCTGGTCGAGCAGCTGATTGCGGGACTCGGAATAGCGGTCCGAAGTCGGCATGACCGCCGTGTAGCCGAGGGCCCGGCCTCGCGGCAGAATCGTCACCTTGGTCACCGGGTCGGTGTCGTGCATGCACGCGGCGACCAAGGCGTGGCCGCCCTCATGGTAGGCGGTGTTGCGCAGCTCATTGAGTGCCATACCCTTGGACTGGCGCTTCGGACCCGCCTGCACACGGTCGATGGCCTCGTCGATGGCACGGTTGTCGATCAGCTGGGCACCGGCACGGGCGCACAGCAGCGCAGCCTCGTTGAGCACGTTCGCCAGATCAGCGCCTGTGAAGCCGGGGGTACGTACGGCGACCATATGCAGGTCGACGTCCGGCACGAACGGCTTACCTTTGGCGTGAACCTTCAAAATCGCCTCACGGCCTTCCAGATCCGGGGCTTCGACCGCGACCTGACGGTCGAAACGGCCCGGACGCAGCAGAGCCGGATCAAGCACATCGGGGCGGTTGGTCGCAGCAATGATGATCAGATTCGTGTCATTGTCGAAACCATCCATCTCAACGAGCAGCTGGTTCAAGGTCTGCTCACGCTCATCATGCCCGCCGCTCATACCGGAGCCACGTTTGCGGCCGACAGCGTCGATCTCGTCGATGAAGATGATCGCCGGAGCGTTCTTCTTCGCCTCATCGAACAGTTCACGCACACGGGAGGCGCCAAGGCCGACGAACATCTCGACGAAGTCGGAGCCTGACGTCGCGTAGAACGGCACTCCCGCCTCACCTGCGATAGCGCGCGCAAGCAGCGTCTTACCGGTTCCAGGAGGGCCATACAGCAGCACTCCACGCGGAATGCGGGCACCCAGTGCCTTGTACTTGGACGGGTCCTTGAGGAAGTCCTTGATCTCTTCGACTTCCTGCAATGCGGCATCCTCGCCCTTGACATCGGCGAAGCGAGTGCTCGGCGTCTGGCCTTCAAGCAGCTTCCCGCTGTTCTTGCGTCCGCCCATGCCGAGCATACCGTTGCTCATGCGGCTCATCATGAACCACAACAATCCGAGGAATATCAGCAACGGCAGAATGGAAGTGATGAGGTAGGACATCGTGCTGGTCTGCTGCATGCTTGATGTCCAACCGTTGCTGGGCTGATCGGCCTTCACCGCCTTGATGATATCGGCGCCCTGCGCGAAGGTGTAGTAGAACTGCACGTTCTTGCCGTAATTATGCGTTTTGCCTTGCGCATCGGTTTTCGAAAAATCGTTCTTGAGTTCAAGCTTGACCAGCTGCCGGTTGTCGATAATCTCAGCATACGTGGCCTGGCCGTTGTTGAGCAGCTTCAAGCCATCTTCCGTGTTGATGGTCTGCGTGCCGCTGGACGCGAACATCTGGAACGCGCCGATGGTGAGCAGCACCAGCACAACCACCCACAGCCACGGGGACTGCCACCACGGACGATTGCCGTTGCCGCCTTTCGGCGTGTTATCGGAATCACCGCGGCGGAATGGGTTACCGTTGTTCCCACCCATTGGAGGCCGCTGTTGCGGGCCCTGCGGATAGCTCATGCCTGTTCTCCTTGATATACTTCCGGCTTCAGCACCGCGATCGAATCGAGGTTGCGGAAACGTTCGTCATAGTCGAGGCCGAATCCGACAACAAACTCGTCGGGGACCTCATACCCCTTGTACTTTACCTGCACGTCGACTTCGCGCCGGGAAGGCTTCTCCAAGAGCGCGAAGACCTCCACGGATTGTGCACCCCGACGCTTGAGTTCTTCAACCAGCCAAGCGAGCGTACGACCGGAATCCACGATGTCTTCGACGATGAGCACGTTGCGCCCACGCACGTCCGTGGACAGATCCTGGCGTACCGTAATCGTTCCGCTGCTTGACGTCCCCGACCCGTAACTGGACAGGCTCATGAAATCCATCTGCACCGGAATGCTCATCGCCTGCGAGAATGCGACCATGGTGTTGACCGCGCCCTTGAGCACTGCCACGAGCAGCGGGTCCTTGCCACGGTAGTCTTGGCTCACCTGTGCGGCAACTTCATCGATTTTCTTGTGGATATCGGTTTTGCTGATCAACTCGTGGTCGATCTGGTCTTGAACGTCAGCGATTTTCATGCCCACTATCTTGGCACACGCGAATGACGTGTTTCTGGCGAAAAGATTGGTATCCGCTGGGAAGACTCACAGCATGCTGACCATGCCAATCGATAATCAGCCGCTCGATGGCTTCGATATGCCGTGCTGAAACCGGTACGCCCAACGATGCACACGCACGGGCGATAACCCGGCGCCTGATCGCCGCCGGCTGAACTTCGAGCGTTCGAACGTCAAGCGAAACACCGTGTGACGATGCCGCTTCAATCCGTACACTCCCCTGATATGCCGTCGACGCCTGATCGTCCAGATACTCGCGGTCGCTCACCGCTCCCGCGGCATACTGCGCGAGATGCTTGGCGACATCGCCGCCTGCGAGCTCCTCCAATACCGGCATCACGTCATGGCGGATACGCGAACGCAGCGGATAGCCGTTCGGCAAGCGCTGTCCAGAGGGAATGCCGTCACCGTTGCTCGGATCATCCCACCACGTGATGCTCAGGTCACGGCAGATACCTGTGGTTTGGGCTCGCGTCAGTGCAAGGAACGGCCGCAACAGCGTGACACCGTCACGCTCACTGCTTGCGGGCATGCCGCACAATGCGTCCACACCGCCTGAACGCAACAAGCCCATGATGATGGTTTCCGCTTGGTCGTCACACGTGTGGGCAAGCAGGACGGCACTCGCGCCACAGGCTCGCGCCTCCTCAGTCAGTGCCGCATAGCGTGCGTCGCGGGCGGCGGCCTCCTCCCCCTGCCCTGCAGGGTCAACCTGCACGAACCGCACAGCTACCGGGTCAAGCCCCAGTGTCGAGCATCGCGCAGCCGTATCGAGCGCGATATCGGTCGATCCGGCTTGCAGCTGGTGATCAACGACGACAGCGCCGCATCGCAGTCCCAGCATGCCGCAGACAATATGCGTCACGGCAGCCAACGCCATGGAATCGCGGCCGCCTGAACACGCGACCAGAACCAGTGGAGCATCCGATAAGGGCGCGTGGGCGCCGTGGCAAGCGAACCGCGGATCCTGTCGCCCTAATCCTGCACGCTCCAAGCATGCACGAACATCCCCGATCGCCGTTCTGAGATTTGCCGTGTACGCCATATGCCGCTCCTCAATCGATTCTACAGTCCCGCCAGCGCACTCATGAACTTGTTGATTGCGATACGCGCGGAATACAGGTTGGTCGGATTATTGACAATCACCGCGAACGATACGAGCCCGCCGTTGGTACGGGACACGTTACCCGCCATGGACGTGACACCTTCAAGACTGCCGGTTTTCACACGTAGCTGGCCGGCGAGCGCCTGGTCGGCGAGACGGCTTTTCGCCGTACCCACCAAACCGGGGACCGACAATCCCTCAGCTGCCGCAACCGCGCCGCCGACCCGCAGGTTACGTTCCTGGACCTGCACCAAGGTGGTGGCGGTCAAGCGGGAACCGTCAGACAGGCCCGAACAGTCAGCCATGACGAGTCCCGAGGTGGAAACACCCAGCTTGTCCAACTCCTGTTTGACTGCGGTGGTCGCCCCGGTCGGACTGTTGTCGTTACCGGTGGCGTTGGCGAGCAATCGTCCGAACTCTTCGGCGAGCGTGTTATCAGAGTGCCGCAGAGTGAATGCCATGATTTCCGCGAGCGTCGCGGACTGCACCGTGGCGACGGCATGCAAACCAGACGGCACGCTTGCGGCGACCGGCGAACCGTCGACCGTGATCCCCTGTTCGGTCAGCCGCTGGGCGAATGTCACCGCCGCATCCGCCGCCGGTGTCATAGACAACACCGGATAACTGGTGAACAAGTCTGGATCATGCTGCTGGTCCGCCGTCCACTGGCGGCCGCCGTCCACAGCCATCGAGGAGACGGCCGTGTAATACATATTGCTTGGATTATTCTGCGCGATAGTTGCCGGATACCTCGGATCGGCGAACACCGTGTCGTCGTAGCGCACGGCAACCGACGTTATTCCACGCTGTCTCAACGATGCCGCCGTTGCCTTCGCCAGTGTCCCCAATCCGGCGCGACCGTTGATATGGTTCGGATCATTATCCCCCGAGCCGAGCAGCATATCGCCGCTGCCTTTGAGATACAAGGTCGGAGTTTGCCCGCCGGCTTGGGACAGATACGCGCTCGTGGCGAGCGTGGAACCCATATCCAGTACGGATGCGGCGGCCAGCGCGGTCAAGGTTTTCATGGTGGATGCCGGTTCACGCTGGGCATCAGGTTCATGGCTGGCGACGACTGTGCCGTCAGCAGTGGCGATCGCGACGGAAAAATCAGTGCCCACACTGGGATCGGCGGCGAACGCGTCAATAAGCTGTTGGGCGGCAGCGGCGTCAACGGTTTTCGACCGGTTGGCTGTCCCGGCAATCGCGGTCGCGGTACGGGCGGACAGAGGCGCCGCATACGATGGGTTGGCGACATCGCGCAAGGTCAATACACCCGGGAACACGTCCGTCAGATCCCCGACGGCATAGCCGACAACCAACAGGGCGGTCAGGGCCGATGATATGGCGACGCGTATGACGCGGCTGGTATCGGCCCGTCGCCGCTTGCGCAACTCCATCCGTGTTCCCAAGACACGTCCCTCCTGTTCACGATACGTATGCACGCCGGCGCTCCGGACATGCGATGTTCTTTCAGCTTAGCGCCGGCGGCGAACGATACCGTCAAACGTTTCGAAGCCACGTGGAAGCGTCGGCACGGAGAAATGGAGAAATGGTGTGTCGCTGTGACTGGTGTCACTTGCCATGATGCTCGATCGGTTTCCATTCAGCCTTCGAGAAGACCGCCTGGAAAGAAATCGGCACATAACTGAGCATGTAAATCGGGAAGCTGAGCACATAGGCGAACAGCTCCTTGTTCGTGGCGCCGATCTGGTCACGTTCCGCCACACAGGTCAGCGCAGCCAGTCCCATCATGCCCAGCACGCCGAGCACAATGCCGTACGTCCATCCGCCGATCGAGTTCAGCTGGCTCTGCCACGTGACGAACCCGCATACCGCAAACAAGCATCCCAGCAGGAAGCGCGCAATACCAAGCACCATGAACGGGCAGAGCACCAGCGTGAAATCGATGCAGGAGAAATCACGCTCCCGCACCGCACGTTTGATGAGCGCAGGCCCGTAATAGCGGAACACCTGCAGGAAGCCTTTGCTCCAGCGCAGACGCTGACGCCAGCTCTGCCCGAAGGTGACCGGCTGCTCATCATACAGAATCGCAGTACCACAATACCCGATTCGGTCGCCGTGCAACACCGAATCCATGCTGAATTCAAGATCTTCGGTGAGCAGATGGAATTTCCACCCGCGATTACGCCGCATGATTTCTTGGGAAAACATGAAGCCAGTGCCGCCGACATGGCAGCTCGAGCCGAACAACATGCGCGAGTTGTTGAGGAATCGTGATTCGCGGATGAACCACAACGCGGAGCCGGAAGACACCCAGTTGTCAGCAAGATTGACGGAATTGCGATAACTGGTCAGGATCTTGAACCCGGCATGGAATGCCTTGTTCATTTCTTCGATGTAATGCTTGTCGAGGCGGTTGTCCGCGTCGAACACGAAGAACGCGTCATACTTGTCCGTCTCACCCTCATTGATCATATGGTCCAGCAGATAACTCAGCGCATAGCCCTTGCCAATCTGCTCCTTGTTGAAACGTTCGACGACATGGCATCCCATATCGCGCACCAACTGGGCGGTATGATCCGTACAGTTGTCCGCGACCAGCCAGATGTCGACGAGTCGGGACGGATAGGTCTGAGAACGGATCGAATTGATGAGATTGCCGATCACGGCTTCCTCGTTACGGGCGGAAATCAGCACCGCGTAGCGCTTGTCCATCGGAGCGTCCGGAAAGGTGATCTGCTTGGCAAACAAGGACGCGACAACGCATACCGCCTGGTAGACCAGTCCGGCGCCGCCAAGGATCATGAGGAGAATATCAAGGACGGACAGCAGGACCATCAGTGCCACTTCTTTCTAGGATTGTCATCGTTCTGGGCGGGTTGCTGCACGTGGCGCACTGTTTCATCGCCATCGACGTCATGGCTGTCGCCGGGTTCGCGTCCACAGGCGTCGGTCTCGTCCGTGCCTTTGAGCGGTTTGACTCCGCTTGGAATCACGCCCTTGGGAATCGCGACAGTCGGGACATCGTCGTTCGCAGCGGCATGAGGGACGTGATGGTATATCTGCTCCTGCAGCTCAAGCAAATCGTCGCCATCCGGAATATGCGAGCTGGAACTCTGCGCTACACGTGGCATGCGTTGGCTCATCGGCTTGATGATACGCTCGCTGAAGGCTTCGGCCCCCTCTACGACCTTGGATTTCTTCTTCGGCTCCGGATCGTTCATCAACGGGGAATCAATCAGGTCGTACCGCTTGGTATACACACGGAAAATCGCTTGCAGGCTGGCAGTGATTGGCAGTGCCAGGAACGCGCCTAGAGCGCCGAACAGCGACCCGAAAATCAAGACGCACAGGAAGGCGATCGCGGGATTCAAATCCATGGTGCGCTGCGAAATCTTCGGCGAAAGAATCAGGTTTTCGATCTGCTGGTAGATGACGATGAACACCACCACGATCACCGCGTACGTCGGTCCACGTGACGCCCATGCGAAAATCACCGGCAGGGCACCGCCCAGATACGTGCCGATGGTGGGCACGAACTGGGAAGTCAGACCGCAGAACAACGCCAACGGCAGCCAATACGGCACGTGAATCACATCAAGGAAAATCGCCGTGCACGTGGCGTTGATGGCCGCGAGAATCGTGCGGGAGAACAGGAACCCGGAAATCTGGTCCTGCACCACCGTCCACGCAAACAGGAAACGGCGCTGGGTGGAGGGGCCGAGCCACTGGCACAGGCTGCGGCGGACGCGAGGGCCTGCCGCCGAAACATAGTACGTGACCATGAGCACCGTAAGCAGGTTGAACAGGAAGCCGAACAGCCCTACCGTCGTGTTATAGGCTTGGCCGGCAACGTCTGTAAGCCATGATGTTTTGAGGTTCTTCATCACCTCGTTGCCGAGATTCTCCATCTGCGGCAACTGGAAATCGAATTCCTTCGATACGAAATCGGTGATCTGGTCATAATACGCGGGCACGCTTTGCACCATGGAGATGACCTGCTGGACGAACATGTTGCCGAACAGCGCCATCAGCGCCACCACGATGACGGAGACCCCGACCAGGCTGACCGCCGATGCCGCGCCTCGCTTCCAACCATGACGGATCAGCCTGATCACCAGCGGTTCAATGGCGAGCGCAATGAACACCGACACCACGATATCGAGGACGATGGTGTCGATTTTGCCCCACGATTTCCAGACAAACACGGCGAGGAACACGGCGATCACAGCATAGAAAAGCCCGCGGCCCCACCATTCAGGCGGGCGCCGGGGGTCGCCCTTCTGCGGGAAGACCGAGGCGAGATCGATTTGCGGTTCACCTTGTTCATTCATGGCTCCCCATTCTACATAGCCGGCGGAAACAGACACTTGTGGCGTATCCATCGTATTGCCGGCCGCGTATTGCGATTGTTGTGGGAAACCAAGTGAAGCGGACGCCGGCGTGTAGACGTCCTTGCCTATCCTAGAAAACATGCTAACCGTATCGATTGTCATTCCCGCGTGGAACGAGGAGGATCGCATCGCCGACTGTCTGACGAACGCAACCCGTCAGACCGTGATGCCCCATGAGGTGATTGTGGTGGATAACCGCTCCACCGACGCGACTGTCGACATCGTCAAGACATTCATGGAAGAGCACCCCGACGCGCCGGTCCGCCTGCTGCATCAGGATGAGGAACAAGGCCTGATTCCTACGCGCAATTACGGGTTGAACCACGCCACCGGGGACGTATTGGGACGTGTGGACGCCGACTGTATGCTCAAGCCCGATTGGGTTGAAGTGGTCTCCGGCATTTTCACCGAGGATCCCGAAGCGATGGGGGCGACGGGACCGGTCGTCTACTACGATATGCCCGCCAAGCGCGTCGGTTTGCGCGGCGACGACAGTGTCCGCCGGCACATGTACCGGGCGGACGGCGACCAAGTGCTGCTGTTCGGTTCGAATATGGCGTTGCGTGCGAGCGCATGGCGTCAAATCGCCAACGAAGTGTGCAGGGATCACGAAGACGTCATGCATGAAGATATCGAC
>Ga0256406_1007453_pt1 | contig 10382 bp, 7 predicted proteins | sample RumenRJG_03DNA_FD_185986 | JGI IMG/M metagenome (GOLD analysis project Ga0256406, IMG submission 185986) | Bovine rumen microbial communities from Lethbridge, Alberta, Canada - RJG_03 | ecosystem: Host-associated > Mammals > Digestive system > Stomach > Rumen | place: Canada: Alberta | collected...
TTGAATTATATAATCCTTCAAGTGTAACTGGCTCAACTAGTGGCGCTACATATAAAACAGAGAACGGCACTAGTTATTTTGCAGTGCCTTCAATTCCAACAGATTACACAAACATTAATTATAAAGTCAACAATAAAGTTAGCAATGTAATAAATCAAAAAGAAATCCAATACTACATTAGAGTTGTTGCTGAAGATGGCAGTACCAATATGCCTATCGAATATAATGTTCACAAATATAATGATGCTTCAAGCAAATATTCATTAGTAAGTGGCTGGGGTTATGGTCCATTTACTTTGCAGAAAAATACTGAATATAGTGGAACAAACGGAATGTTCTCAATTGAGGCAAAATATACAAGTACTGATAGTAAATATATGAATTCAGTACAAAAAATGAAAGTACAAGTAGTAACCAAAAAAACTAGTGGAAGTTTAGTTGTTTTATCAGAAGCACCATTATATATGGAATTAGTAGATAAAACACCTCCAACAATTTCAGCTTTTAATGTAAGTAAAGTTACTAATGGTACAATTTCAGTGTCAGTATCAGCAACTGATTCTGAATCAGGAATTAAGAATTATGCATTTTACTTAGATACCTCATTGAAATCAACACAAACTTCAGCAAGTTATACTTATGGTGGAGTAACTGCTGGAACAAGTTATACATTAAAAGTTGTGGTAACGGACAATGCTGGCAACTCATCAGAAAGTATAAAGCATATATATAAAATAACTTATAATTTGAATGGTGGAGCAAATAATTCTAGTAATCCAACTGAATATGTTGAGGGTTCAACCCTATCTTTAAATCAACCAACAAGAGTTGAATATACCTTTACAGAATGGACAGGATCAAATGGAACTACGACTCAAAAAGATATTCAAAATGCTTCATATAATGGAGAATTAAACTTTACTGCAAACTGGCAAATTAATAGTTATACACTAACTGTTAAAGCATCAAATTCTCACGGAACTGTTTCTGGAGAAAGCTCAGGATCAAAAGTTTATAATAAACAAATGACAGTAACTGCAACACCTAAATCAGGCTATAAATTTATTGGTTGGACTGATGGAACAAATACTGTTTCAACTAATACTTCATATACATTTAAAATGCCTGCTAAAGATTATCAATTAGTAGCGAACTTTATACTAGGTAGTGTAGAAAATGGCGAAATCATACCATTTGATGATAATATAACATATATTGTTGTAAAAGAACGAAAAACTTGGAAAGATGCTGAAAGTTATGCACAATCTCTTGGGGGCCATTTGGCAAGGATTGATTCTAAAGAAAAAAATGATTTATTGTGCAGTAAAGTTTCATCTATTGGAAGTACATGGATTGGATTAACAGATGAAGTAACAGAAGGAACTTGGAGATGGTGCTGGGGCGGAGATATTGCAGGATATAGCTCAGGAGTAGGTGTTTTTTCAGGTTGGAAATATCAAAATTGGAGTAGTGGCGAACCATCTGGTGTAAATCATATTGAAGATTATGGACAGATTATCTTCAGTATAGGTAAATGGAATGATTTAAACAATGTTGGTGACTTGGATCCAAACAATACAGCTTATTATATAAAAGGATTTATTGTAGAAGTTCATAATAATGAATAAGATAAAAATGAAAAAATTTTCACATTAGATATTAAGAAGTTATTTTTAGTAATATTTAATTAAAAAATTAGATTACAAATAAATATCTCCTGACAAAGCCGGGAGATATTTATTTTAGTTTTCAAAGATTATTTACAATCTTTATCATCATCAAGAGCTTCATCATATAAATACTCGTCATTTATTGTTTCTTTTTCTAACTCTGTCATTACTTCTTCATCGATGTCATTTAATGGAATTGAGTCAAATGGTTCCATAAAATTTAATTCCTTTTAATTTTAAAATTTATTATAACACTTAGCCTGTTATATTTTTTAACAAGCTAAGTGTTTAATTATGCATAAGAAATCTTACGCTTCAATTTTTATTTTACTTCCATCTTTAGTTTTTTGTACTCTTATCTTTTTATCAATACGAGATTCAAGTTCTTCAACATGTGAAATGATTCCTACTAATTTATCTGTGTCAACTAAATCAGTTAGGATATTTATTGCTTGATTCAAAGATTCAGGATCTAGTGAGCCGAAACCTTCATCAACAAATAAGCAATCTGTTTTTATTCCACCTGCATACATACTAATTACATCTGAAAGTCCTAATGCTAAAGATAGGGAAGCTTTAAATTTTTCACCACCTGATAAAGTTGAAACATCTCTTTCTTTTCCAGTGTTTGCATCATATACAGAAAAATCTAATCCTGATTTTTCTTTAATATTTTTTGCTTCTTTTTTTCTTCTTAATTCAAATCTTCCGTCTGTCATTTTTAACAATCTTTTATTTGCTTCAATAATGATATTTTCCATATAAATTGCTTGTACATAATTTTCAAATGTTATTTTTTGAGCACCTTTTAATGAAGCATTTGCAGTATTACTTAAATTGCTAACAACAATATATTCTTTGTTTTCTTTTTCAAATCGATTTTTATAATTTTCTATATTTTCACTAATTTCTGTTAGCTTTACAAGTAGTTCGTGATTTGAATAATATTCTTTATCTAGTCCATTATATTGTGATGTAAGTTTATTTAATTCTTCCTTTTTGTCGTCTAATTTTTCTTGCTTTTTGCCTTTAACTTCTTTCTCTAATGTTCTTATTGTTGCTTCATAAGATGTTTTATTTTTATCAAATTCAGCAATTTTGCTTTCCAGCTTGTTTAAATCTTTTACACTCATTTTCTTTGAATTATATTCTTCAATTGTTGTTGAATTTTCAGTTAATGCATTTTCTAAATCTTTTTGAAGTTTAGATTGTTGTTCTTCATTGTCTTTTTTCTGTTTTTCAAATGTTTTAATATTTGTTTCTGATTTTGTTAGTTTTTTATTTATTTCTTCTTTTAATTTTTGTAAATTTTCATTTTCCTTTTTTAATTTTTCTTTTTCATTACTAGTATTTTTTAATATTTCTTTTGCATTTTTTAGTTCTTTTTCTTGGTCAATTTTTTCTGCTAATGCTAAATCATTAATATTTTTTGTTGTTTCTTCAATTTGAGTTTCAAGTTTCTTTACTTTATCGTTTAGCTTTCTTTCTTCTTTTTCTTGATTTTCTATATCTTCTTTTGTGTATTCATCTTTTGTCTTCTCTGCAATATGAGGGTGATCTGTTGATCCACATACTGGGCAAGGCTTTCCGTCTTCAAGTTCTGACGCAACTAAATAAGCGGTATTTAGATAATATACACTTCTCATTTTATCTAATTTATCATTTTCTTTTTTATGTTTAGCTATTAAAGTTTTACATTCTTTTTGTTGCTTGTCTAAATTTTCATTTAGTTTTTTATATTTATTTAGCTTTTCAATATATTGTTCTTCTTCAGCTATTTTGCTATTTAATTCTTCTAATTTTTGTGTAAATTTATCTAACTCTTTAAAGTTCTTTTCATTTTCTTTAAATTGTTTATCTGCTTCTTTCTTTTCTTCTTTTGCAGATTCTAATTTTTTAGAGTTTTCTTCGATTTGTTTCTTTGTATTCTCTAAATCTTTTATAATGCTATTTAATTTTGCAACAACAATTTTGTTATAATTAGCTAATTCTCTTTCTTTATCTATGTCTTTATTTTCTTTAATTAATTTTTCTAATTTTACTTTTACATCATTATAGTCTTGTATCTTTTTATTTAATTCTGTTAGTTTATCATAGATAACTTGCTTTTTATTCTTTTCGTCATTTAATTTTTCTTTTTGCTTTTGAAGTTTTTCTAAATCTTTTGAATCTTTTTCTATTTTTTTAGAAAGCTCTTCTAATAATTCCTCAAGGTTTAAAGAATCATATTCATCTGATTCAGTTTGCTCTCTTAATTTTTCACGTTCATTTTCAATATTATCTTTTAAGTATTTTAAGCTATTTTCTTTATCTCTTGCATCATTTTTTAAATAATTCATTATTGTATTGTAAATACCTGTATCAAATATTTGCCTAAAAATTCCTGTTTTCTCATTTGATGGTGCAGTTAAAAACTTTGAAAATTCTCCCTGTGGTAACATTACCAACTTTGAAAATTGGTCATAATTTAATCCTATTAAATTTTCTATTTCTTCAGTTACTTCATTATATTTTGTTATTTTTCTGCCATTGATTTCAAATTCCGCAGTTTGTAATTGTTTTGTAGTGCCACCACCTTTTTTACTTGTTCTTTCATATTCAGGGCTTCTTCTAACAGTATATAATTTTCCATTATGATAAAATTCTAATTCGACAAAGGTTGGTTCTTCTAATCCAGCAAATTGACTTCTTAATGAATAGCTTTCTCTACCTTCGCCTGATGCTCTACTAAATAACGCAAAACATATAGCATCAAAAATTGATGTTTTTCCTGCTCCAGTATCACCTGTAATTAATAGTAAGCCTTTATCTATTCCTTCTTTTTCAAAGTCAATTTCAATTTTATTTCTAAAAGGTTCAAACGCTTCAAGCGTTAATTTCTTTAATCGCATTATTTATCACCTCCTAAATTTTCAGCTTTTTTATCCCAATATTTTATTTCTTCCATCGTTTTGTTAAAATATTTTATTTCGTCTTCATTTAGTTCTCTACCATTTTGCATTTGATAAAATTTTGAAAATAAACTTAATGGTGTTTCACGTTCTGTAATATCTTTTGAATCCATATCAAAGTCAAGGTTTGAAATTCTATTCTCATACTTAATATCCATAATGTTTGGAAATCTTTTTCTTAGTTCATCCATTGGCGAAATTAATTCATTTTCATCTGTTAAAATTACTTTTATTAAATCGTCACTTGGTTCCATTTTCATAACTTCTTCAAAGCTACCTTTTAGAACTTGCATATTTCTTTTTGATTTCAATGGAATTATGTCTATGCTATTTTTATCTGTATCATATAATACAACTCCATTTTTGTTGTTTACCTCACTAAATGAGTATTTCAAAGGTGAGCCTGAATAACGTATTGTTTCTCTTTTTACAAATTGAGGCTTATGAATATGTCCTAATGCTACATAGTCAAAATCATCTAATAAATTTGCATCTATTGAATCTAAAGTTCCAACACTTGGTGCAATTTCACTATCTGATAACTCTAATTTCTCTCCATTATTCATAACAAATTGGTGCATAACTAAAATGTTCTTTTTTGATTTATCAATTTTCTCTTGAGATAATACCCATTTCATCATTTCGTTTGCACTTGAAATTTTTTCATATTCTTCTGGTTTCATTAAATTTTTTAAATGAAATGGTTTGATAAATGGCAAAGTATAAATGTCAACATCATTGTAAGAATATTTTTTCATTTTACCTGTGTATTCTGTTTCAATATGTATGTTAAGTTTTCCAAACAAGTTTGAACCAAAAGCTAATCTTTCATTAGAGTCATGATTTCCACTAATTATTATTGTTTCTGTTTTTAAGTCTGCTAGCTTGTCCAAAAAATCATTGAACAAATTAACCGCATCAACTGATGGAATAGATTTGTCGTAAATATCCCCAGCAATTATTACAACATCGACTTTTTGTTCTTTTATCACATCAATAATTTCATCTAACATGTATTTTTGGTCATCGTAAAGTGATTCTTCTTTTAAATTTCTTCCTAAGTGTAAATCGCTAGTATGTAAGATTTTCAAATTTTTACCTCCTTTTTAATTATTTATTTTTTATTATTAACACAATATTTTAAGCAACATTATCTAAATATCCTCTAGATTGTTCCAATCCATTTATTAGGGCAGTCTTAGTTATTTTTAAATTTCCTCCTTGTGTGTTACTCTCAAGTCTAATAACCTTAGGATAAATTTCAGGATGCTTTTCAACATTTGCAAGAAAACTACTGCAATCTCCCATACCATTATTGCTATGTCCCATTGGTCCAACTAATATATCAGAATATACAGTAGAGCCTTCTAATTTTTTATAATTAAATCTTTTTGCTTCTGAATACTCAACAAATTCTAATTGCTTATAATTTATATTGTATTTTTCAGCAATTTCATAAACAACTTTTTTTGTAACTGCTAAATCTCCAATTATTAAAATTTTGAATTCACGTTCATTATAATAATAATGTTCTGTATTATCATCTTCAATGCCATACTTCTTTTTGAATTCTTCAAGTTCTCCATTATTATATGCTTCTGCGAGTTCTCTAGTAACTTTAGCGATTACTTTCTGCTGTAAATCTATTAAATCATCCATTTTTAAAATTCCTCCTTTGTATTATTATCGAAGAAATTTAATAATTGATCTTGTAGTTGATGTAAATGTGCCTTAGTGAGCATTATCTCTGTTTTTTTATTTTCATATTCTTTCATTAGTTTATTTTGTTTTTCAATATCTAATATAGGTATTTCTATTGTTAAAATTTTTCCAGGTGTAAATATGTAAGTAGTTGCACCTGTTGATGCTTTTCTTAAAATTTTCTTACCATTACTAGAATTTAAAAATGCCTCTAAATAAAATGGATTTAATTTTTCAATATTTAATCTAACAACTGTAAAGTTTCCAGAGGCAATTATTTTTCTTTCACCAATATTTTTTATTACTCCAACTTTAACTATTCCGTGTGATGAAATAACAACATCATTTTCTTTTAATAAATATCTGTCAACTGCAATTCCTTGTGGATTAAGTCTTGTTAAATTATTTGAAATCATACCATCCTCAAGATCAGATACATTTAGTATTTCATATTCACCATTTGCATCATAATAATCTTTTAAACCAATTTTGAAACCTCTAAAACAATCATTAACATATTCAGATAATTGATGAGGATTAAATAATTTTATTTCATTATCTGAAGTATAATTTTTTACAAGTAAATTATAATCATCATCTATATCATTTATTGATATTATTTTCATTTCTTTGTTGTGGCTATTTAAATTTACAATTAACCCAGTATTTAATATTCTTGTTTTATTTATTTCTCTATAAAGTTCACTAGCATCTATCATTTTAATATGATCGTTGTTTGAACTGAATACGATAATGTTTAATTGTATAGATGTACCACCAAATATTTTTTCCGGTAATGCAATTATTTCTTCAATTAATCCTCTTGAAACAAGTTCTTTTTTTATTTCCTTGTCTGCAATTTTAAATAAAGGTCCATTTGGCATTAAAACAATAAGTTTTCCATCTTTACTAAGTCTCTTTAAACTTTCATCAATAAAAAACCAATCCGAAGATATAGAGGGAAGACTGCTTAAACTTTTTATAAATGGATGATTAAAAATAATATTATTCATTTTTATTTTATCAATTTTTATACCTAAAGGATAATTGCAAAATATTTTATCATATTTTTTATCATCATTATCTTTATTATCATGAATAATATTTGGTATATTATCACCATTAAACGTTGCAGTTACTCTAATTTTATTTAACAAACTTGCTTCATTATTTATGTTTTTTTCAGTGATATTACAATCATGCCACAAAAATTGATCTACGCTACTACCAAAACCTATTGTATCTAATAAAACATTTTCATTTTCTCTTACTCTTAATAAATCAGATATTAAACTATTTACTTCATTTGGTATTTCAAATTGTGAGATAGAAAGACGAACTGGCTCTTTTAGAATGTCTTTAAATATTTCAATATCCATTTTTTCGAAAACGTCATTTAATTGAACGATATTTTTATAAAAATTTTGCTCAATTAAATTATAGCGTATAATAGTTTCATTTAGTCTTTTAAAAATTTCATTTACTAAATTTGTTTCTGTCTCTGTTAAATTACAATTTGTAGTAAGCTCTATATAGATTATTTCAAAGAAACTTAATCTTTTTGTATTTTTATCTGTTAATGCATCTTTGCTATTAGACAATTCCTTGAAAATTTTACTATTGTATTTTTTTAATAAAAACAATAGGTAGGTTATATAATATTGTTCTGCTTGATAATCTATAATACCAGTTCCCATCATACAAATTGATATTACTTTCTTGTATTCATTAATAATTTCTTGTTGTTCGTTATCTTTTGCTAAATTTTCATCAAAATAATATTCCATTTTTTCTCCTTCTCTCTTAGGGGGGTAATCGAACCTAAGTTAATTTTATTATAACACGTTTTTTTTATTTGTCAATAGTTTTTGAAAAAAATTATTATGTATCCATAAAATAATACACATATATAAGAATTAATTTGTTTTTAACATTTGATAAGTGTCTCTTTTATCAAATTGTCTATACCTTAATAAAAACAAATATTTGAGGGTGTCACCTTCCTTTCTTGTAAAATATCAACAAGTAGTTTATAATGAAAGCAATAAGCATATATATACTTATTATTGAATAGTTGGAAGCGGTAACCTTGAAAATTCCATTCCACCTATTCAATTTTTTTATTTTTAACACCTTCTTTGAATGCTATTATATGTTTTGTATTAGGATATTCCTGTTTTGTATTAGGATATTCCGCTTCAATAGAAGCATTTTCTTGTAGTAATATCCAATTATCAATAGAAGATTTTCTGAAATTTATTCTATTGCCTATTCGAAAATAAGGTATTTTTTTTAATGTAATTAGTTTTCTTATTTCGGATATAGAACAACCGCAAATAATTTGATAATTCTTTAATAGTAAATATTTTTTCTTCCATTATTTCACTTCCTTTCTTCTAATTTTTGTTTTGCTTTTTTAAGCCAATATCTTTTGTTTATTTCTTTTACTTTGTCTTTGTTTTTTGCTCTCCAATTTTTATGATATTCAAGGTTGATTTTTTTTGCTTCTTTTAGCAATTCTTCATTTTCTTTGTTCATAATAACACTTCCTTTCTTGCAATTATTTTTAACTTTATCTTGACAAGGTTAATTATAATTGATATAATGATAAATGTAAAGAGAAAGTAACAAAAAAATAAAAATGCAACTAATAATAACTTTTGGAGGTAATAAGATGACAAAAGCAAGTAAAGAAGACAAATATTATAATACAAGGTTCGCAGAAACTTTAAGAGAACTACTTGAAAATAAGGAATTTAATCAAAATAAATTAGCGGAAAAACTAAAAGTAACTAGACAAACAATAAGCTTATATGCAAATGGAAAGTCACTTCCCGACATTGAAACATTGAAAAAAATAATTAATTATTTTAAAGATAATGGATATGATTATTCTTGCGATTATTGGTTAGGGTTAATTGATGAACCTACAACCAATATAGAAGAAAAAGAAATTTGTAGGAAATATGGACTTTCAAAAAAAGCATTAGAAACTTTAAAATATTTTAACGAAAATAAAAAAATGACATTTATAAAAACAATTAATCTATTGCTTTCACAAAAAACTTTAAGAGTTTTAACCATTATTGACAGATATATAAATATAAAAGTAAAAGATAATAGATTACTTGCAATAAAGGAAAATGGTAAAGTTGAATTATTTGAAACATTTAAAGCAAATACTACAAATTATTCTATAGAAGAGTGTATTGAAGGGGCAACAATACACCTATTGCCAATAGAATTATATAAATTAAAAAAAGAAGGTGAAATAAATGAGTGTAAAGGAACTAGAAAGAAATAAAAAATATAAAATAACTATTCCTATTGGTTATAATGGAACGAAAAGAATTAATCATTATGAAACTTTTTATGGAAAAAAGAGCGAAGCGGAATTAAGGGAAGCGGAACTAAAAGCAAGTATTAAAAATCATACATTCGTTGAAAATGATAAAATTTCTTTTAAGAATTATTTTGAAAAGTGGATAACTTTCAAAAAAGATAGTTGGACACCTCGAACCTATGATAGCCACAGAGCAAGAATAACAAACATTATAAATCAATTAGGGCATATTAAATTACAAGAATTAAATGTTCAGATATTAGAAGAATTTTATAAATGGTTAAATAATGAAAAGCATTATTCAGATAAAAGCATTCGTGAACACTATGTTTTAATTAATGAAGCATTAAAAAAAGCAGTTATATGGGGTTATATAGTTTATAATCCAAATACAAGAATAGAACCACCCAAAATAACAAAAACTGAAATTCAATGTTATTCTGAAGATGATATTGAAAAGTTATTTGAAGCACTAGAAACCGAACCTATTAAATATAAAGCATTAATTATACTTGCTTTAGATAGTGGGGCAAGAAGAAGTGAAATTACAGGATTAAAATGGACTGACATTGATTTTAAAAATCACACAATGGATATAAACAAAATCACACAATATACAAAAGAATTAGGAATATATGAAAAAAGCACAAAAAATCTAACAAGTAATAGAAGAATATTCCTTTCAGATTATACAATAGCAATATTAAAAGAATATCA
>Ga0256406_1007455_pt1 | contig 10380 bp, 8 predicted proteins | sample RumenRJG_03DNA_FD_185986 | JGI IMG/M metagenome (GOLD analysis project Ga0256406, IMG submission 185986) | Bovine rumen microbial communities from Lethbridge, Alberta, Canada - RJG_03 | ecosystem: Host-associated > Mammals > Digestive system > Stomach > Rumen | place: Canada: Alberta | collected...
GCCAGACAGCGTCCCGCCACTCGTCTGCCTCCTTAAGAAAGAAGTCGCTGGTCATGCAGACCCTTAAGGTCATGCCCGAGGGGATTTTGTAATTTCCCTGCCGGTCCTTTTTGAGGGGCAGGGAGAAATTGTTCTTCACCCGGTAGATTTTCCCGCCGTCGGCTCCCCGTGCCGCGTCAATTCTGAACATGTAGCAGTTGAGGCAGCCCTCGCTTATCCTCCGGCAGCCGTGCCAGGGGTTCCAGATGTCATTCATGGATAAGCTTTCCGAGCGCTGACTTAAGGCTGTATGGAACCGTTCTCTGCCCCCTCACCACCGAGACGCCGTGCTCTTTTAGGAACGCGAGCGGGACAGGGCTCTTCCGGAGGTCATCCGTGAGACGGAGGCGCATCACTTTCCTTACGGTTACATGCCCGTCGCTGTGCTCATAGGGGATGTCAGTCTCCGTCACGAGCGCCCGGCAGATGATGCCGGAGACCGGCGCGGTCTCATAGAGCCAGACAATATCACCGGGGTTGATATTCGCGCTCTGCTTCCAGATGAAGGTCCCGTCAGGGAGGCTTTCGTCAATCGCCCTGTCGATTTCGTAATATGCGGGGTTCGCCGGAGCGAGCCAGTCCCTGCTCCCCCTCTCGGGAGATTTCCTGGAAACGGCCTTTTTAAGCGTCAGGGACCAGCTCTCCTTAAGGAGCGGGAGTATGGTCTCTATGCCGACGGTCCCGTCGAGAATGATGGTTATCCAGTTCTCCCGGTGCATGTGGTAAGCGGGATAGAACCCCGCGTCCTGCCTGAGGAACGCTCCCTCCTCGGGGTCAATCCTGAGGTTCAGGATATCGACTCTTTCTCCCTTCCTCGCCGGATCAATCCTCTCCCCGGGGATGTCCATGATGAGGGCGTACCACTTGCGGTTCCCGGTGTGCCGGAGGACGCAGTAGAGGGGGAGCTTCTCCCAGGGGTACTCAGGCTCCGCGCCGTACTGCTCCCTGGCAAAGGAGATGATTTCATCACGCTGCGATTTTTTCCCCATGCTGCCTTTCCCCGTATCATCTTCCATTCCGCACGGCCATTATGCCGGGAGGTCCGGAACAGATCAAACAGATGCTGCGGCCTGACCCGCCATGCCCCCATACGCGCTTTCCCGAGCGCACGGGCTTTCCCCTTCTGCTAAAATTTTAACCGTTTTCAGAGGAGTTCACTATGATAGTCACGACAACAAACACGGTTGAGGGAAGGAGCGTCGCTGAGTACCTCGGACTCGTTTTCGGTGAGATGGCCGGAGGTACCGCCGGCTTTCGCGGGACGTTCTTCGGCGGATATGACAAGGCAATTATCAACGCAAGGAACAGCGCGCTCAACGAGATGTGCGCCAACGCCTCCAAAATGGGCGCGGACGCGGTTGTCGGAGTCTCTGTAAACTACAGCATATTCGGTGACACAGGCGGTCTTATGATGGTTACCGCAACCGGCACCGCCGTCAGGCTGGCCTGATCGCATGAGGCTCTCCTTCTCCGCCTGCCTCCTTGTTCAGCTTCTCTCCGCGGCCTCATTCGCCGTGGAGACGGATGACACGCAGGTCCACCGCTGGGTCGACGTCTACGGCAACGTCCACTATGACGACCGCATGCCGGAGGAGGAGACCGCGCCTGTCACGTTCACTGCGGGAAAGGAGCGGGTGCTCAGGATATTCAGGACCGATCCGTTCCTTGAGGGCGACGTGTTCCCGGAGAACGAGGAGCCAGACGTGAACCTCAGTCAGCTCTACACGCTCCCATGGGGCTGGAAGGTGACGAAAAAGACCGACCGCCTCATTGAGTACGGGCGCAGCGGTCACGCGGGGAGGGTCACCGAGGCGTTCCTCGGCGACATCCCCGAGGGGCTCAGGATGGAGAACCTGGCGGGCGCCATCGCGAGGGACTACTCCTGTCCGGACGGCGGAGTGAGGTCACTCCTGCTCCCCGATCACTCGCTCGCCTTCTCCTACACCGGCTGCCTCCCCTACGGCGGGCTCCTCGGATACTACTACATGACCGCGGCTGAGGTCGGCGGCTCATGGCACCTCTTCTATACCTCCTGCCCCGCGGGCGACTCCTGCGGCACCGAGAGAAAGCTCATCGGGCTCATGCTGCAGAAGACCAGGCAGCGCTGATCCTTATAAGAGGCCTCAGATTTTCACGGACTTCATCCGGAACACCCTGAGGAAGAGTGTCAGGAAATAAAGCACTGCGGCAGTGAGTATTCCGGCGAAAAAGCCGATCCAGAACCCGATCATGCCCATCCCAGGCACAATGAGATCCGTCATGGAGAGCGCATAGCCGAGCGGCAGCCCCACTATCCAGTACGATATGAGGGTGACGAAGAATATGGCTTTGGTCTCGCGGTAGCCGCGGAGCGCCCCCTGGGCCATGATCTGCTGGAAGTCAGGGAACTGCTGAACTGCGGCGATGAAGAGGGCCGGCATCAGGATGGCGATGACCTCAGCGTCATCCGTGTAGGCAGAGGCAATGAGGCTATGTGCGGTGAAGATGAATGCTGACGCAATTGCGGAGAGGATGAAGCCCAGCATAAGGGCGGATGTCGTGCAGCGCCTTGCCTCAGGGAGATTGTCCTCACCGGCGGCGAAGCTCACCATGACGGTGAGAGCCTTCGCGAGCCCCAGGGGGATCATGAAGATGAGCGAGATGAAGTTGAAGACGATCTGGTTCGCGGAGAGGACCTTCTCGCCGAGCGGCGCGAGGATGATCGCCGCAAGCGAGTAGATGAGAAGCTCAGCGACCATGGCGCCCGAGGTCGGAAGCCCGATATGGAACATAGTCCTGAACGACGCTCCGCTGATTCCGGGTGCTCTCTCTGCATAGAAGCTCAGCGGGCGGAGGGCTTTCGAGAAGCGGATATAAAGGGCCATGCCGGCAGCCATAGACCAGCTGACCGCGGCGGTCGCGATGCCGGCGCCCAGGGCTCCGAGCTCGGGGAAGGGGCCCGGGCCGAAAATCAGCGCGTAGTCGAGTATGGCGTTCAGGAACACCGCGGCGAAGCTGATGTACATCGGGGGCTTCGTCATTTTGAGCCCCTCCGAGAACGCCTCGAGCGAGACGAAGAGCACGTAGCCCGGGAACCCTGCCGTGACCGCCCAGAGATAGGCTGAGGACTTCTCCCTCAGAGCCGGCGTGATGTCCATCATGCCGATGAGCGGCTGGCAGAGCGCAAGGAGAATGAGCCCTCCGCCGGCGATGATGAGCGCGTAGTAAATCCCCTGCCAGGAGGCTCCGGGGATCTCGCTGTGCCTCTCCGCGCCGTTCAGTGACGAGACTACCGGCACCAGGGCGATGATGAGGCCGACGGCGCCCATAGCGATGACGAGATAGTACGATGTCGCGAGGGCGGTTGCCGCGAGGTCAAGCGCGCTGTACCTGCCGCAGAGCAGCGTGTCGGTGAAGCCCATGAGCATGCCCGAGAGCTGGGAGACAATCATCGGGACACCGAGCCTTATGAGGATGCGGAGATCCTGCACTCTCGCCCTGAGGAGCGAGTTTCCGGAAAAAAGAGACATAGGAATGTGAAAATCACCGCTTTGGGCGGAAACTCAGTGAAAATGGTATGGCCGTGTATTGTACCCTAACGGCAGAGGCCTTTCAGCATGCCCGCGCTTTCTGTCCCCGGGAGTCTCTGCCTGTCCTGTTGCGCCGGCAGGTCCGCGCTGATAGGATCCTAAGGCAGGGGCCGTCATTCCGCGGCCCCGTCTGACTGAGGAGATGCTATGAGACCGTTCATTGTCTGCCATATGATGGAGTCCCTGGACGGCAGGATTGACTGCGCCATGACCGAGAAGCTCGAGGGCTCGGAGGAGTACTACAGCGCCATAAAGGAGCTTGAGATCCCCACGGTCATCTTCGGGAGGGTTACCGCCGAAATGGAGGTAACCTCCGAGCCTCCCTTCAGCGGAGACGCAGGGGAGCCTCTTGGAAAGGAGAGTGTCCACAAGGCAGCAGATGCCGCGGGCTACACCGTCGTCGCCGACACCCGCGGAACGCTCGGCTGGAGCGACGGCACGGCTGACGGCAGGCCGCTCATAATCCTTCTCTCGGAGATGGCAGGGCAGAATTACCTCAGGTACCTTGAGTCAAAGGGCATTTCGTACATCGTCACCGGAAAGGATAGAATCGATCTCGCCCGCGCCACGGATCTTCTGAACTCGGAGTTCGGCGTAAGGCGCCTCGGCGTCGAGGGCGGCGGCACGGTGAACGCAGGGTTCCTCGCGGCAGGGCTCCTCGACGAGATCAGCATCATCCTCGCGCCCGGCATTGACGCGCGCGGCGGGATGAGGGCATCGTTCGACGGGCTCCCTCAGGGCACGGAGCCGGTGAGGCTCAGGCTCCTCTCGGCAAAGACCTTCGATAACGGCGCGCTCTGGCTCCGCTACTCGCTCTGAAACTTCAGCTCAGGAGGTAAGAATGACCGCATCACCTGAAACAATTGCTGAGAAGCTCGCGTCGATCATCGATGAGAAGGGACCCTCGGCACTTACCGATGATCCGTACGGCGTCTATCAGAAAATCCTCAGCGAAAAGACCGCTGACCGCAGGACCGCGGGAGCGCTCCTCCATGTGCTGGTGAGCTCTGTGCCGGTGCTTGCACAGAAGAATCAGGACGCAGAAGAGCTTTCCGCCGCGGTAAAGAAGGAGTGCTGCCTCACCAAGGCAATGGCTGACCGGATGGCTGAGGTCTTCTCGCTCCTGTATTCCGAAGAGAACAGGGACGGCTGGAAGAAGATGGACAGGGACGGGCTCCGTGAGTTTCTCGCCGGTGAGTTCATGACAAGATGGGAGGGTGAGGCGGACTGGGAGAGAGATGGAGGATCGGTCCACTGCACCTTTAATGCAGACATAGTCCTGAAGCCTTTGGAGAAAGCGTCTGAGGACAGGGAGCTTCTTGAGCTTCTCAAAAAGAATCCGTTTATGCCGGCAGATGATATCCACTCCTATTTTGAGAAGAAGCTCCTTGAGTATCTTGACAGTGAGTTTGAGGATTACTGCTCAGACGATGATTACTACCCGCCTGTTGCCGAGGACTTTGGTGTAGATTACTACCTTGCCAAATGGTGCAAGAGCTGCGGTTTTGAGGTGGTGTCATGTGACGGGAGCGGTGACACGTCAGACTTTGAGTATGAGGGCAGGTACGGGCGGTACTGACAGGACAGGTTTCGTTCCTGTTCGATGAGCTCCACCGTATTCTGAAATAAAAAAGGCGGCAGCGCCGCCTTCCTCTCACATCCTGCCTTACTGCTCTTCCCCGTCCGTCCCGCTGCCGGTGAACTTGAAGAGCTCCTCGAGCTCCCTGTTCGACATATTGCCGACCCAGTTCTCCCCGACATTGACCGTAAGCTCGGCAAGCTCCCTCTTTGACTGGATGAGCTGGTCGATCTTCTCCTCGAAGGTGTTCTTGGTGATGAAGCGGTGGACGATCACGTTGCTGTGCTGCCCGATGCGGTAGGCACGGTCGGTCGCCTGCGCCTCGACGGCCGGGTTCCACCAGAGGTCGAAGTGGATGACGTGGCTCGCCGCGGTGAGGTTGAGTCCGGTGCCGCCCGCCTTGAGGCTGATGATGAACACCTTCTTCTCCGGATCCTCCTGGAACTCCTTCACCATCTTCCGCCTTTCATCGAGCGAGCAGGAGCCGTGGAAGAAGAGCGGCTTGTAGCCGCGCTCCTTCTCGAGGATGTCCTGCAGGATGAAGCCCATCTCCTTGAACTGGGTGAACACCAGGGCCTTCTCGCCCGCCTCGATGATCCGGTCGAGGAGCGACTCGAGGTTCTGCACCTTGCCGGATCTGAGGCTCTTGAGCTTGTCGCGGTTGTGGAGGTACTGCGCCGGATGGTTGCAGATCTCCTTGAGGTACAGGATCATCTGCAGCACGATGCCGCTTCTCTTGAAGAGCGACTCGTGGTCGGTCGCGGTGATGCCGCGGATGGCCTCCATGTACTTCTTGATGGTCTCCTGGTAGAGGGCAGCCTGCTCCGGGGTGAGCGTCGCATACTCGTTCTGCTCGATCTTGTCCGGAAGATCGGTGATGATCGACCGGTCGGTCTTGAGCCTCCTGATGAGGAACGGCGAGGTGACGCGCTTGAACTGCTCGATCTTGGGCTCGGAGCGGTCCTTCTGTATGGGCTTCCCGAACTCGTCGTTGAACGCCTGCCTTGTGCTGAGGTAGCCGGGGTTCACGAAGTCCATGATTGACCAGAACTCCTGCAGGCGGTTCTCGACCGGCGTGCCGGTCATCGCGATGCGGCACCTGCCCTTGAAGCACTTCACCGCGGTGGTCTGCGCCGTGGCGACGTTCTTGATGTTCTGCGCCTCATCGATGATGATGATTTCCCAGACGCGCTTGTTTATTTTGTTCTGGTCGCTTCTCGCGGTGCCGTAGGTCGTGAGCAGCACGTCGTTCTTGTCGATCTCGCCGAAGGTGCGGTCAGGGCCGTGGTGGACCTGGACCTTGAGATCCGGCGCGAAGCGCCTGAACTCGTCGAGCCAGTTGTAGATAAGGCCAGCGGGAACGATGACAAGGCCCTTCCTCTCGCGGAAGCGGCCGTCGTCGCGGAGGCGCAGCAGGAGGCAGATGACCTGGATGGTCTTTCCGAGTCCCATGTCGTCCGCGATGATGCTGCCGAAGCTGAGGCGGGTGTTCTTGTAGAGCCAGCGGTAGCCCTCGGCCTGGTAGGGGCGGAGCTTTGCCTTGAGCTCGGAGGGCACTGCGATGTCGCTCTTCTCGCCGAGGCGCTCCATGAGCTTCCTCACGCTCCCGTCGAGGTGGACCTGGTAGCCGCGGAACTCCTGCTGGAACGAGGCGCGGAGGATGGCGGCCTGGGAGACCTTGGAGGACTCCTGGAGGTTGCGCCTGAGCTTCTCCATCTGGCTCTTGTCGATGAACACGAGCTTGTTGCGGATCTTGATGAGCCCGCTCGCGCCGTTCGTGAGGTTCATGAACTCCTGCTCGGAGAGGATCTCGTTGCCTATCGCGATCTTCCAGTCAAAGTGAAGGAGCTCGCTCACGCTGAAGCTCGGGTCCTGCCTGAGGCGGAGGTCGGTCTCCTCGAGATCCTCGTCGCTCGCGGAGATCGTCGCGATGGGCTCGGGGTAATAGATGCTCGAGAGCTCCTCCGGGAGCTCGATGGTGACGCCTGTGGTGCCGGCAAGAAGCGGAGCGGATGCGGTGGCGAAGCTCAGCACCTTCTCACCGCCCTCGACGGCAGCAACGGTTTCGCCGGGCTCCGACTCGAAGCAGGCGGAGAGCGAGACATAGCGGAAGAGCCTCGTCTGCCCGAGGGCGACGAGCTTCACGTATGCGGCAACGGTCTCCTCGAGGGTGAGGCCCTTTGCGGGAGATTTCCTCTTCCGGCGCGACGCGCCATTTCCGGAGTCATCTGCCTGCTCCCCGTCCTTTGAATCATCAGCGGCGCCCCCGGCATCGTCCTTCTTCCCTGCGTCAGCCTCTGCTTCTTCAGGAAGCGGCCCGGACTTCCCGCCGTCAAGCGGCCAGTCGGTCCCGTCCTTCTGCACGAAGGCCCTGAGGAAGAGCTGCGAGGAGTCCTTCGACATGGTGAACTTCAGGAGGAGATCAGGCCCCGAGAAAATCCTGAAGCCGTCGAAGACCCCGAGGAGCGTCCTCACACTGAGGCTCTCGCCGCTCACGTCGCCAGGCTCATTGAAGCCGCGGCCGGAGAAGATGCCGCGGACGAACGGCAGGGGCTTCTCCTCGCTGTTCTGCACCGAGGAGTCGGAGAGGTCAGAGACGATGCCCTCGATCATGAGGTCAAGCACCCGCTCGAACGCCCCCTTGCCGGACTTCCTGATTTTGGCGGTGGTGAGCCCGCGGAAGCCGCCGAACCTGCTCTTGTAGCAGAGGAAGCCGGGCTTCGTGAGGGCCTCGCAGTCCGCGATGAATTTACGGACCCTTGATGAGGGCGCGTGCACCCAGCTTACGGCAAGGCCCTCATCGTCAGAGTCTGTCACGAACGAGGTGATCTCAGGGATGATGAGGCCTTTTGTTATAAGGAGCATGGCGCTCCTTATCGCGACCCAGGCAAGCCTTACGGAAGGATGGTAGCTGTCGATGTCCTGCTTCTCAATCCTGAGGAGCGAGATCTTGAGATCGCGGGGCGAGAGCATTTCGGGGATAGGCGAGCCGGCTTTTCTCACAGCGGCGCCGAGCACGGTCTTCTCGCCCTTGACGCCGGGCTCCGCGACCATGACCATCTCGGTCTTCTGGTCAATCTTCACGCCGACGCCGCTCTTCTCGGCGTCATCGAGGATGGCACCGCGGTAGCTGTCCGTCTCCTTCCTTATCTCGGAGAAGTGCTTCTCGATTTCGGCGGAGTACTCGCCGCCGTTGAGCTCGGGGTTCTCGGGAAGGAGGGCAGGTCCCAGCCTGAACTCATGCAGGCCGCGCGGATCGGGGAGGAGGTCTGCGATCCGGACATCCTTCCTGATGGTCCAGCGGGCCGGGAAGGGAACGGCCTCGGTTTCCCGGAGCCCCGCGAAATCCTCGCCTCCTGACGGGTATTTCGCGAGATCGCGGGGATTGAAGTGATAGAGATTGTTCCAGGTCTCGTCGATCCTGAGGCTCTTGGGGTAGAAGGCCTCGAAGTTCGAGAGATCCACCCTGTCGCAGAACTCGCGGGCGAGGATGTCGATGTGGCGGCAGCCGAACGATCCGCAGGAGCAGTGCTGCCTGAAGCCCTCGTAGAGCGTCTCCTGGGCGTTCTCGTCATACCAGCTGAAGAACTCCTCGCCGGCGCGGTTGAGGATGATCTCCGCGAGGAAATAGGGATGCTCCCTGAACGACTGCACGAAGGGCATGGCGTCCTTCCACTTCCAGGTGCGGCTCGGCGTCAGCGACACCTCGTAGATGCTGTTGCGCTCCTCGTTGGACTTCTTTGCCTGCCTCATGGAGAGATGGATGGGGAAAGTGACCTTGATGCCGCCGGTCTGCTCCGGATACTCATATCCCGTTGCGGTGATGCCGGCGGTGTCAGCTATGCTGATTTTGTTGTGGCTCTGCTCAAAGGTGCTGACGAACTGTCTTGAAAGATAAGTTAGAAGGTGATTCTGTTTCATCTTTTTCCGCTTTAAGTCTGCTTGTCCCTTTCCCCGCATCCACAGAACTCGTGAATGACGGGCAATTATACAACAGGAAAAAGGCGTCCTAATGTGCCTCAGTGCTATTTTTGGGAATTTTGCGGAAAGGGCATGGGCCGCAGGCAGCGCGGACAGGGAGCGTCCCGGACGGACACGGCGGTCAGGCCGGCCTTCCTGCCGGCCATCTGTGCCTTTGAGGTGCCTCAGGGATCCTGCATCTCCCCGGAGGGATCAGTGAAGGAGAAAACCTTCTCAAGAAGAGCGGTTTTGCGGACAGAGGCCTTATGTCCTTCTTTGGTGAGCTCATCTGAAACCCTGAGCTCACAGAGCCCGAGCATCCGGAAGAGCAAGCCGAACACCCGCCCGAAGTAGCCGCTGCTTGCATCGAGCATGGGGAAGGCCCTGCCGTATTCGCAGACGTAGAAGTCAGCCGGGCGCCATTCTGATCCGAAACGGTGGAGGAGCCACAGTGAATAGAGCCTTCCGGTATTGCCTACCCTGGGGTCCCTGCACCACTGGAGCCAGGCAACATTGAACTCGCTCATGAGGAACTGCAGCGCCTCCCTGAGCAGGACATTCCGGTCATGGAGGCCCTTCTTCCCCTTCGCCGTAAGCGATATCTTCCCGAGGCGGACCTTGATCAGCCTGCGATCCTCAAGCACGGTCCTAGCAACTCGCACGTCATAGGCGTCAGTCTCCCTGAGCGCCCTGCCTCCGGTTTCCGGACAGATCCCCGCGCCCGACAGCATGGCCACGGTTTTCGTCGGGAGATACCCTGAAGCGGTAAGCCTGAGCTCCTTCTTTTCCAGCATGCCCATGAGAAGCAGCATCTGCCTAATGAGCGGCATGCGCCCTATGTCATCGTCGCTCATCGCACGGATCCTGACCGGGCAGGTGTCACTGAACGGGGAATGCAGCAGAAGGCCCATCTCATCAGGCGAGAAGCCGTTGAAGTCAGGTCCGGGAGCCTCTCCGGCGCGAGCCGCGATTTCCTGCAGGCGGGTCCTGACGGTCTCCTCATCAGGCTTTGCGCCGCTTCTCTCCGTCTCTTCAATCCGGGCCATGGGCTCATCCATGATGCCGCTGAATTCCTCATTGTCCATAGCATTCCCCTTATCTGTGCCCTGTCAGACTGATGAGCGGCGCCCCGGCATTTCCGGTCTGTGCCGTCCGGCTGACACCTGATTCCGGGAAGCCACTGTTCAGATCAGGTGTTCCGGCTGAAATCCCGCTGCCACTCATCCTGCACTC
>Ga0256406_1007456_pt1 | contig 10378 bp, 7 predicted proteins | sample RumenRJG_03DNA_FD_185986 | JGI IMG/M metagenome (GOLD analysis project Ga0256406, IMG submission 185986) | Bovine rumen microbial communities from Lethbridge, Alberta, Canada - RJG_03 | ecosystem: Host-associated > Mammals > Digestive system > Stomach > Rumen | place: Canada: Alberta | collected...
AAGGTGGAGGCTGCCAAGGATGCGCATCTCGACACGCTGTCGTCCTACAAGAAGGAGTTTGCCGGTTATCGCGACCAGCAGATCCGTCCGGCGATGATCGACAGTGCGGACGTAGAGGCTGAGGCCCGTAAGATCTACGAGGAGACCCGCCGGCGCATCGACGATAATGGTGGCATGGTGCGCGTCTCACATATCCTCCTCGCCATGAAGCAGAAGGCCACACCCGATGAGGAGAAGGTTGCCAAGCAGCGCATCGACTCGGTTTATAATGCTTTGCAGCATGGTGCGGACTTCGCTGCTTTAGCCCACAAAGTGTCTCAGGATCCAGGCTCCGCCAGTGAGGGCGGTCAGTTGCCTTGGATTGTCAAGGGACAGACCTTTCCGGAATTCGAGAATCAGGTGTGGAGCTTGAAAGACGGTCAGCTGAGCAAGCCATTCCTTTCGCCGGCCGGTTGGCATATCGTTTTAAGACAAGGCCATCAGCCTTTCTTCTCTTACGAGAGTCAGCGTGCCGACATTCTGCGGTTTATCGACCAGCGCAACCTGCGTGAGCAGATCATCAATCAGAAGCTCGACACACTGGCCAAGCAACGCCATACCACTCCCGACGCTGTGTTGGCGGCCAAACGGGAAGAGATGGAGAAGCAAGATCCCAACCTGAAATATCTTATCCAAGAATACCATGATGGGCTGTTGCTCTTCGCCATTGCCGACAGCATGGTGTGGCAGAAAGCCAAGAACGACGAGGCCGGTTTGGAGCAGTACTTTCGCAAGAACCGCAAGCGCTACCGTTGGGATGCGCCTCGCTTCAAAGGTATTGCCTACTGCACGCGTGCGCAGGAAGATATAGATAAGGTGAAGAAAACCGTGAAGCGTTTGCCGTTCAGCCAGTGGGCAGAGAAGCTTCGTACCACTTTCAATGCCGACTCCGTGCTTCGCATCCGTGTGGAAAAAGGAATCTTCCGCATGGGCGACAACGCTTTGGTGGACAAAGAAGTCTTTGGTAAAGACACGATTGCCAAGCCTGTCAAGGACTATCCCTATATGGCTGTCTACGGCAAGAAGCTGAAGGCACCCAAAGAGATGGACGATGTGCGTGAGCTCGTCGTGGCTGATTATCAGGATGCCTTGGAAAAGGAATGGGTAGAGCAGTTGCGCCGCAAGTATCCCGTCACCGTCAATGAGGCTGTCGTCGACACGGTCAAGTAAGAAACAGATCAGAAATAGCAACATGAAAATAAGCAATAAGCGTCATATCCCCTTTGTCGCAGCACTTTTGTTGGCTGCGGCTTCTCTTTCGGCCATGACCACCGTTCCCGGCTTGCCGGGTTCTCTGGGTCGTGTGGTTTCAGATTCTACGTCACATGACAGTACGCCCAAAGAGGAAGCTCCGATTCCCGAGAGCAGTGTCATCGATGAAGTCGTGTGGGTGGTGGGCGACGAGCCCATCCTCAAGTCCGATGTAGAGATGATGCGTATGCAGGGGCAGCAGGAAGGTATGACGTGGGGCGGCAATCCCGACTGTGCCATTCCCGAACAGCTTGCCGTTCAGAAACTCTTCCTCCATCAGGCCGAGATCGACTCCATTGAAGTCAGTGAGTCTGAGATTGCTGCCGGTGTGCAGCAACAGCTCAACCGCTGGATAGAGATCGCAGGCAGCCAGGAGAAACTCGAAGAGTACCGCAAGGAGTCCATCAATGAGATTCGTAATGATATGCACGATGAGTTCAAGAACCAGCAGCTCATCCAGAAGATGAAACAGAAACTCGTCGATGACGTGAAGGTCTCCCCAGCCGACGTGCGCAGCTATTTCCGCAATGTCCCGAAGGACAGTCTGCCTTACGTACCTACTGAGGTAGAGGTGCAGGTGATACAGGTCTCTCCGAAGATCAAGCAGAGCGAGATCAACCGTGTCAAGGACGAGCTTCGCGGATTCACCGAGCGTGTCAACAACGGTGAGACAAGCTTCTCCACTTTGGCGCGCCTCTATTCCGAGGATCCGGGCTCTGCCCGTCAGGGAGGAGAGCTGGGCTTCATGGGCCGTGGCATGCTGGATCCTGCCTTTGCTCAAGTCGCTTTCAATCTGACCGATCCTAAAAAGGTGTCCAAGATCGTAGAGTCGGAGTTTGGCTATCATATCATTCAGCTCATCGACAAGCGTGGCGACAAGATCAATGTGCGCCACATCCTGCTGAGGCCAAAGGTGGCTCAGGACGAGATCGAAGCCGCCGAGCATCGCCTCGACTCGATCCGCACTGACATCCTTGCCGACAAGTTCACCTTCGAGGCCGGAGCCTCTTATATCTCTGATGACAAGGACACGAAGAACAACCAGGGCTTGATGTCCAACAGCACTGCTGACGGCATGACCTCGCGCTTCCAGATGAAGGAGCTGCCCACAGAGATCGCACGTGTCGTCGACACGATGAAGGTCGGTGAGATCTCCGCGCCCTTCACACGTATCAACAGCAAGAACAAGACCGTGGCGTGCATCATCAAGCTCAAGAGTCGGGTGGAAGGACACCGTGCCACCATCACGGAGGACTTCCAGGTGATGAAGGATGTGGTCCTGGCCAAGGAGCGCGAGAAGGTGCTCAACGATTGGGTTGTCGACAAGATCAAGCATACCTATGTCAGGGTCAACGACCGCTATAAAGATTGTAAATTTCAGTATCAGGGATGGATCAGATGACGTTCCGCAGATTTTTCCAACATTTATCATATAGGCATGGAGCCGTTTCTCTTACGGCTCTATGCCTCTTTGCACTTTGTATGCTGACCGCCTTTGCAGTACCACGCAAACGCAAGGCGGTGGATGACAGAGTCTATCTCGTACATGCCGATGAGTTGAAGTTCGACATGTACGGGCCTAATCCCGACGCGCAGATCGTCAAGGGACATGTACACTTCCGGCACCGGGGAGCCACGCTGACGTGCGACTCGGCTTACTTCTACCAGACGACAAACTCTGTACGGGCCATGGGACACGTGCACTTCCGTCAGCCACAGGACAACATCACGCTCACCTGTCAGCGTGCATGGTACGACGGTGAGGAGCAGCTCATGGAGGCACGCAACAATGTCGTGCTCCATCATGCCCGGCAGACGCTCTACACCGACTCGCTCAACTACGATCGGCTCTACAACAACGCGTATTTCTTTCGTGGCGGACGGCTCATTGACGGATCGAGCAAGCTCAGTTCTGACTGGGGAGAGTACAACACTCAGACCAAGCAGGCGGTCTTCTACTACGATGTGCAGCTCCATACGCCCAAGACACGCGTCTCCACCGATACGCTCTATTACGACACCCGCACCGCGCGGGCACATGTTGTCGGACAGTACACCCCCAACAAGGGACAGGGCACGCCACGTGCCTCACGCATCGTCAACGGGCAGAACGTGATCACCACCACCGACGCTTACTTCAATACCAAGACTGACAAGGCTGACCTCTATGGACGCTCGACGGTTGTCAACAAGGAGAAGACCATCACTGCTGACACCTTATTCTATAATAGCAAGACCGGACGCAACTATGGGCGGGGAAATGTGGTGTATGTCGACAAGCGCAACAAGAATAAGCTCACGGCCCACCTCGTCGTCTACAACGAGAAGACCGGGCGAGGCTTCGCCACGGGGCGTGCCCTCGTCATGGACTACTCGCGTCCTGACACGCTGTGGATGCATGGCGACACGATGCGCGTGGAGACCTTCCATATCAACACCGACTCGGCCTACCGCAAGGTGCATTGCTATCCTCGGGTACGTATCTTCCGCAACGACGCGCAGGCGGTGTGCGACTCCCTGGTCTTCAACTCCAAGGACTCGTGCATGACGATGTATCGTGATCCTATACTCTGGAACGGACAACGGCAGCTCTTGGGCGAGAAGATCCTGACGTTTATGAACGACACCACGATCCGTGAGGCTCATGTCCTCGGACAAGCACTCTCCATCGAACTCATGCAGGACTCCATACACTACAACCAGGTGTCCTCCACCAATATGTTTGCCTATTTCCTCGGTGGCAAGATCCGGCGAAGCGATGCCATGGGCAACGTGCGTGCCATCTTCTACCCCGTCGATGACAAGGACAGCACGCTGATCGGACTCAACTATATCGAGACCGATACCATGCGCTCTTTTGTCAACGACCAGCGCAAGCTCGAACGTATCTGGATGCCGAAAGCCCAGGGTACACTCTATCCGATGACACAGATTCCTCCTGGCAAGGACAAACTCGATGTCTTTGCGTGGTTTGATGATATACGGCCGAAGAACAAGGACGATGTGTTTATCTGGAAACCCAAGGCTTCGGGTACGGAGCTGAAACACATCAAGCGCCATGCCGCGCCAATTCAGCAGATCGGCAATCATGCCGTTTCGAAAAAGGCGGAAGCGCCTGCACCGACTGCTGCCGGGGCGAAGAGTCATCAGACTCCGTCGCCGAAGACATCCCGTTCTCCGCGCAAGAGAACTGCACGTAAATAATCTTCACTGTTTATGTTTTTCTCTTCCCGTCGCCCCCGTCCCTTCCATCATACGTTCATCTACTACGATGAGCGGAGGGAGCGTCTGCGACAGTTGGAGGAGCACGCCCGTGAAGAACTGGCTGCTGAAGGTCAACTGCCCAAGGAGGGTGGGGCAGCGGAGCGCTTAAAGGATGACGACGCAGAGGCACTGCGCCGTTTCCGTCCCGAGATTCTGCGGGGTACCTTCCTTTCTGCCGACAGCCGTGTGCGCCGTCGCCGGCTGGGCTTGTTCTCGGGCCATCTGTTGCTGATCGTGCTCATCCTCCTATGTGTTGTTTTGTTTGTTTTGATGTTATGACGTTATGAGTGATATTATCCAACTTCTTCCAGACTCCGTAGCCAATCAGATCGCGGCCGGCGAGGTCATCCAGCGCCCCGCCTCTGTCATCAAGGAACTTGTCGAAAACGCTGTCGACGCCGGTGCCAAGCATATCGATGTCGCTGTCGTCGATGCAGGACGTACGTCCATTCAGGTCATCGACGATGGTAAAGGTATGTCCGAGACCGACGCGCGCCTGGCCTTTGAGCGCCATGCCACGTCGAAGATCCGCAAGGCCGACGACCTTTTCGACCTCCATACCATGGGATTCCGTGGTGAGGCTCTGCCGTCGATCGCTGCCGTAGCGCAGGTGGAACTGAAGACGCGGCAACGGGGAGAGGACATCGGTACGCATCTGTCCATCGCCGGTGGTAAGGTGACGGGACAGGAACCGTGTGCCTGTCCCGAAGGTTCCAACTTCATGGTGGAGAATCTTTTCTTCAATGTGCCTGCCCGCCGTAAGTTCCTCAAGTCCAACAATACAGAGCTCAACAACATCCTGACGGCATTTCAGCGCATCGTACTGGTCTATCCCGATATCGTCTTCCGTCTGCACAGCAACGACACGGAACTGCTCAACCTGCGGGCCTGCGGCTTGCGCCAGCGTATCGTCGATGTCTTTGGCAATCGTCTCAACCAGGACCTTCTGCCCGTGAAGGTGGAGACCTCGCTCTGTGGCATCCATGGCTTTGTGGGTAAGCCCGAGTCGGCAAAGAAAAAGAATGCCCATCAGTATTTCTTTGTCAACGGTCGCTATATGCGCCATCCTTATTTTGCCAAGGCGGTGATGGCGGCTTTTGACCGTCTGATACCTCAAGGCGAGCAGGTGCCATTCTTCCTCTATTTCGATGTCTCGCCAAAGGACATCGATGTCAACATCCATCCAACCAAGACGGAGATCAAGTTCGAAAACGAGCAGGCAGTGTGGCAGATCCTCAATGCAGCTGTCAAGGATGCAGTGGGCATCTTCAGCAACGCCACCACGCTGGACTTCGACACAGAGGGTAGGCCTGATATTCCGGTCTTCGATCCCGACAATGGAGCTTCGATGCCGAAGGTGGACTTCGACCCGCAATACAATCCTTTCACGGCACCAGCTCCTCCCTCCGCCGGTTCCGGTGACTTTCATCCTTCACGTATGGGCTCAGAGAGTTTCCATGCTTCTCAGATGGGCTCTGAAGGCTTCCATGCCTCGCGTATGGGCAACTCACAATCAGCGTTTGCTGATTTCGACACGTTGATGAGCGGTGCCTCGTCGTCATCTTTCAACGATGTTCCCTCTTCTGCGCCTGACGATCTCTTCCCTCAGGAGAAGAGTGCTGCAACTGGTGCCAAGCAGGTGCTGGAAGAAAAGGCACCGTCGCACTATCAATATAAAGGAAAATACATCATGACAGCCGTGAAGTCAGGGCTAATGATCGTGGACCAGCATCGGGCACATATCCGCATTCTCTTCGAACAGTATCAGAAGCAGTTGGAGGCAAAGAAGATGCGGGCGCAGAAGGTGCTCTTCCCTGAGTCGCTGCAGCTCACGGCTCAGCAGCAGGTGACCTTAGGACAGATCATGCCGGAGTTGCAGGCTATGGGCTTTGAGCTGACAAGTTTAGGTGGCAGTACGTGGTCGGTCAATGCGATGCCGGAAGGTCTTGACGGCATCAACGTGATGGACCTGCTTCACGACATGCTTGACGGTGTTCATGCTACGGGTGATGAGGCTTTACAGAAGGTCAATGAACAACTGGCATTGACGATGGCGCGTGCCGCCGCGATTCCTTACGGTCAGGTGCTTCAGAACGACGAGATGGAGAATATCGTCAACAGTCTCTTCCTCTGCAGTAATGTCAACTACACGCCCGACGGCCATAAGATCCTCTGCATCCTCAAACAGCAGGAGATAGAGCAGATGCTGGGAGAATAAGGGAAGTAGCCAAGCCCTTCCCTATCCCCCTTGAAAGTAATTTCTCACATGCAAAGCCACGGAGATTGACTCCTTATTATATATAGCTCTCACAGAGATGGCTTTGCCATACCGAGTCCACAGAATATCTTTTTGCATTTAACGCTCCATCTTCGATGGAATTAAGAAGATAACCGAATATAAAGAATATATACGAAGTCTATATACAAAAAACCGAATATCAGGAACATTCCCGATATTCGGTTATTTTTTTGTCTTTACTAAGAGCCTTAGTCTTGTTCTAAAGATTCCAGTCCGTCCTTGTGGGTTTCTCCATTCCCTCCCCTTGGGGAGGGTTAGGGTAGGGCTGGAGGACTAAGGAAGTGCCTTACTCTGCAACCTCTACAGTAGCGCGACGGTTGAAGGAAACAGGAGACAACTCGCTGTTACCACCCTTGCCGACAGTGTTGATGTTAGCACGGTCGATACCCATCTTCACGAGTTCGTCAGCGACGGTAGCGGCACGCTTCTCAGAAAGCTTCTGGTTGAGCTCTGCAGATCCAGTTGCGCTGTCAGCGTAACCAGTAACGTTAAGCTTGCAACCATTGTCCTTTGCATACTGTGCGAGAGCCTTGACATTAACAAGATCCTTCTTGGATGCGATGTTGCTGCGGTTGATGTTGAAGAAAACAGATACAGGAGCGCTGGCGAAGCTCTTGACAGCCTTAGAAGCCTCTTTGGGCTGCTCGCTGAGAAGCTTCTTCAGACGTGCATTCTCTGTGTTAGCATCGTCCAACTGGCTCTGCAATGCATCGATCTGGCTCTGATACATAGTCTTCATTGCGTCTACGTCTGGAACCTTGTTCCATGTACCCTTGCCCAGATTGAAAGTCAGACCCACTTCTGCGTAGAGGTGATTGTCCTTGCTTTCCCAACCACGTTGATTCTGGCCTTTGGCGGAAATCTTGGTAGCATAGCCGTCGAAGTCTTCCTCAAGACGGTTCCAGCCACCTTCGACATATACGTTCATTTTGTCGCATACGCGCCAAGAGGACTGGAGACCCAGGCTGAGCTGCATTGCATATTTGTTAGCGCTGCAGTTGCGAGACATACCGGCACCAGCGAATGGGATGACATTCCACACACGCTTGGGGTTATAGCCCAGAAGCAGGTTGCTCATGTTCAGCATCACCTGTTCGTTAGCGGTCCAGTACTTCATGCCGTTACCGGCGTTGTTGTCATCGGTGACCGCTTTGCCCCAGATACCCTGCACTTTTGTGCGCAGTCCGAGACCCGGGGTAAACCACTTGCCGACAGCGATGGAAGCACCGGGATTGCTACGGAACTTCTTAAATGGGCTGTGGGAGAGCCCTAATCCGTGTTCTTCGTTGCTATACCATGCGCTCCAGTCTGCGCCAGCCTGAACAAACCAATTGCTCCAGAAGGAGTTGGTAGCCACGCTGTACTGTTGTACAGGAACAGTTTCCTGAGCATTCATGCTCATAGCGAAACCTGCAAAAGCCAATGCGATGAATAATTTTCTCATAATCTTAATTATTTAAATTAATTGATTTGGTATTCCTACTATATCGATCTGTTTAAATGCTTTTTGATGTTTACCTTTGATGCAAAGTTAATACTTTTTTTCTTATGTTGGTGTTTTTTCTTTGTTTTTTTTCGTTTTAGCTGTTTTTTCTGTGTAGATGTCTATGTAACAATGTCTTTTTTGTAGTTAGCCCTCTATATAATATGGTATAAGCAATCTGAGAATGGTATACGTATATTTCTTCATAGAGTGAAAAAGATCCGGCATCTATGTATGATACCGGATCTCTTTAGGAAGTGGAGTGCGAGGTTTAGTGCAGGCACTTCTTCTTTCCTTTTGTCAAGCTTGAGGACATACTGTCCTCCATCTCGTAGCGGGGTGCGTGCTTGGCAGTCTTTGCCTTCTTAGGCTTTTTGTTTCCTGCTGCTCCCATAATTGCAAACGATTTTATGTTGTGAATTATATTTTCGGGTGCAAAAGTATAAAAAATACCTTTTACCGCAAAAGGGTATAGTACTGTTTAAACTAATTTAAACAAGAGCATTGTGAGGTGTGAGGGAATTTCCTTACGTTCTTCGTTGCTTTTTCCAAAACTTTGCATTACCTTTGCAAGTAAGCATAATAAGCACATAAGACGATGGATACAGAAATCAAAATTGGAAACTATAATACGCTGAAGATGACGCGTGTGGCTGAGCGCCCTAACCCTCATGCCTTTGGCGGTAAGGAGACTTTCGGCATTTTCCTTGACGGTGGTAAGGAGGGCGAGATACTCATGCCGCAGAAATACGTGCCGGAACATGTCCGTGTGGGTAGCGACGTGCATTGCTTCGTCTATCTCGATCAGGACGAGCGGCTAATCGCCACTACCGAGAAACCATTGGCGAAGGTCGGAGACTTCGCCTATCTGAAATGTTCCTGGGTCAACGAGTATGGCGCTTTCCTCGACTGGGGACTGATGAAAGATCTCTTCTGTCCCTTCCGTGAGCAGAAACGGCGCATGGAGATCGGCGAGAGCTATATCGTCTATGTCTATGTCGACAAGGACAGTTACCGCGTGGCTGCTACGGCTAAGGTGGACCGCTGGCTCCACGACGTGCGTGAGGATAATGGCGGTGGACTGCATAAGGGCGCAGAGGTGGATCTGCTCGTGTGGCAGAAGACTGAGCTGGGCTTTAAGGTGATCATCAACAACCGCTATGCGGGACTCGTCTATAAGGATCAGATCTTCCAGTATATCCATACGGGTGACCGCGTAAAAGGCTACATACTGAACGTACGTGAGGACGGAAAGATCGATGTCTCATTGCAGCCGATAGGACGCCGGCAGACACTTGACTTCGCTGAGACACTGCTCGAATGGATCAAGGCACACGATGGTCACTGTCCGTTCAACGACAAGAGTGATCCCGATGACATCAAGCGAGAGTTTCAGGTGAGCAAGAAGGTATTTAAGAAGGCTGTAGGTGACCTCTACAAGAAACAGCTGATCACCATCAGCGATAACGGACTCGACTTGGTAAAGAAGAGCTGAGATTCTAACCTACATTTCATGAACATTCAGCTATTGTATTATGAACATTGAATCATCATAAATTAGCCATGAATTATTCGTAAATTGTTATATTTATGAGAAATTCGTGGTCAATTCATGGAGATTCGTGTGAAATATAATATTCATGAATAATGCAGGCTAATTCTTGAGATAAGGATTTAGCCTTTGAGTTCTTTTGCAGAACTATTGTTTAGCAGTGCATTTTATCCGCGATGGTGCGTGGCAAGCTATTCAGTTGTGTTCTCATCGGTAAGTCTTCCGTCGACCATGTGGATAGTGCGGTCGGTGATGGAGGCGAGGTGCTCGTCGTGGGTGACGATGACAAAGGTCTGTCCGAACTTGTCGCGCAGGTCGAAGAAGAGCTGGTGGAGCTCTGCTTTGTTCTTGGAGTCGAGACTGCCTGAAGGCTCGTCAGCGAGGATGACAGCAGGATGGTTGACCAAGGCACGTGCCACAGCGACGCGCTGCTTCTCACCGCCGGAGAGCTCGTTGGGCTTATGTCCTGCTCGGTCGGCAAGTCCCATGA
>Ga0256406_1007457_pt1 | contig 10377 bp, 9 predicted proteins | sample RumenRJG_03DNA_FD_185986 | JGI IMG/M metagenome (GOLD analysis project Ga0256406, IMG submission 185986) | Bovine rumen microbial communities from Lethbridge, Alberta, Canada - RJG_03 | ecosystem: Host-associated > Mammals > Digestive system > Stomach > Rumen | place: Canada: Alberta | collected...
CTTTTTGTCTGTTGCCTTTTGATAGTTCACCTACTTTCATGTTCTTGTAATCACCTAGTAGGAAGTTATCAATCATATTGTTAATTCGTTGTTCTTTTATTTTACTTGGGACATTATAAATTTCAGCCCATAAATCCAGGTTATCAATGACTGTCATGTTATTGTAAGCATTGCCATCAACTTGGATGCCCATTATCCCTCGTAATTCTGACCCTGTGTTATCATTCATTTCAATGCCATTAATGTAGGCATGACCTTTAGATGGGTGTAGCATTCCTGTGAGTAATCTTGTTGTTGTGGTTTTACCAGCGCCATTAGGACCGAGTAATGCGAACATTGAACCTGCTGGTATGGATAGTGTTAAATCATTAACTATGAGTTTACCATTGATTTTCTTGGTAAGGTTCTCGGTTCTTATCATTGGATTATTGGATTCTTCAGTGTGAGTGCTTGGTATGCTGTAAGCCTTGCTAGCAGTGTTGGCATTGTTAGCAGTAGCAGCATTAGTGTTAGCATTGTTAGCAGCACTAATGTTAGCATTGTTAACAGTATTGCTAGCATTAGTAGCAGTGCTGGCATTAGTGTTAGCATTGTTGGCATTAGTGTTAGCAGCAATAGTGGTGTTATTAGTGCTGGCAGTGCTAACAGTGCTTGCATTTGTAGTGGTCTCATTCTTGCTCATCATGATACTGGAATATCTGAATCAGTTATCGCAGTTAATTGATAATATGATAGGCTTCGCTGTGTTAACAGGTAGTATTCATGTGTGCAATAATATATCTCTAATTCTAACAGTATTTATAAAACTAGCACTGGCATCATTTATGCATTGGTAGTTATATAATTATAAATCAATCAAATCAAAAAATACTCATATATGTTAATAATAATTAATTGATAGTCAATTGTAAGCAATTGTAGGCAGTGTTATCAAAATTAGTTAGCACTCTCACAGGGATAGAGAAATTCTGTGAGAGTGCTATTATTAGTAATTTTTACGCATGATAATTATCAAATTGTTGTGTTGGGATTATCACTATCTTTAGAATTATTTTCCAAGTTAGGTAGTGTATTCCTAATAGTACTTGCATTACCAATAATCGCATTAAGCTGATTATCCATATCAGTGATTTGCTTTTTATTTGGTTTATGAGCTGTATTATTTGGTGATATTAATCGTTGCACTCTATCAAGAATGCTTTTTAATGTAGAATTAGTGCTATCAAAATCATGTGAGAGGACACCGCACTTCATGGCGGTGGTGAATCACACGCGCATAACCAATTTCTCTATCTAGTGATTTCAATTGAGAATTATCTGATTTTTGAAATCACACCATCATCCAAGAGAATATGATATTATAGTAAGTATGAGTTCATACAGGCGCTATAATTATCGTGCATACCCAACGCAAGGTCAACGCGCGTCTTTAGCATGCCTGTATGGAGCATGTAGATATGCTTATAACTGGGTGATAAACCAACGAGATATCATGCGCAACCGCCATGGTAAGATGCAGACTTACGCACAATTAAGCAGCATGTTCACACAGTTGAAACACGACCCAGACCACCAGTGGCTTCAGGACATTCCAGCAGTTCCATTGCAACAAGCTATCCGTCATGCTGACACAGCGTACAAGAACTTCTTCAGACTATATAATGCTGGTAAAACCAAGATCATTGTTAATAAGCGCACTGGTAAGAAGCACATCACAGGTAAACCGCGTTTCAAGAGCCGGAGGGATGGTGAGCAATCAGCCGAGTTTACTAAAGCCGCACGATTCAAGGTCGAGCATGCGAATGGATGCAAGTGGGGTTTTCTTACCTTGCCGAAAATCGGACGCATCAAGATTCGTTGGACACGCGACATGCCATCAACACCGAGCAGTGTTAACATGATGAAGCATGCTGATGGCACGTACGAGGTGAGCTTCGTCGTGCAGGTCGATGACATCATCATAGCACCCGAACCACTGCATGATGCGTGTGGCATCGACATGGGATTGGATTCGCTCATGAGCATCGTTTACACGGACGGCACCCGTGAGAAAATCCCTCATCCGCGCACGCTTAAGAAACATGCTAGTAAACTACGCAAGCTAGATAAGCAGCTTGCACGACAAGAGAAAGGTTCAAATAACCATGAGAAAACACGGACACTGAGAGCAAGAGAATACAGTCATATTCAAAACCAGCGCAAGGACATGGCGTTCAAGCTGGCTTCTAAGGTGGCGGGCGAGAACCAAGCCGTCGCCATGGAAACCCTGAATGTTAATGGGCTTGCACGCACCCGTCTGGCTAAAAGCTTGTTGGATGCAAACTGGTCTAGGATAATTAACCGTATTCGTGAACTCTCAGCGCAGTATGGCAGGGACTTCCATCAGATTGACCGTTGGTATCCTAGCAGCCAGATATGCGCTGTGTGTGGGCATCGTGATGGTAGGAAGCCATTGAATGTGCGTGAATGGCAGTGTCCTAATTGTGGTGCGTTCCTTGATCGTGATTGGAATGCTGCTTTGAATATTCTTGACGCGGCTGGACTAGCCGAGTCATTAAACGCCCGTAGAGGTGATGTAAAGCGGAGGCTGGCGCAAGTCAGTCGCAACGTTAACGCCAATGATGCGGGAACCCACCGAACCGCAAGCCTCCATTAAGGCGAACGGCGTAGGAATCCCACGCCTTCAGGCATGGGAGGATGTCAAGCGTTGTCTGATGAAACCAATAGCATCATCATGAATAAGATTATGATTATTACCACTATTACTAGTCCATTTATCCTTATCATATGGTTCATCTTCAGTTGAATACACTTTATAATTAGACGGTATGAAAACCATAAATTTACCTCTTACTCTTACTTATAAATAATATTTGCTTACAATGCTAGCAAATAGTATTAACAAAAACAACAGCATAGGATAAAAATTTTCATAATAGCACATCATATATGAATCATATATAAGACTTTAGATTGCACATTATCATAACATAATAACTTGATAATAATAAAATGCTAACAATTGTAAGCAAATTGCTACCAATTCAGACAGGACATTCACTTATTAGACACTCATTAACATTAAGATATGCAAATGTTAGATAAAAAAGCTACAAATAATCAAATTAACAAAAACACGCAGTCCAAAAAAAAGAATAGTGGCTAATAATCCAAATTCAGATTATCAGCCACTAAATCAGTGATTACCAATTGCACGCATTACTGTAAGCAATCACTAATCACAATCGCACTATCCTAGTAATAATAGGTATCACATCACTGAACAATACTAGTGCTAGCATTATAATGCTTACAATTGCGTGCAGCATCAAGCCACATTATCAGCATTCTCAGCATCAGCAGTAGCATCAGCATCCATAGCACTGACAGCAGTATCAGCATTACCATCACTGATGGTATCAGCATTATCACTGATAGTGTTAGCAGTTGTATCAGTGTTGACATTGCCAGCATTATTCCTAGCAAAATCCTTCAGAGTGCGAACAAGGTCAATACCAGTAAGAGCATTCACTGTCTCAGGTAGCTTCGCAGTAAGGTCAGATGTAATAGATGTAATCTGATCGCTTGCATCAGCATTAATAGCAGTGAACTTAGCTGTAGCAAGTGGCTTAGCAAGGGATTCAGCAATAGCTGGCAGTATCTTAATGATTTCACTAGCCAGAGCCGACTGACCATAAAGCTCATAAGCAGTAGCCTTACGATGCATAGCATCAGCCTCAGCAGAACCAGTAGCTTGGATTGAATCAGCCTCAGCCTGACCATTCAACTTAGTAGCCTGAGCCTTAGCAGTCTCATTAGCAAGATAACCATCAGCCTGAGCCTGCTGAGTCTGACGGGTCACCTCAGCATCAGCAGCTGCCTGCACTTTCTTAGCAGCAGCATCAGCTTCAGCCTTAATCCTACGGGCTTCAGCTTCACCCTTAGCAGCTTCAGCAACAGCCGCTGCATCAGCCTGAGCTTCAATAGTCTTACGATACTTATCAGCATCAGCCTTAGCATTAACTTCACCAGTTAGCTTAGCCTTAGTGACTTCAACATTAGCCATCTCAACCTTCTGTTGTTCCTTCTGAACTAATTGCTGCTGCTGAGCATCAGCAATGGTCTTAGCAGAATCAGCAATAGCCTGCTGCTTAGCTACTTCTTCATCAATCTGAGCCTTCTGAATCTTGAAGTCCTTATTCTTCTGTTCAACAGCAAGCTGCGCAGCTATCTTAGCTTCAGCAGACTGGCGTGAATTCTCAGCTTCAGCTACATCAGCAAGTCGGGCAACTTCAGCTTCCTGTGGACGGCCTAGATTACGAATGTACCCATTGGAATCACTGATTTCCTTGATAGAAAGATTATCAAGGTCAAGACCCATCTTAGAGAGTGAATCATTGATGACATTCATAAGTGAATCACGGAACTTCTGACGGTCACCAATCAAATCAACAACAGTCATCTCACCAACGATTTCACGCATAGCGCCTTCAATAATATTCTGAATCTGACCATTGACAACATCAGGCTTAACCTCAGCAAAACGCTCAGAAGCCTCGCAAATCTGAGCCTCAGTAGAACCAACCTTATAAGTCGCCACTACTTGCAAATGCAATGTAATCTTATCCTGAGAGTAAGCATCACAATCAACAGTGACCTGCCTTGACTTCAATGAAATCTTCACAGCACGCTGGATAACTGGAACAATAAAAGCACCGCGCTGTGTAAGAACCTTATTATGAGCCGCCTGATTACCCTGCTTTACCTTAGAACCTGAAACAACAATAGCTTCACCAGCTTCAGGCACAACATAACGTCTAACAAAGAATGAAATCAACCCAATAATTACAACAGCAGCAACAATTATAGGTATAAATTGTTGAACCATACCAGATTACCTTTAACCTTTCAATAATATTGAACTAAACTTATAATATAAAATCAAGTGCTCACAGTCCTAAAATACTAATAGCTAAATAAAACTGCTCACAATTGTTATCATATGATGACAATGATATCACGCAATTACAGTAAGCATAAAAATATAACCAAACTATAGTGCTAGCATGTGAACACAACATGTGAACAAGCAAACCAACCAATTGCTTATAATTGCAGCCAAATGCCATCATTACTTAAATGCAGCTTAACAGTAATTTTCACTTAATCAATAAAAATCACCAAGCCAATGAAATAATGAAATTGTTAGCATTATGCTTAATTGCTAACATTATGCTTACAATTGTGAACAGTATTGCACCAATCTTGCATCATCATAGGTGTAAAGAGCATCAAAGTTTACTGTTATCATTTCATATTGCAAGCATAGAAATTAAGCACTAAAAACAGTATTCTTCACTATTATGCTAAAACCTTGCTTACTCTTTTGGTAATGATGCTGTGTACATATCATGTATTATCACTGCATTCACTTGCTTAGGTGATACGGTTGAAGCCCCAGTAATGCGAACAGTTGCACCCGCGCTCGCATTCTCACTCGCTCTGAACCATACTGTAAAAGGCACTGAACCACAATCAGTAATGAATAACTCACCCAGGTTACCAGCCTTAACATCATGTTGCAAAGCATACTCCCTGCCAGCAAGTGAATCCAATGTAATAGCATCACCATCACCTGAACCTAGTTTCTGTAATCTCATGCTGATAATGAAAACAAGCATTGTCAGCAGTATCATGCTGATTATGAAAACTAACCATGCAGTTAACATGCTTGCATTGAATGTATTGATAGCAATGAGAGCAAATGCACTACCAAGCGCAGCACCTGTACCAAGGCTAATAAAAATAAGGCTTATTATACCATCACCTAATCCTGCATCGAATAAATCAAGTCCAATCCCACTAATACAATTAAGTAGGATAAGAGCTAATCCAATTAGTGCTATTATGATGAATACACTGCTCATGACTTATTATCTAGTCCTATTTCTTATTATCTAAATGTGAAATATAGTGAAATCTATCCGATATCAGATGTGAAGATAAATGCTTACAATTTACAAAATGCCTACAATCTGTAAGCATTTTCATTCTTACTATTACTATCAAAACTCTAAAAGACTTTAGCAATAGCGTGGCAATGACTAGGTTGTTAACATAGTTGCTAACAACCTATATGCTTAGTGTAAGATATATCTCATATTAATTTATTCCAGATATCGTCCTGCTTATTCTTAATCTTATCAAGCATATCGATAGTCTTCAATAATGCTATCTCCAGGTAAATCCTAGGATCACCAGCACCCCAAGCCATACCTGCTAATGCTTCACCAATATAAGTCATAGCATTTGAATAAGCATTCGCTGGATACAATTTAGAAGCCTTAACAATTTCAGTGCCATCACTATCAGACTTCGGAATGCCATCAGCCAGTGCTGTCATTCGACCACATGCATCAGCAAGAACTGATGCTGTGCTATCCATCTGCTCACCATTATTAGCTGCATCAGTTAGGATTTTAATTGTTTTGCCTTTTGAACGCAATGCAAACACTGCATTCAGTAAATCAGTATTAGTACTATGATTAGGATTCATACCAGCACTGAGAATAGTGGTTAAAGCAGTGAGAGTATCACGGGCGCTACCACCACCCTGGTCAACAGCACTGATAATCTGACCCTTGGTTGCAATGCGTTCACCAAAGTAATTACTACCTGGTTTAAGTTCCTTAAGTAGCTTATAACCCTCATTTCTGAGTATATCAGTGCATAAATGCATCATATCTTCACGAGCGATAGGACCGAATGAGAGTTTAACACAACGACTACGAACAGCCTTAGCTATCTTAGAAGGTTCAGTAGTGCAGAAAATAAACAATGTAGGTGTACCACTTTCAATAGGATTCAAAAATAAATCCCACGCGCCCTGTGATTTATTCAGAACCTGAACTTCATCAAGAACAAACACTGATTTCTTAAGACTGGTTTTATTATAAGACTGCTGAATAAGCGCACGCACATCATCAATACCATTCACCAGATTAGACATAGCCTGATACTTAAACCCAGGTAAAGCACCATTCTCATCCATTATAATACCACGGCATGAATCACACTTATTACATGGATTCCAACGGTCATCAACATGCTCACAATTCAATGCTCTAGCCAGTATGAATGCTAATGTAGTCTTACCAGAACCATGCAAACCAGCTAGGATAATAGCGGCTGGCAGTTTACCTGTTTCATGGAATTGCTTAACATATGAACGCAATGCTTCAACAGTGCTGGTTTGACCATAAACATCATCAAAGGTCATTGGCCTATACTTCTGATACAAATCAATGTCATTAATGCGGTCAGCCGAGTTATCAATATTATCAATGCTAGGTATACGATGTGTCATGCTAGTAATGATACCATATGAATTAATGCAGCATAAGAATTCATGATTAACAGTAATCTAGCCACTATAATGCACTCTCACTGATGCTGCTAACATGCTAACAGGCAGCTCTATGTAGTATAAGTCAATAAATTTCATAAGTGAAATCATAATCAGTATTTTCATAGTCTTAGTGAATAAAATTACCACATATTACCTATAAGAGATAGAATACTTAGTGCTACTTACAAGTTAATATAGAATACTTAATGCTACACCAGTTAATCCTGACTGATAGCAAACTTTTACAACCAGTTTACGATAAATTGCTAACAATTGCTAACAAGCCAGCAACATTCACTAGTTTACCAAACATGGCACGCTGCACAACTAACAGCTAGCATCAAACCCAAACCATAACTAAGTGCTAGCATTCTGCTTACAATCATGTTAACAGCATATTTCTCAGACTAAAACTAGCACTAGTGAGACATGAGCTTATTAACCAATTAGCTGTAAATTCTAACTATCAATTATCTTGCTTTTTTGCTAGCGCTATAAGCTTTATTATGTTAGCATGCTCACTCAACCCGTGCGAGATTCTATACTTTTTGATTGCTGCTTGCAATTGCTAGCAGCATATGCTATACTAACTATACTAGTTAATAACATGAAAACATGACTTAAATCAGAGTCATATATGATAATTCAGGAGGCTAAAAAGTAATTATGAATCATAATTTGTTCATCATGCAGGGCGCACCGGGTTGTGGTAAAAGCACCTTCATTAAGAATAATAATCTGAATGACCTTGTTATATCACCTGATGAACTCAGAATGATTATCAACCCGAACCCGATTGTTTACAATGCTGACAATAACAGCATGGAACATGGTTATGATTTCACCAGTAAAACAAGCAGGCTAGCATTTGAAATGGCTAACAATATAATGACTGAACGCATGCGCAAGGGTTGTGATATCATTCTTGACCTCACTGCGGCTAATCGTAAAACCATTAACAAGCTACTGCGCACTGCGTATGAGTTTAATTACAATGTGAATTATGTCAACATGCAAGCAGGATTGGCACTGGATGTGATTAACAAGCGTAATCATAATCGTGGTATGAGAGCAGTGCCTGATGACATTGTTCACAAAATGTATGATAATGTGAATAATTATGCGTATACTGATGGTGAGCATGTAATCACACCTGATGAAATGCTTAGCATGATGTACATTACGGTTGATGACATTGATGGTAAGTATGATGGTGTTAGAATCATTGGTGATGTACAGGGGTCATGGGCGCGTTTTCATAAGTCTGGGTTTGATACGAGTGTCATGCTGAATCCTAATATTCTGCATGTAATCACTGGTGATATCAATGACCGTGGTGAAGCACCTGATAAGATGTTTGATTGGGTTATTGATAACATTGATAGGGATAATCTTATTATTATCCGTGGTAATCATGATAATTACTGGCGTTATTATGGTAATCAGAATATGCTTGGTTATGCTGGTGGTCGTGCTACTAAGGATAGTATGAATCTTATTCACAGTAAGAGCAAGCATGCTCATGGTGATTGGCATGTAATGCGTAAGATTGCAATGCAGACTGAACGCAAGTTTACTGATTTCAAAGCCATCAGATACAATGGTGTGATTTATGTCATGACGCATGGTGGTCTTGAACCGTGGTTCCTTCATAATGCTTATAATGCTAGCATGAATGCATTCAATCTTGGGTTCATGTCATCTGAGGATTTCTATTATGGTAGTGGTACTATTATTGGGTCTGGTGATTATAAGATTGACATTGACCGTATGATTGAGGATTATAATGATGATAGTATCATTCAGATTCATGGTCATCGTAATAATTATAATTATAAGCCTGATGCTTTCAAGCATGTATTCAATCTTGAACAGCGCGTTGAGTATGATGATGGCGCACTTGCTGATATCACCATTAACAATGATAACAGTATCACCACTAGGCTTGTTAAGTAATACTAATTAGAATTTCACTCAGTATAGAATTCACTAATAAAAGCTGCTAGCAAGAATAATGCATACATTGCTAGCAGCTTTTATTATTATGATGAAAGAAATGGCTTCATATTGCTTACATACTTGCTAGCAGAATTGATAATGAAAATGTGAACTTCACTTGCTAGCATTGTATGCAGCATAACATAGAATATTGTTAACAATTGCTGGCATTATTGCACACTATAACTGAATAAATTGCTTGCAAACTAACTAGGCATTTAGTTAGGCACGAGTTTACAGTCTTGCTAAAGGCTTTTTAAAGTATAAAAACTGTATAACTTATATAACTAAATATTGTTAGCAATTGTTAACAATATTGCATACAAAATCTATAACTGAATAAATGATAAATTGCTTGCAAACTAAGTCATTTAAGCACTATATAGCTCACAATCTTGATAAGTGCTTTTTGATTATAAAGGATTGATGACTTTTAGCTAACTAAATATAAGTTAAGTTAATTTCTATTTAGAATAGAATATTGTTAACAATTGCTGGCATTATTGCACACACTTAATGCGGTTATGATTGCTAAAAAAGAGCAAATGCCTTAAGCTAATCAGAAAACAGCAACATTATCCTCAAATGGGTCAGACATGCATGATGTATCAATCTTAACATCAACAGCCTTAGCTAATAGTGATTCTCTGATGAACTCAGTAGGATAATCTTCTGCAATCTGAGTGATAATCGTGCTATCTAATGCTAACAATGCTTGCAATAACAGAACACCATTATCATTAGTATTATCATTATACCATATGCTCACTGGATCACTATTTACAATCCCTGATATAGTATCAATGATAATAATAATCGCCGCTGCTGTGTTATATGAGTAATCTTCAACTGCACGCATGAGAACATTATCTATAATGCCAACATCAACAGCATGCGTATAAGTGATAATAGCGCCTTCATGCCATAGTGCTAGCATTCGCTGTATGCTATCATATGCTTGCATGAATGCA
>Ga0256406_1007459_pt1 | contig 10376 bp, 6 predicted proteins | sample RumenRJG_03DNA_FD_185986 | JGI IMG/M metagenome (GOLD analysis project Ga0256406, IMG submission 185986) | Bovine rumen microbial communities from Lethbridge, Alberta, Canada - RJG_03 | ecosystem: Host-associated > Mammals > Digestive system > Stomach > Rumen | place: Canada: Alberta | collected...
GTTGCTCCAGCCTCGCGAGTCAGAGCTGGAATAGCTGAACTGGGGACGGAACATGATGTTGGTCATGGTGTCGGGCGTCCATTCCAGGCGCATGCGGGCGCCGAAGTTGTTGCTTCGCCCGTACGACTGGCTGAGGCTGTTGTTGAAGGAGCCGATGTCGCTGAGGAAGTTCTGTGCAGAGGTTCTGGCTAGCTTGTCGGTGTTGCGGTGGGAGGCATTCACGCTACCCTCAAGGATGAGCTTGCCCTTGTCTTCATAGTTGAAGTTCAGTGCTCCCATCTTGTTGGTAGTTAGTCCGTCCTGTCCACCACCGAAACGTCCGCCGCGTCCGCCGAATCCCCGGTCGTTGGTGTTGTTCAGATTGCCGAATCCCATCACTCTGACTTTATCCTTGAACCAGGCTCCCATGCCACGCAGGGCGTAGCGGTCTTTATTGCCGGCGGCAGCGTCGATATTGGAGAAGAGACCATGGTTCATGCCACGTTTGAGATTGAAGTCGAGCACCGTCTGCTCATTGCCGTCGTCGATGCCGGTGACTCTCGAGAGGTCGCTCTTCTCGTCGTAGGCTTTGATGCGGTCGATGACGGAGGTGGGCAGGTTCTTCAGTGCCGTCTTGGTGTCTCCGGTCATGAATTCCTTGCCGTCAATCTTTACCTTGCTCACCTTCTTGCCATTGATAGTCACGTTGCCGTCGTCGTCAACGGTGGCTCCCGGGATGCGTTTTACAAGCTCCTCGGCCACAGAGCCTTCCGGTGTGCGGTAGGCTGCACTGTTGTAGACAAAGGTGTCGGCTTTGACCACCACCTTTGGCGGAATGGCGGTTACGGTGGTTCCCTTCAGTGTCACAGCATCGGCCTTCATCGTCACCTCGCCCATGCTTAGGTTTTTGCCGGCACTGACGGTCACTGCATGATAACTCACGGGATAGCCTACGCAGGTGAGCTTTATAAAGTAGCGCCCACTTTTGTTGACATTGATGCTGAAGCGCCCGTCGTCGCCCGATATAGTTCCGCCTACGAAGCTGCTGTCGGTCTTGAGGAGTTGTACTGTGGCTTGTGCTACCTGTTCCTTGCTGTCTTTATCTACAAGGGTGCCCGTAATCTTTTGCTGGGCGAGCACCTGAAGGGTCGAGCATGCAAGTAAAAGGACGAAGAGTATCCTTTGTCTCATTGTTTGTGTCTGCTTAGTTACGTTTCTTTCTCTTGTTTACACAACTTTGACGTAACCGCGGGCATAAGGTTTAATGCCTGGGATACTTTTTTCTAATTATCATCGGGATGAAGACTCTGCGGTGCTTAGTCGCAGCCCTGAGTCAATGGCCTCACAGGGCTGCAGCAAGTGCACGGAGCGAGGCTTTCTCGCCCACTACCCAAAGGATGTCGCCCGCTGCAAAACGGTGGTTGGGATTAACCGATGTGAGGTCTTTCTGACCTTCTTCTACGCCCACAACCATGCAGCCGTAGCGTTCGCGGATTCCACTATCGCTCAGCGTCTTTCCCAGTAGGCAGCTGTCCTCGGGCACAACAATCTTCCGCAGTTTCATTTCGCGTTTCTCTATGTCGGCATCCTCGGGTAGCACCTGGTCGTGCAGTTCGTGCCCGAGAGCAGTAAGCTGATCGTCAGTGCCAATGGCTTGCAGACGGTCGCCGGGAAACAGTACCGTGGGGCCTCCCGGGATATTGATACGCTGATGTCCTCGCAGGATACTGCACACGTGGATGCCGAACTTCTGTCTCCACTGCAGGTCTTTGAGTGCTTTCCCGGCTAAGGCTGAATCCTCTGGCACCGTGAATTCGGCCATGTGGATGTCGCGCCCGGGCAGCTGAGCTTCATAGGCCGGCCGCTTCTGTCCCTCCACCTGTGCCTCAATGTCTCTTGAACGCAGATTCTCGCGAAAGAGTTGCTCCATGCGGCTGCTTTGCAGTTTCAGTCGCCGGGAGAGTAGCATGAGAATAATGATGGTCAGGGCCAGTGTGATGACAATGGCGTTGTTGAAGCGGGCAAGGTAATTGCAGATGTAGAAGAGGAATGCAGCTGCTATAGCTGTGCGCGCAAGGATGGTGAAGAGGAGGGGCAGGCGGTTCAAACGGCTCTGCTCCCACAGTAAGCGGAACTCCTCGCTCTTGTTGCCTTTCATTATCATGGCACGCAGGAAAGGGGCTATGAAGGTCACGGTGAGCAGCCCGCACACGCCGTTGGCCCACCAGTGGGGCAGAATCCGGCGGATGAAGGGAAGAAAGAAGGTGAGCATGCCCCCCGTGACGGCTGTGGTAAGAATGGTATAAATGAGCGTAGCCAGTCCCATCTTCCGAAGCAAGCATTTCCATTGGCTGTTTTCCTCCTCTGTGGGCTGAAGCGATGAAGTGCCGAAGCTGTCGAGCCGCCGCATGATTCCCCGTGGGGCAATGTGCTCCAGAAGTGAATAGCAAGGCTCGGCTGCACGTATCATGTAGGGGGTGAGAAAGGTGGTGATGACCGACACCGCAACTACCACCGGATAGAGGAACTGGCTGATGACACCGAGCGACAAGCCCAGCGAGGCGATGATGAAGGCGAACTCACCTATTTGTGCCATGCAGAAGCCGCAGCGCATGGCTTGCTTCAAAGGCTGGCCGCCAAACATGAATCCGGCTGTGCCGAAGATGCCTTGGCCCACAAGGATAGTGGCAACGAGAGCCGCAATGGGACCGGCATAGTCGACCAGCACCTTCGGCTCCACAAGCATACCCACAGAGACGAAGAAGATGGCTCCGAAGAGGTCCTTCACTGGTGCCACGAGGCGGGCAATCTTGTCGGCTTCCACAGTCTCGGCCAGGATGCTGCCCATTACGAAGGCCCCGAAGGCACTGCTGAAGCCCACTAATGTCGACACCACCGCCATCAGGCAGCAGAGCCCTAAGGAGACGATGAGCAGGGTTTCGTCACTCATTAGCCGACGTGTGGAGCGCAGAAACCATGGAATGAGGAAGATGCCCACCACGAACCACAGAATGAGGAAGAAGCCAATCTTGATGATGCTGCCCAGCATCTGACTGCCCTCGGGATGCGAGCCTTGTGCTATGGCTGAGAGCATCACCATCATGACAATGGCCAGGATATCCTCCAGAATCAGCACGCTCATCACCATCCCCGCGAACTTCTGCTGACGGAGCCCCAAGTCATCAAGGGCCTTATAAATGATGGTGGTCGACGACATGGCCAGCATACCACCCAGGAAGATGCAGTCCATGCGGCCCCAATGAAAGGCATGACCCACCAGCACCCCCAGCACCATCATGCTGAACACGATGGTGAGGGCGGCGATGACCGGCGACAGCCCCATCTTGAGAATCTTCTTGAACGAGAAGTCGAGACCCAGCGAGAAGAGCAGGAAGGTCACGCCGATGTCGGCCCAAGTGTGGATGTCCTTGATGTCGACCACCGACATGATATAGGGCATGTGGGGTGACACCAGGAAACCGGCTACGATATAGCCCAGGACAAGCGGCTGCTTGAGCTTCTTGAACAGCAGGGTTACAACTCCGGCCACTACGAGGATGAGGGCAAGGTCGGTGATGAGGCTCATGGGCGTCTGTAGATTAGTCGTTGAAGGTGCCTGTAATCTCGCATATCTTGGTGATTACCTTCACGGCCTTCTCCATCACTTGTATGGAGACAAACTCATAAGGGCCGTGGAAATTTACACCGCCTGCGAAGATGTTGGGGCAGGGCAGACCGCGGAAGGAGAGCTGTGCTCCGTCGGTGCCGCCACGGATAGGCTCCACCTTGGGAGCCACTCCCGTCTCCTGCATGGCCCGGAGCACGATGTCGATAACGTGCATGTTGGGGTCTATCTTCTCCTTCATGTTGTAGTACTGGTCCTTGATGTCGATGCTGACCGTGCCCTCACCGTACTTCTCGTTCATGGCCTTGGCGATGTCGGCCATGAACTTCTTGCGGGCCTCGAACTTGTCGCGGCTATGGTCGCGGATGAGATAGCTCAGCTTGGCCTCTTCGCAGTGGCTGTCGATACCCAGCAGGTGGTAGAAGCCTTCGTAGCCTTCGGTGGTCTCGGGAATCTCTGTGTCAGGAATGTGGCTGTTGAACTCGCATGCCAGTCGTGAGGCATTCACCATCTTGCCTTTGGCATAGCCTGTGTGCACACTCACTCCCTTGATGACTACCTTGGCTGAGGCAGCATTGAAGTTCTCGTACTCCAGGTCACCGATGTCACCGCCGTCCATCGTGTAGGCCCACTTGCAGCCGAATTTCTCTACGTCGAAGTGATGGGCTCCCATGCCGATTTCCTCGTCGGGATTGAAGGCTATGCGGATGTCGCCGTGCTTAATCTCGTCGTGGTCGCGCAGATAGCACATCGCCTGTACTATCTCAGCGATGCCTGCCTTGTCGTCGGCACCCAGTAGCGTAGTGCCGTCGGTCACGATGAGATCCTCGCCCTTATGAGCCAGGAGCTCGGGGAACTTCTTCGGCGAGGAGACGATACCGGGCGAGAGCTCTATGTCGCTTCCGTCATAATGGCTGACGATGCTGGCTTTGATATTGGCGCCGCTGGCGTCGAGTGCTGTATCGTAGTGTGAGATGAAGCCGATAGTGGGGATGTCTTTCTTTGTGTTGGCCTTGAGGGTGGCGTAGATATAGCCCATGTCGTCCATCTCTACGTCGTCGAGTCCTTCGTGTTCAAGCTCTTCCTTCAGATATTTCGCAAAGACGAGCTGCTTGGCCGTACTGGGTACAGTGTTTGAGTCTTCAGCCGACTGTGTGTCGAATTTAGTGTAGTTGATGAATCTTTCGGTAATGTCCATGCTATTTTGTTTATGTTGTTAATCTTCAATGGATGGAAGCCTGTGATAGGCAGATGCAAATATAGGGAAAAACACCGACAGCTCCAAGAAAGCAAGGTGAAAAAATACTAAGACCATGGCGTTTCCCCTGCGTAGGAGAGGCTTTGCGGGCCCGGCACCGACAAGAGTGTTCCTGAGTTGCGCACTGAACGGCGCCACGAGCTAAAGGATGCAAACGGCCTCTGTTGTCAGGGGGCGTTTTAGCCTTAGGTCGATAAACACTGTCGCAGAACTGCCTCTTGTCGGTCTTCTGGGTACTGACGAAGCTATATATATAAATAGGTATAGCCAGTCTATCTTGGCTCTCTTTGCTGGCGATGTGGCAGCGGATGCGGCGGGCAGTATGAGCCGATGCTAACCCTCTTGCTGATGATAATGGAGCCTTATCGTAAATGAAGCAGGTTTTCCCCATCCGCTCCGCCTAGCACGTTGTCAGGGAAATTGCGGGTATTTGCCAAAGTCGGGCTTGCGTTTCTCCAGGAAGGCGCGGCCTCCTTCCTGAGCCTCATCGAGCGTGTAGTAGAGCATCGTGGCATCGCCGGCCAGCTCCTGAATGCCTGCCTGTCCGTCGAGTTCGGCATTGAATCCGGCCTTCATCATGCGCAGAGCCAGTGGACTGCGCTCCATCATGGTCTCTGCCCAGGCCACGCACTCGTCTTCCAGCTGGTCGAAGGGCACCACCTTGTTGACGAGCCCCATTTGCTCGGCCTCCTGGGCTGAGTACTGGCGACAGAGGAACCAGATCTCGCGCGCCTTCTTCTGGCCGACGATTCTTGCCAGATAGGAGGCACCGAAGCCGGCATCGAAGCTCCCCACCTTGGGTCCCGTCTGTCCGAAGCGTGCATTCTCCGAGGCGATGGTCAGGTCGCACACCACGTGCAGCACGTGGCCGCCTCCGATGGCATAGCCGTTCACCATGGCGATGACGGGCTTAGGCAGTCGGCGGATTTGCATCTGCACGTCGAGCACGTTGAGGCGTGGCACTCCGTCGGTGCCCACGTATCCTCCCCGGCCCTTCACATGCATGTCGCCTCCGGCACAGAAAGCCTTGTCGCCAGCGCCGGTAAGGATGACCACCCTGATGTCGAGGCTGTCGCGGCAGTAGCCGAAAGCCTGCGACATCTCCCACACGGTGAGCGGTGTGAAGGCATTGCGGTAGCGCGGGCGGTTGATGGTTATCTTGGCTATGTGATTATACTCTTCGAAGAGTATCTCCTTGAAGTCGAATCCTTCAATCTTTTTCCATTCTCTCATAGATGTGACGGTCTTTAATGTTATTGAGGCAAAGTTACATATTTTTGGCCTCACGGCATAGAGATGTCGAAGGTTTTTATTACTTTCGCATGAAAAAGCAAGGCAATGACTTTAGAAGAATTCCTCCAGGAATGGCGCGATGGCAGCCCCACACTGCTCGTCCACACCAGCGGCTCCACGGGCAGCCCCAAACCTTTGCGGGTGGAGAAGCAGCGTATGCTCAACTCTGCCCGTATCACATGCGACTTCCTCGGACTGAAGCCCGGGCAGACGGCGTTGCTCTGTATGCCGCTCGACTACATTGCGGGCAAGATGATGGTGGTGAGAAGTCTGGAGCGACAGCTGAGGCTCATCAGCGTGGCGCCCACGGGGCACCCGCTGGCCGAGCTGCCCGAGAACTGTACCATCGACTTTGCAGCTATGGTGCCCCTGCAGGTCTACAATTCATTGCAGGTGCCCCAAGAGCGTGAGCGGCTGCAGGCCATTGGGCATCTCATCATTGGAGGCGGAGCCATCGACGAGGAGCTGCGTGCTGCCTTGGCCTCGTTCCCCAATGCCGTGTGGAGTTCCTACGGCATGACAGAGACCCTCTCGCACATTGCTCTCCGCAGGCTCAGCGGTCCCGGGGCCAGTAGCTGGTACAGACCTTTCCCCTCGGTGAAACTCGGACTCGACGCCAATGGGTGCCTCGTCATCCAGGCACCGCTCGTCAGCCCCAGCACACTGGTGACCCACGACCGGGCCGAACTGACAGAGGATGACTGCGGCTGCTGTTTCCGTATCCTGGGACGACTCGACAACGTGATATGCAGCGGCGGCATCAAGTTGCAAATTGAGGAGGTGGAGGCGCTGCTGCGCCCCGTGTTGCACACTCCTTTCCTGCTGACCAAGCGCCCCGACCGCAAGTTTGGAGAGGCGGCTGTGCTCCTCACCGAGGCAACCGACGTAGCCGCCGTGGCTCGGACTTGCTCCGAGGTGCTGCCCCGGTTCTGGCGTCCCCGCGAGGTGCTGCATGTGGAGAGCATACCACTGACAGCCACGGGAAAACCGGCTCGGGCCGAGGCCGAGAAGTTGGCTGCACGCCTGGCCGCAGCAGAAGGGTAGGGCACATCCTTAATCTCTCGTGTACCCGCCTTTGAGCTCATCTTTTTTCGCGAAATACTTAAGAATATACGGTTCGTCTTCGCTCCGTATTAGCAGTTTTGCCAGGCCTTGTTGGGCAATTTCTATCCGATTATCCGGGTGCTTTCCCCTCTTGACAGTTTGCTACCCCGTGGTTAAATATCAGCTATTCTATGTGTTAGGCGTCGGTTCCGGCACCCCTGGGCGACAGGGCCTCTGACCCCTGGGCGATACCCCCTCTGACCCCGGGGTGCCGGGGCCTCTGACCCCTGGGCGTCAGCCGGTGTCACCCCTGGTCGATTCAGTCGCTTGCTTTGAGGCTGCCATTTCTGTGGCTTGGGGTGCTCCGTCGTAAGGTTATAAGTATGCGAAATTGGTCATCTGAAGGTCCGCCCCCCCCGCGTGTAGGACCTCTGGCGCTGTGCTCCCACACAGCTGGAGGCTCAGCCTCGTATCCCCATTTATTAGGATGCAAAGCTGAAATATTCCAAATTCTTGACATGTAATATCAGAAAGCTTTTATATATTTGCGCTAAAATTAGAAACCAAATAACTGTCACCGTGCGCCTAAATAAGATTAAATCCCTCAAAGACCGCTTCAGCTACCCTCAGAAGGTAGCGCTGCTCCTATTGGCTGGTGTCATCACTGGTCTTGGCGTGCTGTTCCTCTATCTGCTCAGAATGCACACTTACATTGCGGGCGATGACCCCTCAGCTTGTGTGAACTGCCACATCATGGCACCCTATTATGCCACCTGGTCGCACTCTTCACATGGTCGTGACGCCACATGTAATGACTGCCACGTGCCCAATGGCAATATTGCCTCGCACTACCTCTTTAAAGGACTCGACGGCATGAAGCACGTGGCCTACTTCGTAACGCGAAGCGAGCATCAGTCCATTAAGGCTGAGGATCCGAGCGCTGAGGTCATCATGGACAACTGCATCCGCTGTCATCGTCAGCTCAACACCGAGTTTGTCAAGACGGGTCGCATCGACTATATGGAGGCCAAGCGCGGACAGGGCATGGCCTGCTGGGACTGTCACCGCAATGTGCCTCACGGTGGGGGCAACTCGCTGAGCTCCACCCCCTGGGCCGAGACGCAGGTGCCCATTCCACCATCGCCTGTGCCTGAGTGGCTGCAGAAGCTTTTAGGTCACTGAGCAGGCCCGACGACCATTCTTAATTATGAATTAACAAATGTAACGACATAGCAATAATACCAATAGCATTATGGCACGACAACTCAAGAAATGGCAAGGATGGCTCCTCTTCGGCGGTGCTATGGTCATCGTCTTCCTCCTGGGCCTGCTCTGCTCCTCCATGCTGGAGCGCAGAGCTGAAGTGGCAAGCGTTTTCAACAACAGGCGCACCCCGATGACCGATTCCATCGTGGCGCAGAATGAAAAGTTTGCCGAGGATTTCCCGCGTGAATATCAAACCTGGGCTCAGACCGAGGACACCACCTTCCGCAGCAAATACAACTCCTCGCAGGAGCAGGACGTGCTTGCCGAGCACCCTGAGATGGTTATCCTCTGGGACGGCTATGCCTTTGCGCGCGACTACAATACGCCGCGGGGCCACCGTCACTGCATTGAGGATTTGAGGAAGATTCTCCGCACAGGCAACCCCGGTGTCGATGGCGACGGCGACATGCAGCCGGGCACCTGCTGGACCTGTAAGGGTCCCGACGTGCCAAGGCTGATGCGTGAGAAAGGCCTCAACGCCTTCTACGGTGCTAAGTGGAGCGATTGGGGCAGTGAGGTGATGAACTCCGTGGGCTGCTCCGACTGTCACGACGCGCGCACCATGGAACTGCGCCCTGCCCGCCCCGCTCTCTATGAGGCTTGGCAGCGAGCTGGCAAGGACGTCCACAAGGCCAGCCATCAGGAGATGCGCTCGTTGGTGTGCGCACAGTGCCACACCGAATACTATTTTGAAAAGGAGAACCATCAGTACCTCAAGTTCCCGCAGGACAAGGGACTCACCTGTGAGGACGCTGAGGCCTACTACGACAGTATAGGCTTCTACGACTACATCAACCCGCTCTCGCGGGCTAAGATTCTCAAGGCTCAGCATCCCGGCTACGAGCTCTTCAAGCAGGGTATTCACGGACAGCGCGGCGTGAGTTGTGCCGATTGCCACATGCCTTACAAGCAGGAAGGCGGCGTGAAGTTCACCGACCACCATATCGTGAGTCCGCTGGCTAACATCGACCGCACCTGCCAGACCTGTCACCGTCAGGATGCCGAGGTGCTCCGTCAGAATGTCTATGAGCGCCAGGAGAAGTGCCTCCAGATTCGTCACCGCGTAGAGAAGGAGCTGGCTGCCGCACACATCGAGGCCAAGTTTGCTTGGGATAAAGGTGCTACCGAGAAGGAGATGGCCCCCGTGCTCTTAGCCATCCGCAAGAGCCAGTGGCGCTGGGATTACGCTGTAGCCAGCCACGGTGCCAGCTTCCATGCTCCGCAGGAGGTGACGCGACTGCTTGCCCTGGCTCTTGACTATGCTCAGCAAGCTCGACTACTGACGTCCAAGGTGCTCGCCCATCATGGATTCACCGGCAACGTGCCTCTGCCCGACATCTCGACCAAGGCCAAGGCTCAAGCTTATATCGGACTCGACATGAAGCAGCTCAGGAGTCGCAAGCAGACCTTCCTCAACACGGTGGTGCCGAAGTGGATTGAGACGGCACGCAAGAATCATCGCTTCATCACTCAGCCCATGTAAGGTCCGAGTGCTGTAACACTTACGCTAATGTGGAAAAAACCTTGGGGATACGCTGAAGGAGCAACCTTGGTGGCGGGACTGTTCGTCATCGGGGTGCTCCTTCAGTTTGCTGCGGGCTCCGTAGAATGGGAGCTTCTCAGATGGCCGGCAAATCTCGTCGGCCTCTTTCTTGTTGCAGGCCTCATTATTGGGGCCTTTCTGATGCGGCGCCACTGTTACTTCTGCCGCTTCCTGACTACGGCTGAGGCTGCCGTGCCGGCTATTGCTGTCGGCTCGCTGCTCACCGTCGTCATGGGGCTCACGCGGCAGGTGGCGCCCGGCCATCCTGCTGCCGATGTGTTAGGGCTCACTCGCATGTTGCGCTTTTGGCCCTTCGTGCTGACTTATCTTTGGATGACTCTCATTGTGGGCAGCGTCGGCCTGCGCCA
>Ga0256406_1007461_pt1 | contig 10373 bp, 5 predicted proteins | sample RumenRJG_03DNA_FD_185986 | JGI IMG/M metagenome (GOLD analysis project Ga0256406, IMG submission 185986) | Bovine rumen microbial communities from Lethbridge, Alberta, Canada - RJG_03 | ecosystem: Host-associated > Mammals > Digestive system > Stomach > Rumen | place: Canada: Alberta | collected...
AGAAGGAACTGAGCTAGCTAGAATGTATAGTAGAGAAGATTATACACCACTCACAGTTGAGCAAGCAGTTGCAAGATGTAAAACTATTACATATATGTTTAGGAGAAAAAATATAAATGTAATTAGGATAGGATTACAAAACACTAATGAAATTAATTCTCCAAGTGTAGATGGAAGTGAAGTAATTGCAGGACCTTTCCATCCAGCATTTAGACAACTAGTTGAAAGTGCAATATGGTATGATGCAATTTCAGAGAAAATGAAAGAAATTAATTATAAGGTTAAAAAGATTGAAATTGAGGTTAATCCAATTAGTGTAAATGAAGTAATTGGACATAAAAAGGAAAATGTAAATAAACTTAAAAAAATCTACGAACTTGATACAGTTGTTACTCCAAATGAGCAAATAAAACCTGGCGACTTAAAAGTTAATGTATTAGAAACATATTAATATAACAATTGGTAACATAGTATTACATAATACTTATGTAGATGATATATATAATTGATAGAATTTCAAACAATTGATAATAATGTGATTTACTTATATTAAACAAATTTTGAATTAATGATTAAATATTAATTCAGATGATAATAATGTGAATTGCTTATATTAAACAAATTTTGAATTATTGATTAAATATTAATTCAGAAGGCTGAAAGGGAAATTAAAATGAAATTAGTAAAAGAGATAGATTCATTTGAACCCAAAGATATTTTTGAATGTGGACAATGTTTTAGATGGAATAGAGAAGAAAATGGAAGTTATACAGGAGTATTCTCAGATTGTGTTCTAAATGTGGAAAAGTGTGAAGGAAATATTGTATTTAATGGAAATGAAAATGTAACTGAGGAAAAAATTAATGAATATTTTGATCTAAATAGAGACTATTCAAAAATAAAAAAAGAACTTTCAAAGGTTGATAACAATTTACTTGAAGCAACAAATTTTGGAAGCGGAATTAGAATTTTGAATCAAGATTTATGGGAAACAATAATTTCATTTATAATCTCAGCTAATAACAATATTCCAAGAATAAAGGGAATAATTGAAAAAATATCAAAAAAATATGGCAAGGAAATTAAGTTTAATGAAAAGTCATACTATGAGTTTCCGACTCCAAAAGAGTTGTCAAAAGCAACTGTTGAGGATTTAAAAAACTTAGGACTTGGATTCAGGGATGTAAGAGTATATGAAACAACTCAAATGATCAACTCAAAAGAGTTTGATTTAGACGAGTTATATACATTAGACACAAAACAAGCACAGGAGAAACTTCTTACGCTATCAGGTGTAGGCCCAAAAGTTGCAGATTGCATTTTATTATTTTCTACATTAAAAAGATTTGATGTTTTTCCAATTGATGTATGGGTAAGAAGAGTAATGAATGATTTATATATTCATGAGCAAGATGAGAAAAAATTAAATAAAAATTATATTAGAAAAATTGCTGATACAAAATTTGGAACATTAGAGGGAATGGCACAACAATATTTATTTTATTGGAAAAGGGAGCAGTCAGCATAAATTAATACTGTTGGAATTAATTAGTGAAAAATGCTATAAAGACATCAAACATTAAAAAACAAAATCAGTAGTGTGAAATAGAATTAGATTCGAAACTAGAAAAAGTAAGTATATTAAATATTCACAAACAAAAGTTAAAAAAATATAAAGCTGCAAAAGGAGCTAATATTGAAACTAATATATGGTAGAGCGGGGACAGGCAAGACTGAATATATTTTTAAAGATATAAATAAAAAAGTAAATGAAGAAAATATAAAGGAAAAAATTTACATTATTACGCCTGAACAGTTTTCATTTACAGCAGAAAAAAATTTATTAAGGACTTTAAGAAATGGGGCTACAACAAAAGTAGAAGTACTTTCATTTGAAAGAATGGCATATAGGGTAATAAAGGAAAAGATAGGTGATGTTAACAGGCTTGAAAAGTCTGCAAAATCTATGATTGTTTATGATGCTATAATAAACAATAAAAACAAATTAAACTTTGTGGGTAAATCACTTGATAATATTGATATGATTATTACTCAAATTACTGAATTTAAAAAACATAATATTACAATTCAAAAGCTAGAAGATCAAGTTGAGAAAACAGATAACAAATATTTAAAAGCAAAGTTATCTGATATGCTAATTATGTATAAAGAACTTGAAAACAAAATTCCTGAGAATTATATTGATGAAAATGATTTGCTAACATTACTTGCCAAAAACATTGAAGAAAGTCATTTGTTTGATAACTCATATTTTTATATAGATGAATTTTCGGGTTTTACAAAGCAGGAATTTTTAGTTATTGAAAAATTAAATAAAATTGCAAAGGAACTTTATATTACTTTTTGTACAGATGAAATAAGTGAAAATGAATTTAAGGAAGCGGATATTTTTTATGACAACAAAGAGTCTTTAAAAAGCTTATTTAATATTTGCAAACCGAATGAAACAATAAAACTTAGCGAAAATTTAAGATTTAAAAACAACGAACTTAAGCATTTAGAACAAAATTTATTTGCAAATTACTATAAAAAGTACAATAGCAATTTACAAAATATCGAACTTAATTTGTTAGAAAATAAATATAAAGAAGTAGAAAATGTTGCTGTAAAAATTTCAAAGTTAGTGAGAGAAGAAAATTATAGATTTGGTGAAATTGCGGTTATTTGCAATGATATGGAATCATATTCTTCTTTATTTAATGCAATATTTAATCAATATGAAATACCAGTTTTTATTGACGAAAAAAAAGATATAACTCAAAATAATCTCATCAAATATGTATTATCAATATTTGATATTTTAAGTAGCAATTTTTCATATGATTCAATTTTTAATTATCTAAAAACTGGATATGTTAAAGTTTCAAATTTGTATGAGATTGAAAATTATTGTTTAAAATGGGGTATTAATGGCAGTAAATTCTACAAAGAAAAATGGAATTTTGAAAAATTAGAAAATTACGATGTTGACAGAGCTAAAAATTTAGATGAAAATTTTGAAAATTTAAGTGATGATGAAAAAATTGATATTATAAATTTTACAGATGATCAAAAGAAAATAACAGAAGATTTATTGCAATTAAAAGAGACAATTAATGATAATAAAACAGCTTTTGAAATAAGCAAAAAAATATATGAATATATAATAAAACAAGATATCGCAGAAACCAATGAGGATAAAAGTGCTTTGAATTTAATAATAAATATCTTGAATGAAATTGCAAATATATTCAAAGATAAAAAAATGACTTTTGATGAATACTCTAAATTATTAAAGACTGGAATTTCCACGAAGGAAATTGGACAAATTCCAGGAAAAGAAGATTTAGTTACAATAGGTGATGTTAATAGAACCAAAACTCACAAGGTTAGGTGTGTATTTATTATTGGGGTAAATGATGGAGCATTTCCAAAGGTAAATACAAATGAAGGATTTTTTAGTGATAAAGATAGAAAAGATTTAAAAAACGATAATTTTGAACTTGCAAAAGGAATCAGAGAAAAAAATTTAGAAGAAAACTTTAATATATATAAGGCATTTTCAACTGCTGAAGAAAAATTATTTGTTTCGTATGTTGCATCAGACAGCGATGGTAAGGCTTTAAGAAAATCATTAATAGTATCTTCATTAAAAAGGATATTTCCAAAACTAGAAGAGAAAAATTTATTTCAAGATGAAATAATAACAAAAGAAACTACATTTGAAAAATTATTATTAAACTTAGATAATCCTGATTGGAAAGAAGTTTATCTATGGTATAAAAATAATGAAAATGAAAAATTGCAAACAGCAATGAACGGATTGTTTTATAAAAATATTGCTGAAAAAATAAATGAGGAGAATATTAATAAATTATATGGCAATAATTTTAAAACAAGCATATCAAGATTAGAATCTTATAGGCAGTGCCCATTTTCTTATTATTTAACATATGGACTAAACTTATCTGAAAAAGAAAAATTTGAAATAAAACCAATAGATACAGGCTCGTTTATGCACGAAGTTATTGATGAATTTTTTAGGGAATTAAAGAATAAAAATATATCTATAAAAGATATAAACGAAGAGACAATAAAAGAAATAATAATAGAACTTGTTGATAGAAAAACAGCTAAGAATGGAAAATTCATTATGACTGCAAAATATAGAACATTAACTTTGCGTCTAAAAAGAGTAATATTTTTATCACTAAAATACATAATAGAGGGCCTAAAACAAAGTGAGTTTGAAGTATTGGGAACAGAAATAGAATTTGATGACAAGGATGAGGCAAAATATCCACCAATAGTTATTGAACTTGGAAACGGAAAGAAGATTACATTAAGAGGAAAAATTGATAGGGTAGATATTGCAAAATTACCAAATGGTAAATATATTAGAATTATTGATTATAAATCTAGAAACCATGATATTGAACTTGATAAATTGATTGATGGACTTCAATTACAATTAATAACATATGTTGATGTTGCAACAAAAAATGAAAATGCATTACCAGCAGGAGCTTTGTATTTTACCTTAACAGAGCCTCAAATAAAAGAAGGAAGATTGAATAATTTAACAAGTGAAGAAATTGAAAATAAAATCCGAGAAAATTACAGAATGGAAGGTCTTATTTTAGCTGATGTACATGTAATAAAAGCTATGGATAATAATATTGAACAAACATCAAATCAAATACATGTTAAATTAGATAATAAGGGAGAAAAAATTGATAAACGTTCAACTAAAAACGCAATATCAAGAGAAGAATTTGAAAAGTTACAAGAATATTCTGTAAAACTTTTAAAACAAATTTCAAAGGAGATTATGAGTGGAAACATCGATATAAAACCATATTATCTAAAAGGAACAACACCTTGCACTTATTGTAAATATAAAAGTATATGTAATTTTGATAGCAAAAACAAAGAAAACAATTATCGTTTCATACCTCACTATAAGGATACTGATATACTTGACAAAATTAAATAAAATGTTATATAATATAGCAAGTTTATTAATGAGAGTTTTTATTTTTAATATTTATGGAAATTAGATGTATAATTGCATTTTTATATTAAAATGAGCGGAAGAGTTAATATATAAATGCAAATTTTAATCTAGCTTTGTAAGTTTTAACAAAGCTGAGTTTATATGTGTTTCATTTTATATTGAGAGTAAAGACAAAAGAAAAGAGGAAAAAATGGAAAACACAACAAATAAAACGACATACAATAAGAAAAATTACACACAAAAAAGAAAAGATAATAAAATAATGACAAAAGAAAAAAGTAGTAATAAAATTACAACTACTGAAAAGAGAAATAGTAAAAAATTTGATAAGAAAAAAATAGCAAATGGCAAGGAAATACTTGAAAATGAAAAAAGTTTGTCAAATACTAATAAAAAAAGCATGACAAAAAATGATAATGAAAGAAGAACAACAAAAATAATTAGAAACGAAAAAGAAATAGACGCAAAGTCAACTAAGAATGAAAGAAAAACTACAAGAAACACAAGAAAGAGCAATAAGTTGGATTTTAGATTTAAAAAAAGTAATTTAAAGATTATTGCACTTGGTGGACTTGATGAAATTGGAAAAAACATAACTGTTTTTGAATATGAGGATGAAATTATTTTAGTTGACTGTGGACTTGAATTTCCAGATGATGATATGCTTGGTGTTGACTTAGTAATTCCAGACTTTACTTACCTTGTAAAAAATCAAGATAAAATAAAGGGATTATTTATAACACATGGACATGAAGATCATATTGGTTCAATTCCATATTTATTAAAAGAAGTAAATATTCCAATTTATGCAACAAGACTAACAGCAAAATTAATTGAGCATAAACTTGAAGAACATAAATTATTAAGTTCTGCTAAAATTAATGTTGTAGAACAGGGACAAACAATTAATGCAGGAAAAATGCAAGTTGAATTTATTAGAAGTTCACATAGTATACCTGATGCTTGTATGCTTGCAATCCATACACCAGCTGGAACAGTAATTCATACAGGAGACTTTAAGGTTGATTATACGCCAATTGATGGTCAAAAGATGGACTTAGGTAGACTTGCTGAGCTAGGAGATAAAGGTGTATTAGCACTATTATCAGATAGTACAAATGCTGAAAGAAAAGGTTTTACAATGTCTGAAAGGACAATTGGACCAGTATTTGATAAATTATTTGAAGGATGTAAAAAAAGAATAGTTGTTGCAACATTTGCATCAAACGTTCATAGAGTTCAACAAATAGTTAATTCTGCTGTAAAGTACGGTAGAAAAGTTGCAGTTTCTGGAAGAAGTATGATTAACATGATAGAAGCAGCAAGAGAACTAAATTATATTGATGCTCCAGATGATATTTTTATTGATATTGATTTAATAAAAAATTACAATGATGAACAATTAGTAATAATGACAACAGGTTCACAAGGTGAAACAATGTCAGCACTAACTAGAATGGCAAATGGTGAACACAAAAAGGTTACACTTACATCTAATGATTTAGTAATAATTTCAGCAAACCCAATACCAGGAAACGAAAAATCAGTTTCAAAGGTAATTGACCAATTAATGAAAATTGGAGTTGAAGTTGTTTATAGTGCACTTGCTGATGTACACGTTTCAGGACATGCATGTCAAGAAGAACAAAAATTAATAATGACACTAACAAAACCAAAATATTTTATACCAGTTCATGGTGAATATCGTCAATTAATGGCTCATAGAGATACAGCAATTGAAGTTGGTATACCAAAAGAAAATATATTTATAACAGGCAATGGAAGAATACTTGAACTTAATGATGAAAAAGCCGAATTTACAGGAACAGTACCATCAGGAAGAGTAATGGTTGACGGACTTGGAGTTGGTGATGTTGGAAACATTGTTTTAAGAGATAGACAACATTTATCACAAGATGGATTAATAATAATTGTAATGGGTATGAGTTCAAATACAGGAGAAATTGTTTCAGGACCAGATGTTATTTCAAGAGGATTCGTATACGTTAGAGAATCTGAAAACTTAATGGAACAAGTAAAAGACTATATTAGGGATGAACTTGAAGAACTTGAAAATAATCACATTACAGATTGGACAACAATCAAATCTACATTAAGAGACGATGTTAGAGATTTTGTATTTACAAGAACGAAAAGAAACCCTATGATTTTACCAATTATTCTTGAGGTATAGAGAATTGAAATTTTGCAGATTCAAAAGTAAAAACCTTTTTATCTAAAAAGTTTTTTAAAGTTTTTTGATAACGTAAAAAATATAAAAGTAATAATATAGTTGATATGGAGGAAGATATGGATTATAAAGAGTTAGCGGATTTAATTTTTCCAAATGCAAAACCAATTGAATATTATGAAAAAATGTATCCAGAAAGAAATTTACCAGAAGGAGCAATAGTTACACGTTATGCACCAAGTCCAACAGGTCATATGCATATTGGTGGTTTGTATCAGGCATTATGCTCAAAAATGGCAGCCACAAAAACAAAAGGTGTTTTCTTTTTGAGGATAGAGGATACAGATCAAAAAAGGGAAATTGATGGAGCTACTACAGAGATAATAGATTCTTTAAAAGAATTTGACATTATTCCTGATGAGGGAATGACATCAAATGATGAGTGGAAAGGTAATTATGGTCCATATAAGCAATCATTAAGAAAAGATATATACGAATCTTATGCAAAATACATGATTGAAAGAGGAAAAGCATATCCTTGTTTCTGCACACCTGAAGAACTTGAAGAGATGAGAGTTAAACAAGAAAATGCAAAAATAAGACCTGGATATTACGGAGTATGGGCAAAATGTAGAAATTTATCATTAGATGAAATGGCAGAAAAAATAAAATCTGGAATTCCTTACATAATTAGATTTAAGTCAGATGGAAGAGAAGATAGAAAGATTGAAATCCATGATGGAATTAGAGGAAAAGTTGTTTTTCCAGAGAACGATTTAGACATTCCAATTATAAAATCTGATGGACTTCCAACATATCACTTTGCTCATTTAGTTGATGATCATCTAATGAGAACGACAATGGTTATAAGAGGAGATGAGTGGCTTGCATCTGTTCCACTTCATGTTCAATTATTCCAAGAAGCGGGTTTTAAACCTCCAAAATATTGTCATATTTCTCCAATTATGAAGAACGACAATGGAAATAAACGTAAATTAAGTAAACGTAAAGACCCAGAAGCAGCAGTTTCATATTATAAAGAAATTGGTGTACCACCAGAAGCTGTTAAAGAGTATCTATTAAATATTGCAAACTCTTCATTTGAAAACTGGAGAAGACAAAACAAAGACAAATCAATTTATGATTTTGATTTTCATGTTAGTAAAATGAGTGTAAGTGGAGCATTGTTTGATTTAACAAAAATGTTAGATGACTCCAAAACAATAATTTCAAGATTTTCAGCTGAAAAAGTTTACAATGAAGGATATAAATGGGCAGGAAAACATGATCCAGAACTTAAAAAATTATTAGATCAAAAAGATTATGCTTTAAAGGTTATAGGAATTGAAAGAGGAAAAGAAAAGCCTAGAAAAGACATAGCAAAATGGTCTGATTTAAGAGACAATATTATTTATATGTTTGAAGAACCAAAAGAATTTGACTTTGACAAAATTAATGGCGAAGATGCTAAAAAAGTAGTTTCAGAATATATGAAAGTATATGATGAAAATGATGATAAACAAACATGGTTCAACAAAATAAAAGATGTTGCAGAAAAATGTGGATATGCAAGAGAAGTTAAAGAATTTAAAGCTAATCCAGAAAAATGGCCAGGTCATGTAGGAGATGTCAGTACAGTTATTAGAGTAGCTATAACAGGCAGAAGAAATACACCAGATTTATATGAGATTTTACAAGTATTAGGAAAAGAAAAAGTTATTAACAGACTTTCAAAATTTTGCGATTAATGATTTTGCATTGAAAAATGCTGATTTATAAACTATAAAAAAAACAAAGAGGGTGAATAATATGATTGATATAAAATTTTTAAGAGAAAATCCTGAAATAGTAAAGCAAAATATTAAAAACAAGTTCCAAGATCAAAAGCTTCCACTTGTTGATGAAGTAATAGAGCTCGACAAGAAAAAAAGAGAGGCAACTGTTAAAGGTGATGAACTTAGAAATAAACGTAACTCATTAAGTGATAAAATTGGTCAATTAATGAGAGAAGGCAAAAAAGAAGATGCTGAAAAAATAAAGGCAGAAGTTAGAAATATAAATGATGAACTTGAAAAAAATGAACAAAAAGAAGACGAACTTGCAGAAGAAATAAAGAAAAGAATGATGGTTATACCACAAATAATGGATAAATCTGTTCCAATAGGAAAAGATGATTCAGAAAATGTTGAAGTTCAAAGATTTGGTGAACCAAAAGTTCCTGATTACGAAATACCACATCATGCTGATATTATTGCAAGGTTTAATGGACTTGATAAAGAATCAGCAGGAAGAACAAGTGGCGTAGGATTTTACTATTTAATAGGTGATGTCGCAAGACTTCATGAAGCAATGCTTGCATATGCTAGAGATTATATGATAAGCAATGGATTTACTTATGCTATTCCTCCATTTATGATTCATGGAGACATAGTAGATGGTGTAATGTCTTTTGAAGAAATGGATGCAATGATGTATAAGATTGAGGGAGAGGATTTATACCTAATAGGAACATCAGAGCATTCAATGATTGGTAGGTTTAAAGGACAAATAATTAAAAAAGAAAATTTACCAATTTGTATGACATCATATTCACCTTGTTTTAGAAAAGAAATAGGATCTCATGGCCTAGAAGAAAGAGGATTATACAGAGTACATCAATTTGAAAAAGAAGAAATGATTGTACTATGTGAACCAGAAGATTCAATGAACTGGTATAACAAAATGTGGAAACTAACTGTTGACTATTTCAGAAGCCTAGATGTACCAGTTAGACAACTAGAATGTTGTTCAGGAGATTTAGCAGATTTAAAAGTTAAATCATGTGATGTAGAAGCATGGAGTCCACGTCAGAAGAAATATTTTGAAGTAGGTAGTTGTTCAACACTTGGAGATGCACAAGCAAGAAGACTTGGTATAAGAGTAAAAAGTGATAAAGGAAATTATTATTTACACACATTAAACAATACTGTTGTAGCATCACCTAGAGGATTAATTGCTGTGCTTGAAAACAATTATAATGAAGATGGAAGCGTTACAATTCCACAAATATTAAGACCATATATGGGTGGACTAGATAAAATAGTACCAAAGGATTAATAAAGTATTCAAAAATAATTTAAACATAATATTTAATAACTTGTGACCTGTTGTTTTAAAAAGCATTTG